>JAEEGL012851544.1_pt1 | contig 13927 bp, 4 predicted proteins | sample 9134231 | NCBI WGS metagenome assembly JAEEGL01 (sample SAMN16246548, study PRJNA631951) | gut metagenome | biome: gut microbiome; feature: rumen; material: fiber-attached | host: Bos | place: Iran: Karaj | collected 2018-10
ACACGACCATCAGAAAGGGTTTGCCGACGGAGGTAGAGACCCCGTGAGGGTGTCGTCACCTGTTTGCCGTCGATGGTGAGATAGTCGGTGCGGACGGTTTCGGCAGCCGACACGTGATGAATGCCGTCGGGAATCTGACAGACGGGGTAATACTCTTCCACTGTGCTCTGGGCATCGGCGTTGCCGGCTTTCATGATATCTTCCACGAGGGAGTTGAGATACACCTCGAGATTGCAGTACCATCCCTTCTCCTGGTCGATGGTGAAGAGCTTGGCGTCATTGGCATCATTAGGATTCAGACCGTTGATCGTTTCCCATTCGTCGGGCATGCCGTCGTTGTCGGTGTCAAATCCGGCGGGACGCGTTCCTGTGCCGAAATTGGCTTCTGTGTAGCCGTTCACGTCGGCCACCACATCGACGATGCCGGGCTGGTGGGTCACACTGCCGGTGTAGGTGGCCGTGCCGGTCTCAGCCTCTTGCTGGTAACGGGCATCGACATCGTCACGGTGGAGGGACGCTCCGGCGTAGTTGATGACCTTGGTGAAGGCATCCTCGGCTTTATGTGTGGTCACCTCGCCCGTGGGAGAGGGCTCATTCACCTTGATGCTCACGCAGTCCACATTGCTGCCGTTCTTCACATAGGTCACGCCGTTGCCATAGAAATGGTTGGGGTCTGCACTGTAGCGCTCGCCGTTGATGGTGAAGGTGCCGTTGTCATAGACCACGCCCTTCCAGTCGTAGTTCTCGCGCTGGTTGGCCGCAGCTGCGGTCACGTAGTTGCCGTTGATGTAGTAGCGGCTGGTCATGCCAATGAGTTCAGAGGGAGTGGAGTTGCCGGAGGCTCCCACGGTGACCTGGGTCACGCGGGTCTTGTTGCTGGTGGCGGGACCGGCTTTGTAGTAGTTGTTGACCATGTTGATGTAGCCACCGCCAGGACCGCCGTAGCAACCACCGGTGCCCCAGTTGTAGATGACGCAGTTGCGGAAATCCACAATCTCGGCCTGCACGTAGTTGTCCCACTTGTAGGTGTTGTATTCCGTGTTGTTTTTGTAGCCGTCCCACTGGTAGCGTGCGCCGTTGAAGCGCGGCGTGCGGTTCTGCAGGTGCTGGAGCAGGTTGTGGTGGAAGGAGGCGAGTTTGCCGCCCCAGATGCCGCCATAGCCATGGGCACCCTTGTTGTGGCCGGCATTCACCAGACTTTCAGCGATGGTGCACCACTGCATGGTGAAATTGTTGTTGTCGTAGAAGGAGGCCACCTCGTCGATGCTCCAGCTGAAGGAGCAGTGGTCGATCATGATGCCGTTTTTCTGGCGCTGCCAGAAGGCATCGGCACCATCATTGACATCCTTCTCCTGTCCGCGGCGGATGCGGATGAAGCGGATCACGTTGTTGGAACCGGGTCTCAGCGTGCGGTAGCGGATGGTGATGCCGGGCGCAGGGGCGGTCTGTCCGGCGATGGTGGTGTTGTCGCCGATGACGAGGTCGCTGTTGAGGGCGATGACGCCACCCACATCGAATACGACGATTTTCTTGGTTGAGCCTTTCACAGCCTCACGCAGCGATCCTGTGCCGCTGTCCTTGAGGTTGGTGACGTGGACGATCTTGCCGCCTCTTCCGCCTGCGACGTATCTGCCGTGACCTTCAGCGCCAGGGAAGGCGGGCACTTGGGCCATGGTCAACAGCGGGAGGATAATAGCAGCTATCAAAAACAGTGTTTTTTTCATTTTCTCGTTTGTTTCAGTTGATGTTAGGAGCAGTTGATTCATTCAAATGCAAAATTAATGGAAAAAAATGAATTTTGAAATGATTTCCATCATGCAAGGTCATTTTTTGATGAACAAATCCCTTTTTTTGAGGTTTTTCTGCTGTTTTTCAGCGTTTTATGACTTCAATCATCGTGAAATCGTCGTTTTTTTCGTATTTTTGCACACTATTTCGGTCAAAAAAAGAGGATACGATGAAAAAACATTTTGATATGAGTTGCGTGAGGCGCATGGTGCTTTCACTGCTTGTTTTGATGATGACGGTCTCGGCCAGTGCCATACCTGCAAAACCAGGTCTTAAGCGTCATATTACCCTTGCCGACGGCACGACAGTGGAAGCTCGGCTTGTGGGAGATGAGCACGGCCATTTTTGGATGGCTGCAGATGGCAGGGCTTACCGGGAGGAAAGGCCTGAAGTCTTCAAAACCGTGGACCTGGAGGAGGTCAGGGCTCATGCACAGACCCGGCGCACCGCTTATCAAGAGGCGCAGGGCCGTCGCCTCGGTCCGAAGCGTGTCGGCGAGGTGGGCAGCTATTTCGGTCAGAAGAAAGGACTGATCATCCTGGTCAATTTCACGGATGTCACTTTCAAATCCTCCAACAACAATGCTCTCTATCAGCGCATCGCCAATGAGGTGGGCTTCACCGAGGGCAACTTCAAGGGTTCGATGCGCGACTATTTCTACGCACAGAGTGGAGGGCAGTTTGAACTGACCTTTGATGTTGTCGGACCTGTCACTGTTTCAAAAAACCAGTCTTATTATGGCAGCAACGACTACAATGGCGATGACAAGTATCCCGCCACGATGGTGTGCGAGGCATGCAAAAAGGCCGACCAATATGTCAACTATGCCGACTACGATTGGGATAATGACGGCTATGTGGACCAAGTTTATGTGGTTTATGCCGGCAAGGGTGAGGCTGACGGAGGTGCTTCCTATACCATCTGGCCCCATGCCTGGACGTTGGCTGCAGGAAAGACTTATGGCGACGGTGAGGGTGTGCTGACCTTGGATGGCAAGATGATTAACAGTTATGCTTGCGGTGGTGAGTTGAACGGACAGACTGGTGATGTGGCCGGTATCGGTACGATGTGCCATGAGTTCAGCCACTGTCTGGGATATCCCGATTTCTACGACACCGACTATAGCGGAGGCCAGGGCATGTATAGCTGGGACTTGATGGACAATGGTTCTTACAATGGTGATGGTTACCAACCGGCAGGATACACCAGTTATGAGCGGTGGATGGCGGGATGGCAGACACCGGTGGAACTGCTCAAGACCAGGAGCGTGACCGGCATGAAATCCCTCCAGGAGGGCGGCGAGGCCTATATCATCTACAACAAAGACCATAAAGATGAATATTATCTCCTTGAGAACCGTCAAAAGGTCGGATGGGATGCGAGCTTGCCGGGCAAGGGACTGCTCATCTTGCATGTGGATTATAATGCCACGGCATGGAACAACAACAAACCCAATGATGACCCCAGCCATCAGCGTATGACCTGGGTGCCTGCAGATAACAAATATACACTGTCTGCATCAGGTGCTTCCACCGACCCATTCCCTTATGGAAGTAAAAATGCATTCAATAAATCCACCACTCCAGCTGCCAAGTTCTTCAACAAAAACAGCGACGGTACTTATTATATGGACTCTTCTGTGGAGAGTATCACCCAGAACGCGGACGGCACGATTTCCTTCAACTTCATCGGAGAGAGTGGCATCGATGCTCCAGTCTTCTCGCCCCAAGCAGGGTCGTATGACGAGGCCCAGACGGTCACCATCACTTGCGGTACGGAGGGTGCTGTGATCCATTACACCTTGGATGGTTCCACACCTACGGCCAACAGTGCGATATACCAGCAACCCATCCAGGTCAGTGCGGCCACGACCATCAAGGCCATTGCCGTCACTGATGAAGAGGAGAGCGCTGTCGTCACAGCCAACTATGTCATCCGCTCAAAAGTTACGCTCTCGTTTGACAAACCCACGGTGACCGCCATGATGGAGGAGGATTTCGAGACACCGACACTGACAACAGACCCCACAGGACTGAGCGTCACCTACAGCAGCAGTGACCCCAGTGTGGCATCTGTGAACGCTTCAACGGGTGCCGTCACCTTGTTGTCAGCAGGAACGACCACCATCACGGCCACTTTCGCCGGCAACACCAACTATTCTGCCGGCAGCGCCTCCTATACGCTGGTTGTCAGGAATAATCCATACGCTCCGATTGTCAAATATGTGCTTGTGACGAAAGCCTCCGAACTCACTGATGGTGGTGAAGTCATCTTTGTGGGCGAGAAGAGCGGCACCACCTATGGCATGAGTGCCACTCAGGACAGTAACAACCGAAAAGGCGTCGTGGTGACCAAAAATGCTGATGGCAGCATCCAGGCCAACAGTTCTGTGCAGGATGTTACCTTGGTGGCCTCGGGCAACTATTGGTATTTCAATGTGGGCACTGGATATCTGTATGCGGCATCCAGTACCAGTAATTATTTACGTACGGAGAAGACCAAGGATAATAATGCAAAAGCTCTCGTCACCCTTGCTCAGGACGGTTCGGCAACAATTGTATTCCAAGGTTCTAACAGAAGAAAATATCTCTATTTCAATAATACAGGTACGGAGGCCTTGTTCTCTTGTTATAAAACATCCAACACCTACGGCAAGGTGAAGTTTTACCGCAAAGTGAAGACCCTTCCCGGCGACGCCGATGGCAACGGAAGGGTGGATATCATGGATGTCTTCGTCATGGCCAACAAACTGATGGACCAATCTGTGGAGAATTTCGTATTTGAGAATGCTGACCTTCTTCCCGACAAGGCCATCACCATTACCGACTTGATGGGTGTGGTGGATATCATTCTGAGAAAAACAGGTGAATGAATATGATGACGATCATGGTTCGGAGTAGTTGGGCTCTGCGTGGGCTTTTGCTGTTACTGTTGTCTGTGATGACAATAGCAACGGAGGCAGTTCCGGCCATGCCTGGCATCAAACGGCAGATTTCTCTGTCTGATGGAACGACAGTCGAAGTGCAACTCGTCGGCGACGAGCATGCCCATTGTTGGGTGGCTGCTGATGGAAGGGCTTTCCAGGAAAGACAGCTGGGAGTCTTCGAGAGCGTGGATGTCAATGCGCTTAAGCTTCAGGCAGATCAGCGAAGACAGGAATTCAACGAAGGGTTTTCCCATCGGCTTGGACTGAACAGGGTCGGTGAGGTAGGGAGCTATTTTGGTCAGAAAAGAGGTCTCATCATCCTGGTCAATTTCGCTGATGTCACTTTTACCATGGAAGATGCCGATGGACTCTTCGAACGCATCGCCAACGAGGAGAATTTCTCCTATGGCAGGTTCAAAGGGTCGGTGCGTGATTATTTCTATGCACAAAGTGAGGGGCAGTTTGAACTGACTTTCGATGTTGTTGGACCCGTCAATGTTTCCAACAACAGGGTATACTATGGCGGCAACAAGAGCAATGGCGGTGACAGTCATCCGGCATCGATGGTCATCGAAGCCTGCCAACAGGCCAATAGTCAGGTCAATTTCGCAGACTATGACTGGGATGGCAACGGTTACGTCGATCAGGTGTATGTGGTTTATGCCGGGAAGGGCGAGGCTGACGGCGGGTCGGCGGACACCATCTGGCCGCATACGTGGAAACTCTCTTATGCGAAGTCGAGAGGTGACGGCACTGGAGCGCTGAAACTCGATGGCGTGACCATTGACACCTATGCCTGTGGGCCAGAACTCAATGGGTTGAACCTCGTCTCAGGCATAGGTACGATATGCCATGAGTTCAGTCATTGCCTGGGCTATCCTGACTTCTATGATACGGATTTCAGTGGCGGTCAGGGCATGTGGAACTGGGATTTGCTGGATCATGGGAACTATAACGACCGGGGTTACCAACCCGCAGGATATACCAGTTATGAGCGATGGTTGGCAGGTTGGAAAACTCCTGTGGAACTGCTCAACTCACAGCGGGTGAAGAATATGAAACCCCTGCAGGACGGCGGCGAAGCCTACATTATCTATAATAAGGGCAACAAAAACGAGTATTTCCTGTTGGAAAACCGATACCAGACAGGTTGGGATACGAGTCTGTCGGGCGGCGGACTGCTTATCGTCCATGTGGACTACAACGCTACCGCATGGAAGAACAACAAGCCCAACGATGATCCTAATCATCAGCGCATGACATGGATTCCCGCGGATAATGAATACCAGTTGAATCCTAATACAAAGAAATACTATGATTATGGCCTGGCACAGGATCCTTTCCCCTTCGGTGATGTCAATGCTTTTGGACCCACGACGACGCCTGCAGCCAAACTCTACAACAAAAACACCAACGGTACGTATTTTTTGGATTCTTCCGTGGAGGAGATTACGCTGAATGACGATGGCACGATATCCTTTGTGTTCAGGGGCATTGGTGAACTCCCCCGTGAGATTTTGTTGGGTGACGCCAATGATGATGGACTGGTGAATGTCGCTGATGTCATGGCCATCGTCAATCACATTCTTGGGAATGAGGTGCAGACTTTTGTCTTTGAGAATGCTGACCTCAATGCCGACCAGACCATCAACGTGTCCGACGTGATGAGGGTGGTCAATATTATCCTAAACCTGAACCCGGAAGCAGAAGAATAGTTTTTTAGGGACAAAACAAAGGCACCCGAGAGTCTCTCGGATGCCTTCAATGCTGATTCTTCAAATGTCGTGGAGATTACCAAAGACTTTGTTTGGAGGAGCGAGCGGGCTCGTCTGTGCCTTGGCTTTCCTCGTCAATCTCCTGATCCCATTTGTCAGTACCCTCGCCACTGGGGGTAATACTTGTCGTGCTCATGAAATACTTCATCGACATTTTCCTCTCCTTGATGGCTGGTGATGAATAAATCTTCTTCATAATGGTTTGTATTTAATGGGTTTCAGATTATTCGTTATCTTGATCCTCCCGGAAACCCGGAGGCATCCGGGAGGAAATCAAGGGTTACTTACTTCACGGCAACCTTCTTGCCATTGATGATGTAGATGCCCTTCTGGGCCTTGTTCACCCGCTGGCCGTTGAGGTTGTAGATCTCGCTGTTGGTCAGGCCGGCTGCCATCTCGATGGCCTCGATGCCGTCAACAAACTCACCGTCGATGCAGAATGTCGGTGCGGGATCGCCAGCACCCTTCTTCAGGTATGCACGGTATGCAGCGATGGCGTTGCCGCCATTGGCTTTCACGAAGCCCTTCTCGCCGGCGATGAAGTCGCCTGCTGCAATGGGAGACTCACCCTTGGCATAAGCGGTGTAGGTTCCCACGAAGCTGTAGTTGTTGTCAGCTACGGTGAGGTCGGTCGGTTCTACAACGGTCTTGTTCTCGAAGTCAGCCAAGGTCTTGTCGGCATCCATGAAGACGCAGTACGGAGTATTGGCAGCAAGTTCGGTCACGGTGCTGAAGTTGATCACCTTGCCGTTTTCAGTTGTGCCGTCATATTTCAGCACTCTCTTGGCGCCCAGTTCAGCAGCAGTGGTGGTGAACGGCAGCACGAGGGTGTTGAGGCCCTTGAGCAGTTTCACGTCGCTGGTGATGGTGGGATATACGCCGGCAGCAGGAGCTTCCTTATCCTTGTCGCTGATGGCGGCAGTTTCTGCAACCTTCGGGCCGAGGTAAGTCAGCTGGAAGTTGTCGAAGATCACCCACTGCCAGACAGCGGTCTCGTTCTTGATACCGACAGTGATGTCGCCATCCTCGTCGAGCACGAACTCGATGGGCTGTGGAAGTTTGTAACTACCACCCTCAAACGCAATACCAGCTTCCGTCATGTTATTCTCCGTGCCTGTACGGGCAAGTACCTCAGCGGTCTTGTCGTTGGCGAAGAAGAGTGGAGTCGGTTCAGTGATCGACTCGAACACATCTTTAGCTACTTCTTTTTTATCTTGGCGGAAGAAACCTTGTGCTGTCAACTGGTAAACACCGGCAGGAGCATTCTTGATGGTCTGGCTGATGGTGAAAACACTGTGATAACTCTCAGCGCAACCATTGCCATTGTTGCCATCACATCCGCCGCCAAGGTTCACGTTGGTGCAATCATCGCTCACCGTCCAAGCCTCCCAGCGGTGGTCGTTGCGGTTGAACTGAGGATCCTTCAGCAGGAAGGTGGCATCAACAGGTTTGTCCTTTGTGGCTTCCTTCATGGCCTCCAGACCTTTTTTCATTATCTGCTCCTCCCAATAATCAGCATAGATGAATCCCCATGCGTAAGGAGCATCTACTAAAGCAAGTTCGCTGTTGGCGTTGACGCCGAGGTATTTCTTTGCTTCACCAGCCATAACCCAGATATTGTGGCCATAGACCTCATCCTCGGTGATATTCCATCCGTATGCAGGACTGTCCATGAAGAGGTTGTCACCTAAGAAGTGGTTGGCAGAAGAATTGTTGTAAATGTTGGTTTCAATGAAGTAATTCTCCGTGGCATCATTGTAGATGAAATTCAGGTCGAGGCCCTTGTCGTTGACGATACCCCGTGTGCCCCAACTCTTACCGGCAGCCATCAGGTTATTGTTTTCCAGTTCCATGGCTATGAGATAGTATTTGCCCTCTGGGATGACGATGTTGGCACGCTTGTAGGCCTTCATGGCAGCCTTCAGGTCGGAGATGATTTGCTCAATCTCAGAAATGTTGTACCAGTCCTTCTTGGCATCGGTAGCCTCCTCAGCGGTAGCTAGAGCCTCCTCGAATTCGGCCTTTCCGTTGTCGCCCGTCAGTTTCTTGGCCTCAGCGATGAGGTCGCTCAGTTCTTTCTGATCCTTTGCATAAACCTCCTTGGCGGTGGTGAACCAGGTCAGCTGATAGATCTGGATGCTGTGCCAGTTTGTACCAGCCTTGTCTTTGCCCAAGCCAAGCTTGATCTTTCCGTCTTTGACATCCACATCAAAGGTGTAGAAACCGTTTTCTGTAGTACTTTCTGCAATTTTGGATACGATAAAGGCTTTCTTTTCATTGGCGAACACGTAGGCAACGTCCATGGCACCATCTTCCATTTCGCTTACCATATTTCGGTTAGGTGTGAAGAATGCATTGGCATAGAATCCTACTTTATAAGAACCGTTTTCCAATCCCGAGATGTCTTGCCAGATAATGTCACCAGTTGTATCAGGACCACCATTCCAATCACCCTGATACATTTCTGCCAGGTTGACAGGTCCACGTCCGTCGTAAGTGGTTACCATAGGTGCGAACTTAGCTTCACACTTGCCAGCGGTTCCACCGTTGAAGGTCTGCCATGCTGTCCATTCTGTTTTAACCTTTGGAGTCTGGTCACTCTCCTGGTCAGCGTTGTCGGCCTTGAACTGATCGATGGCAGCCTGAAGGGCGGCCTTGTCAGCGTCGGTGCCCGCAGCAATCTTGGCTGCGTCAATGGCTTCCTTGAGTTTGGCAACAGCCACGGCATTCTCGTCAACAAGATCCTCGGCAGCTTTGATCAGCGCCTTGAAAGCGTCGTCTTGTGTGTCGGTGGTCACGACTTTCACGTAGAAGATACCTGACTCACCAGAACCACGGGTGATGGCATGGTTGCCAACTCCCACGTTGGCAAGGGTGTAGATGAGGCATCCTGTACCCGGTTCAGCATCGTCCACGGCCAATTCAGTGCCATCGAACTTGATGGTCTGGACTGTTTTGCCTTCTGGAGCCCAAGTTGACTGTACGATGGTCACTGTAGATGGGCCTTTGGCGCTTGTAAACAACACTTTGGTTGAGCCTTCCATCTTCAGGCCTTTCGTGAAAGTGATTCCAGCGTACTCGGCATCTTTGAATTTGTTGTTGAAGTTGAATTTTCCATCGGTGTCATGGGTAAAATACCCCTCCGGTTCGGAAACTTCACTTCCATTCAGCGTCAATGTGCTGGTCTGAGCACTAACGCCAACAGCCATGATCAACATGACTAATAAAGAATAGAGTTTCTTCATACTTGTTAGTTTTAAGTTAGTAATAGACAGATTATCGTTTGTTTTCTTTTGTTTGTGTCGTTATTAAGGTATATCAGTTGCAAAAATACATTTTTTTTCGGTTATATCAAAATTTTTTAGACATAGTTTTCCCCTTTTCTTTTGTTTTTTTCATGTGTTTTGATGAGGGTTGGATTTTGCCTTTGTAGGTTCATAAAAAAGGTTGACAGGAAGTCCGGCTTCCTGTCAACCTTATGCTATCATCTGCGGAAGGTTTTAATCCTTCACGAACTTGCAGGCCTTGCTGTGGCCGTGAGCGTCGCTGACGCGGGCGATGTAACAGCCGGAGGTCAACTGTCCCACGGGACATTCCGCATAGCCGTTGACCAATTTGGTCTGGCTCTGACCGATGCGTTGTCCGGCGAGGTTGAAGAAGTCGATGCTCACGTTCTCCGACAGGTCGCCGCGGATGATGAGTGATCCGAGCACATAGCGCACGGTGAGGTTGTTGGCTGCTTGTGCATACACCTCGCCGATGCCATCCTCGCCGAACTGCCCGATGGAGACATGGTAGCTCGTCTTCATGTTGGTCTGGGCGATGGTGGGATAGTTCATGACAAACACCTGTCCGGTGCCGTCGGGATAGCGTCCCACGGTCTCGTCTTCTTTCATGGTGGTGTAGGTCAGACGGTCGCTCCACGACCCGTCTGCGGCTGTCAGCATGACATCTCCGTCCTCGTTGCCGAGTTTGAAGGAGGCGTGCAACTGGCTGATGGGATCCAGCTTGTCGCACCAGATAATCAGATAGCCGTGGGGCGGAATGATGGTCTCAGCCTGACTTTCACCCTTGGTGATCTGGTATTTCTTGGGTTTCTCGATGTTGTCGGTGAGGTACATGCCCTCCACGTCGATGGGCTGGTCGGTGGTGTTGTAGAGTTCCACCCAGTCGTTCTTCTTCCAGTACTCATTCACGTGGATGTTGTTGGCGGCGCTCACCTCATTGATGCGGACGGGTGTGATGTGCTGTTGCTCACGCTCCTCGTCTGACAGCGGTTCGAAGCAAGCGGTCAGAGACACATTGCTCAGGTTGGGCAGGTCGATGACGGCATCCGTGGAATAGAAACCTTCTTCGTAGGAATCCACCGACGTGCTGAGGGTGCATGCCCAGTAAAGGTCGGAGGAGTTGGCGCTGTTGTTGTGCACTTCCACGGCGATCACATTGCTGCCGCTCTTGAAGAGGGATGGTGACAAGGCGATAGAGCCGGTGAGAGGTGTGTCGCTGGCATACGAACTGGAGTAGGTGCTGTAGTTGACATTGCCTTCGGGCATGTTGACACGTCCTGCCTCGGTGCCGTTGACATAAATCACACAACCGTCGTCCACCTTGTAGTCGAGTGTGAAGATGTCGCTGCTGGTCGGTGCGCTCTGCAAGTTGATGGTCTTGCGGAAATAGGTGGTCGGATTCTTCTGGTTGGCATCCGAACCATAGTTGACGGTGGTTGTCACGCCCGCCATGTTGTAGCCCAACGGACTCTCTCCCGATGACCAGGAGTCATCATTGTAGGTAGCGCTGCGCCATCCGCTGCCATACAAGGCACCGCGGTCATAATATTTCCAGACGCTGTTGAGGCTGACGAGCACATTGCCTGCTCCGGTCTTCCGCCATCCTGTGAAACGGCTTCCGGCGGGTGCCTTGGCCTCCAACTGCACGGGCGGGAACAGGCGTCCTTTGAAACTGGCGTAGGGCACGTCGTGTCCGTTGACGTAGAGGTGCGCGCCCTCGGTGTCAGTCTTGAGCTGTACGTTTTGTTTCCTCACGCCGTTGAGTTGCATGGGCTGGAACTGCTGCATGCAGGTCATCATCGACTCGTTGAGGGTGGCCAGTTTCTGGATGATGGCGTTGGCGGAACCGTCGGGGGTGCTCCATCCCGTGAGCTGCATCATCGGGCGCACACGGTCGGCCAGTTCGTTGACGATGGCCGTGGCACGTTCCTTGTCGAAGACGCTTCCTCCCACCAGGCAGTAGGTGTCGATGAACCGTTTGCGGAAGTCATCGTTCTTGAGCAGGTTGGGGAAGAAGGTGACGATGTTGATCTCCTCATACCGCTGTTCGTTGGTGTCGTAGATGAGGTTGAACGTATGCCACTGGTCATTGGCGAAAGCTGTGAAGGGGTTGCTGTTGTTGAAGGCGAAGTCGAGGTCGAAGGTGACGAAGCGGTAGCGGCCGTTGTCCTGGCTGCGGAAGCCCTTGATATTGTTGTGGGGCCAGTCGTTGCTGCCCAGGAAGAGTTCGACGGCCATGTAGTTGATAAACTCGTCGATGTCGAGGATCTGTTTCAGTTCCTCGTAGGCCTGGGCGTCGGTGGAGACGGCTCCGAGCTCATAGATGCGCTCCAGCACATCGCTGGTGCCCACCATGAAGACCACGTTGGAGTCGGCGCTCATCTCAAACATGTCGATCTTCTCGTCGTCATAGCCGAAGTTGGACTCCACGAATTTCTTGTTGTTGGGCTCGCGCATGTTGAGCACGCCGCGGCATTCACCGTTGACATATTCGATAACGGGCACGTAGGACTGCAGGTCGAGGTTGATGCCTGCGCGCTGGATGATGGTCTGCAGGGCGGGGTCCATGAAACGGCTCCCTCCGTGATCCCACACGTCGTTGCCGCCGTTGCGCACCAGCAGGACTTTGTTTCTGATGTAGGGTTTCTGCGGGAAGAAGGTATAGTCGAAACGGTTTTGGCCGTCAAACTCCTTGCCCGATTTCAGCTTGAAGGAACGGGGGTTGGCCGAACGGGTCCATCCGCCGGAGACGGAGATCTCCACGTCCTGGTTGTAGGCCATGACACCTTCGGGGGTGATGAAGGAGAAGTTGACGGGGCGCTCCCAGTCCATGTTGTAGTTGCATGGGGTGCTCTGTCCATTTCCGGTGCGGCCGTTGGTGCCCTGGGTGTCGATGCCCCATTTGCTGTCGGTGAAATACTTCGGGTTGCCCACGATGGAGATGACGGGGATGGTGTATTTGTCGTTGGTTCTGATGTAGGACCGGGTGACGGGCACACTGGGCAGCCAACCGTCCTGGAACAGGCGGAAACAGTAGTTGGCGGTGTTGGTGATGCTGAATTTCCCTTCCTTGCTGATGGTGCCCACCGTACCGTTGGCAGAGGCGTTGTAGGCCTCCCAGGAGATGTCATCGAAGTAATAGTTGTTCTCACTTCCCCTGAGTTCGTTGAGGTTGAAGGCGATGGTCTGCATATTGCCGTTCATTCCGGCCTGTTCATTGGTCACCGTTCCCTCGTAGCTGATTTCCTGCCACTGGGTGGTGACGTTGTAGCCGCCGTCGAGCATCTGCCAGTGGATGTAGTTGCCGGGTGTGGTATGTGACTGTGCGGAGATGTGGGCGGCCCTGTCGGCACGCACCTTCATCTTGAAACGGTAACGGTCGCCAGCAGCCCAGATGTGGTCGGGGGTATAGACGAAGAACTGGGTGTCCCAGTCCTGTCCGGGATTGGCCACGGAGTGAACCTTGATGCCCCGTGAACCGTTGTAGCCGGCACCGTCGATGATATGGGTCTCGAAAGCTCCGCCGCCGTTGCCGTCCTTGCCGACGAGGCAGGTCACGTCAGTCCCTTCGCAGTCGCCGTTGACCACGAAGTTGGTCCATTCCGGAAGCTCTTGAGTGCCGGAGGGCAGCATCGGCACGCTGCCGTCGGTGGTATAGACCAGTGTGGCGCCATCGGGGATATCCACTTTCAGAGACAGCGTACCGGTGAAGATCTTGCTGTCCTGGTTGACCACGGGCGGGTCGAGGCGCCTGTCGGCGAAGGCCGCCGTGGCGTTGGTGGCACCTGGAGTGGCGTCAGCCGTCCATCCCCATTCGTCAGCACCGTCGGTCTTGCGGGCGTAGGAGGTGCGGCTCATGGCCTCGGGATAACTCTGGCTGAGCAGCAACTGTCCGTCGGAGTCGCTGAGGTAGAGGGTTCCTCCATCGCAGTCGAGGCTGAAGGGAGCCTGTGTGGTCTTGATGTTGTTGGATCCCATCCAGATGACCTTGTAGCCCTTGGCGGGCACGCTGCCGATGTCTTGGGGCAGGTGCCAGAGGGTCAGGGTGGCGGCATCGGCGCTGAGATACATCCCGGCGAGGTTGACGTCTGCGTCGGAGGGGTGGTAGATTTCGCTCCAACTTTCGAAATTGGGGGCAGGGCTCATCACCG
>JAEEGL015562562.1_pt1 | contig 13927 bp, 11 predicted proteins | sample 9134231 | NCBI WGS metagenome assembly JAEEGL01 (sample SAMN16246548, study PRJNA631951) | gut metagenome | biome: gut microbiome; feature: rumen; material: fiber-attached | host: Bos | place: Iran: Karaj | collected 2018-10
TTCGCGGGCCTGCTTAAAAAGGTCTCGCACACGGCTGGCACCAACACCGACAAACATTTCTACAAAGTCCGAACCGCTGATACTAAAGAATGGAACTCCGGCTTCACCGGCAACTGCACGGGCAAGCAGAGTCTTACCGGTTCCAGGGTCTCCTACAAGCAGAACGCCTTTTGGAATCTTACCGCCGATTTCTGTATATTTTTTTGGAGTTTTAAGGAAGTCTACTACTTCAATAAGCTCTTCCTTGGCTTCATCAACACCGGCAACATCGGTAAAGCGGGTTTTAATCTTTCCTTCTTCCACAACCTTGGCGCGGGAAGAACCGACATTAAAAATGCTGCCCATTCCGCCGGAACCGTTGCCCATTTTCCTGAAAAAGAGGAAATAAATAAGAACCAGAAAGCCCAGAGGAATAATAAGGCTGCCTATTAACTGCCAGATTACTCCATTAGATTTTATTACAAACTTATAAGGAACACCCTTCTGGTCAAGCAGGTCAATAAAGCTCTGCATAAGGACAGCTGCAGTTTTATACTGGGCGCCATTTGACTGAGAAGGTGCTGAAAAAAGACGCAGGCCTTTTTCTGAAGTAGCAGGAGTCTGAACAGAAGGACCGTAACCGGTAATATAGTTTTCGCCAATTTCTACACGGACAATCTGACCGCTGGCAACCTTATCACGGAATTCTGAATAGCCTATGAGATTATCAGTTTTTGAGAGGAAAAACAAATCAAATATAGCAAAAGCACAAAAGATAATAAGCAGAATTGTAAAAAAGGAGATTTTTGGCTTTTTTTTGTTATTTTTCTTTTTATCTTTATCGTTATCGTCGTTTTGAGATGGCCCTGCAAACTTAAAAAATTTGTATGGATCATTCTCATCTTCGTTTTTATTGTCGTTTTCGCGTTTCTCGTCTGCCATAAATATTATTCCTTAATAATAAATATACTGATTAAATGGCAGAATGTCATCAGAAAAAAAAATTATATTTTCTGTAATTTTTTCTAAACTTTGTTTTTTAAATTCCGAGAATCAAGCAGGGGTATTATATTTACCCTCAAACACAGGAGGTGTCCAAATGGGATATTCTAATGCTTACAATGCCTATCAGAAAACAAATATCAATACAGCAAGTCAGGGAAGATTAGTTGTATTACTTTATGAAGGAATAATCAAACAGCTTACGACAGCTGCAACTTATATAGAAAAAGACGGCAAAATTCTGCCTGGAAACATAGAAAAATACGGAATCTGCGTTCAAAAGGCTCAGGCTATCATAACAGAGCTGCAGGTTTCGCTGGATATGGAAAAAGGCGGCGATATTGCCAGAAATTTGATGTCTCTTTATGTATTTTTTAACGAAGAGCTTCTTTTTGCAAACATAAACCATGATAAAACCAAGCTGGATTTTGTTCTTAAAATGGTAAAAGAACTTGCAGAAAGCTGGAAAAAGATTTCAAACAGCGTGGCAAATGCTCCTGCTGCAACAGTACAAAATGCTTTGAATATTCAGGGTTAAGGGGAAGAATATGGCAGAAATTACACAGGAAGAATTAAACGAAAGAGTTGCATTACTCAGGAAGTTCAGAAGCCTGCTTGAACAGCAGAGAAACAAGTTTCAGGAATATCTTAATGTTCTTGAAAAACAGAATGATTCCATTGAATCACAGAATACAGAAAAGCTTATTGCCCATACAGAGCTTGAACAGCAGGTTGTAAAAAATATTGCAAATCTGCAGAAGGTTATCATTCCTATGTCAAAGATGTACAGGGCTGCAGTTCCTATGGCTCACACCGCAGAAGATGATTCAATTGAACAGCTTGAGACAGAGCTTAACACTCTCCAGGACAAGGTTCTTAAGCAGAATAAAATAAACAGAGATTTACTGAGGGTACATATTGAGACAATCCGTAATCAAATTCAGGCTTTTAAGAATCCTTACAAGAATACCCGCAGTGTTTATGCCCAGCCGCAGCATGTTGCTTCTTTTGTAGAAGTTGAAGCCTAAAAAAAGGACGGAGAGCTTAAAAAATCATTTTACAAAGGGCTGGTCTACCGTGATTGCACAAAATACATCCGGAAAACGGCCGTTTAAAGCATTATGAATGGTAAGTTTGAGCTCTTCATCCGTTAAAAAACAGGAATAAGGCTTTACAACATCAAAAATCAGATTTGTATGAGTGTCTCCGGGTACCATCCTGATATCATGTACAGTAAGTTCAGGATTTATCTTACGAACTTCTTCCTTGAGAATTTCTTTTAACTGAGCAAGCCTTTTATTTTCTGTATCTACAGGATCCATGTGAATTACAACATGGCAGTTAAAACGCCTTGCAATATCGGCTTCGGCAACATCAATTACATCATGCAGGCTGTAAATGTTTAAATTACCCGGAACTTCGGCATGAAGAGAAATCATCACACGGCCGGGACCATAATCATGAACAATTAAATCGTGCATTCCCACAATTGGCTTGTGCTTCATAAGCTCTTCTTCAATTTCTTTTACAAACTGATGAGAAGGAGCTGTTCCCAGCAGAGGAGCAATTGTATCTTTTGCAGCTTCGCAACCGGTTTTTATAATGAAAATGCCGACCACAAGTCCGCCGATTCCATCCAGAGGAAGGCTTGTAAAGCGGCTGCCGATAAGGGCGGCAATTACAACAAGAGTCGAAATTACATCATTAAGGCTGTCTTTTGCAACAACTTCCATTGCAAGGGAATTTATTTTTTTTGCAATAAGATGATTGTAAATATACATGTAAAGCTTTATCAGAATTGAAAGGCCCATAACAATAAGGGGCAAAAGACCGCTTTCTATAGCTTGCGGATGGATTATAGAAAGCAGGGAATCTTTTACCAGAGCCAGTCCCATGTAAAGAATAAGGAAGGAAACTATAAGCCCCGAAATATATTCTATTCTTCCGTGGCCAAAGGGATGGTCCGGATCCGGTTTTTTGGAAGAAAGCTTAAAGCCAAGAATCTGCACTACAGAAGAAGCAGCATCAGAAAGGTTGTTAAAGGCATCTGCCACCATTGCAACCGAAGCAGCAAGGCGTCCAAAAACAAATTTGAGGACAAAAAGCAGGGCATTTAGAAATATGCCGAAAGCTCCGCATAAAATGCCGTACTGGCTGCGCACCTGCTCATCCTGGTAATTAGTGGGATTTTTTATAAAAATTTTAGCAAGTAGTTTTATCATCGTGTGTATACAGCGTTTTCCAGCGCTTCCTCTATATCGTCGGGTAAAAGCTCAAAAAAGTCATAACCGGTCATTGCTTCTATATCATTTATTGAACAGATAAACTGCTCCCAATCCCCGGTTTTCTGCATGCCTGTCTGATTCGGGACATTAATGGCTATTGCAGTTATAGAAGAATCTATGCGGTCAAGGTCTCCGCTCCCCTCCGGCAGGGCAATCAAAACCTTCCAGGTAAAGGCCGGAACATTCATATAAAGAGTTTCGCCGCTTTTTAAGGTGATTGGAATATTGTCAAAAGTTCCTTTGGGGCTGGTACCTCCGCTTCCATAAGGCCCCGCAATTATATACACTTCATTGCCTGCGGCTACAAGCTCTCGTTCGAAGGTTTCAAAATGCATCCAGATTACCCGGTTGTTATCCGGAGTCTGGGGCACCATATTGGTCATTAAAAAGGTCATGGAATTATCTTCTTTGCTGGCAGTGCGGTCTGCAGAAGGACAGACATGACCCCGGTCAAAGCCGTATTTGTTAAACTGATAGTCTGCTTTTTTAACGGCATACCAGTTTTGCGGAAGCTGGGTATCAGGCCTAAAGTCGTCACTGCGGTCTGCTTCTCCAATATTTTCCTGACCAAGATGCCAGGCAACCCAGTTTGGAACAAGACTTGCGGCATTAGAAGAGAGGGTGTACTGGGGCTTTACCATAAGATAGTTACTTTCAAGCTCTGTATCTGCCGGAGCATCACTGGGGTTTCCTAAAAAAAGCGGGTCATCTTCTGCATGGCCCTGGTCAAGAGCAGGATTTGAACCGCTGGTACCTCCGGCAGTTTTTTCTTCTGCCCGCCCTTCTACAGGTTCAGGGACCCCATCATGAGTTTGTGCCTGAGCCTGTGCTTTATGCGGTTCCTGAGCCTGTCGAAGGACATCCTGGTCATAGTCTACCTGCGGAGGATATTCCCCGCGGATAATTTCTGGAATATGGGCAGCAAGAGGCTCTTCGGTTTGAACAAGGGTAAAACCTTCGGCGCCAATTTCGGCAACAGGTTTACCGCCAAAATACCAGGCAAGTGCCAGTATTAAAATAACAAGAGATATAACAAAGGACAGGGTCTTTTTAAATTTTGCCTTTTTTCCGGCAGACCCTGCGGCTGATTTTTTTGTTTTTTTTGCCATAATTTAGATATCCAGGCTGATATTTTGAATTGCAGTCTTTACAGAAGCTGTAGAACGCTGAAGATTTTCAACAGCATTGTTAACATCCTGTGTATTAGAACGCATCATCTTTAAGGATTCAATAAGCTGCTGTCCACCATCATTCTGCTTGGAAACTGAAGATTTTACAACTGCTTCCTGAGAAGATACTTCATCAGCAAGGGATACAATGTTATCAATTTCCTGTTTAACGGCAACGGTCTTGGTAAAGGTTGAGTCAATAAGAGACTTAACTTTCTTAAGTACATCACTGATCTGCTTTGCTTCTTTACCGGAACTTTCAGCCAGCTTACGGATTTCGTCAGCAACTACAGAGAAGCCCTTACCAAATTCACCGGCATGAGCAGCCTCAATGGCAGCATTCATGGCAAGCAGGTTGGTCTGGGAAGCTATCTGCTGAATTACAGTAGACATTTCGCTAAGGCCGTTGGAAGACTTTTCAATTTCGCCGACAAGAACTGTAATTTCTTCTACACTCACCTTACCGGTCTTTGTAGCTTCATTAAGGGCAAGCATAGAACCGGAGTTTGAGTTAAGAATATTATTTATAGACTGAATGCTTGTAATCATGTCTTCAATAGCAGCAGAAGAAACATTTACACTGTTTACCATCTGTTCTGAAACATGGCGGATTGCATCTACATCTACATCGCTTTCTGAAAGCTGAGCAAGACTAGTATTTTTAACATTTTCAATGGCGTCGTTAATTTCCTGCTTGTGGTTTCCTGTAATTTTAATAAGTTCAACACCCTTGTAATGGTGACAATGCTCCGGCTTATTAAGGCCATTATAGATTGCAACTGCCATCTGTTCACAGGTACGGTAACCGCAGGCACCACAGTTTAAGATATCTCTGTGACTAAGCTTACCCATGCTTTTGTGAATACTGTCGATTTCTTCCTGTGTCGGATTCTTTATTATTGCATTAAAAATAGTAGAATTGTCTACATATTTTCTTGAATAAAGACCTGCATCCCAATAGGCATTGAGCTTTTTGTTGAATTTTTCTGAAGGACCCTTCTTTGCGCTGTCGGTATTCAGTTTTTCCTGATTGCTCTTCTTTCTGTTTTCTACAAAGCTTTCCATTTCGTCCAGGGTCATCTCGTCTGTACAAGTTCCTGAACCTCCGTTACAGCCCTGCCAGCAGCCAAGACAGTCAATAAGCTTGTAAACCGGCTTGATTTTCTGATTTAAAGAGCGTTCAAGGTGAACAAAATATTCTACAACCTCAGGCAAACCTTCAATTTTTCTTGTTATATCAGAAACACCCGGAATAAAGCGTTCTGTAGTCTTCATAAGTCCGCCTGGAGATGAATAAGTTACTCCCCTTTCTGCCTCCGGATTATCATAAGGAGTCTTTTTGAACTTAGAAAGGTCAATTCCCTTATCTTTAAAATACTTATCCAGAGACTTCATGGTAACATTATAGTCACCAAGGCCTGTTTCATCAAATTCCCGGCGCTTTGCATAACATGGAGAAACAACCATTACCTTGTGATTTTTATACTGCTGATAGAACTGCTTAATCATCTTGATTGTATGAAGCATAGGACTATCTGCAGGAGCAAGATAAGGCAGCAGCTTTGGACGATAAATTTCGCAGAAGGTAACAAGAGCCGGACAAGGCTGGGCAATAACCAGATCCGGATTTTTTTCCTTGATATATTCAACATAAGATTTTGATGTAAGTTCTGCACCAAAGCTAACATCGAACACGGCCTGAATTCCAATTGATTTGAGCCAGGTATTAAGCTCAAGAATATGACCACGGAAAGAAACGACAGAAGAAGGGGCTACAATTGCAATCATTTTGACGCCGTTTTTAAGGTCTTCCATCCATTTTGCAAAATCGTCAAGACCCTTACGGGCTCCAAAGTGGCAGGCACTAATACAACGGCCGCAGCCAATACAAAGCTCGGCATTTACTTTAATATAATCGCCCGATGCATCATTACACATTTTTGCAGGGCAGACAGAAATACAGCGGTGACATGCTGTACATTTTTCAGGATCTACAGTAATAACTTCTCGAACTTTTCCTGACATAAAACTAACTCCTAAACACAATAGTGTTTTTCTATTATAAAGCCAAATTATAGAAAAAAAAAGTAGTTTTTTGAGGAAATTCATCTATTTTGTCGATAATTTAAAGAAGAGTATTTAAATATGGTAAAGGAATTTGGCCGTTCTATAAGGACAAAAATAGCTGATATTCTATATTCTCTGGGCTATCTTGGTAAACTTATTGCCGCATCCCTGATGTTCACTTCCCGAGGTAAGGCATCCCGCAAAATCCTTATTATGCAGCTGCTTTTTACTTATGTAGAAGCCCTGCCTATCTGTGCAATTCTTGCAGTCGTAATCGGAACCGCCGTTGTTTTTCTGGGAATTACCGCTCTTGCCTCTCTTGGACAGGGGCAGCTTACCTACACCCTGCTTGTAATGCTTGTAACCAAAGAGCTGGGGCCCCTTTTAGTTGCCTTTATTGTTACGGCCCGTTCTGCAACCGCCATAGCAACCGAGCTTGGAACAATGGTTGTAAATCAGGAAATAGAAGCCTATATTTCTGTAGGAATTGACCCTATTGTCCACCTGGCAGCACCCCGATTTTTAGGCGTTACCTTTTCGGTTTTCTTTTTAAACCTCTATTTTTCCATATTCGGCCTTGTTGCACCTTCCATTGTAATTCAGTTTATTTCAACAACCAATATGGCAGAATACTTTAATGCCCTTTTTACTGCCCTTTCCTTTAAAGTAATTATGATTTCCATAATAAAAAGTCTTGTATTCGGCATGATAATTTCGGGTTGTGCAACCTTATACGGATTTTCTACAGGGCGTGCTTCTACAGACATCCCTCTGGCCGGCTTAAAGGCTGTTTCAAAATCCTTTGTATATATCATTTTTGCATACGTTTTTATAACTGTAATAACTTACATTTTTTAGGAGAGAAGAAAGAAGATAATGGCACTTTTAGAATTAAAAAATGTAAGCTTTTATGATGGTTTTACTCAGGTTATTAAAGACACATCTTTTTCTATAGAAAAGGGTTCTGTTACTGCCCTGCTTGGTGATTCAGGCGGTGGAAAATCGACAGTCCTTAAGCTTATTTCGGGAATTGTGCCTCCTTCCAGTGGAAAATTATTCTATAATGACAAAGATTTTTCAAAACTGAACGAAAAGGAAAATCAGGAATTCCGTAAGCGCTCTGCCTTTATGTTTCAGAATTCTGCCTTGTGGGCAAACCAGAGCCTTTATCAGAATCTGGAGCTGCCCCTTAAAATTCATTTTCCAAAAATGCCCCCTGAAAAGGTAAAAGAAAAAATAGAAGAGGCCGCAAAACTTGTTGAATTTTCAAAGCCCCTCAGTCTCCGTCCTGCTTCCCTTTCTGCAGGAGAACAAAAAAGAATTGCCTTTGCCCGTGCCCTTATCTGTGAGCCGGAAATTTTATTTTTAGATGAGCCTACGGAATCTCTTAATGATACTGCGGCAGACTTTTTTATTTCCATTCTCAAGGATTTTTGCAGCAGGGGAAACACCCTTATTTATGTAAGCCACGATAATCATTTTATAAATACATTTAATAACGATAAGTATTACTTTGCAAATGGTACAATTGTTGATAAGATTTTATTAAACGATGCCATGCAGGATGAATACGAGGAATACGGGGACTAAAATGAAATTTAAAATCAAGTATGCAGACCAGATTGTAGGGGCCTTAAGCATTTTTGCAATTGCAGCCCTTATATTAATTACATTTCTTATTGCATCTACTCAAAAATGGTTTGTAAAAAAACACAATTTTTATACCAAGGTTTCTTCGGCCAACAGTGTAAGCGAAGGAATGTCCCTGCAGTACAAAGGCTTTGGAATCGGCAAGGTTAAAAAAATCAGTCTTGGCGATGATGATAATGTTGTAGTTCATTTTTATGTTCTTGATGAATATATTGACCGCGTAACCCAGGGCTCTATTGTAGAACTTTCGGTCAGCCCTATAGGACTTGGTTCTTCTTTTATATTTTATCCGGGACACAGCATTTTTAAAATTGAAGACAATGCCTTTATTCCCGAAAAATCTTCGGCAGAGGCAAAGGAAAATATTAAAAACGGCTATGTAGTAATTCCTGAGCAGAATGATACCCTTAATACGATTATTTCTTCGGCAACAAGTCTTGTTAATCATATTGATGAACTGGTTCAGCAGATAAATCTGGTGGTTGCAGGAAACGAAAGTCTGCCGCTTGCAAAGACAATAAACGAAGTGAATGCCATTCTGCGCAAGGTCAGCGCCCTGCTTTCGGGTGATGAGTCGGTACCTGCTGCTGCAATTATAAACGATTTGAACACTACAATCGAAAGTCTTAATTCAATTCTTGGTGATGTAGGTAACCTTACAAGTGATCCACAGGGACTTGTTCCAAAGCTGCTTGAAACAGAAGAAAGCAAGGGAACTTTTGACAAGCTTTATGCAGCTCTTGATACTACAATTCAGGATTTGAACGGCATCTCCGGTTCTCTGGACAGCGAAATGCCGCAGGTAAGCATTCTGATGGCCCAGGTTCAGACTCTGCTCAAACAGATTCAGGATGTTATGACAGGCCTTAAGAATAATCCTTTGCTCAAAAACGGCGTTCCTGAAAGAAGTGAACAGCAGTCGGCCACACCAAAACTCAGAGAGGAGGCATTCTAATGAAAACAAACATGTCATTGTCGGGCTTGATCCGACAATCTCTCTTTACACTTGCCCTCATCCTCCTTACCGCCTGTTCTTCTGCCCCAAAACGCTCAATGCAGGTTTCTACCGTATATTCTTCTGCCAGCGAAATGATTGAATCTGCCAATGGCGCAATTCTTAGCGGCGACTACGATAAGGCAGGCTTTTTTCTTTCTGCAGCAGAAAATCAGGCAATGTCTATAGACAATTATGATTTACTCACTGCCGCTTCCCTTGCCCGCTGCAGTCTTGAGCTTTCTAAAAATCCTCCCCAGGTTGAAAATGCCCAACGATATGTTGATTATGCCAGGGGCTTTATAAACAATACTTCTAATCCTAAAAAGCAGGCAGCTTTGGTTACCTTGAGTCAGGTAAGGGTAAAAGCCTGCCAGGCAGCAATTGACCAGACTGCCGATGTAAAAACCTCTGCCCTCTTTGCAAACCTGGATTCCATTAAAAAAGATTTAAAGGGGGACGCCTACTACGAAAGCCAGATTATTCAGGTAGAAGGCGACCTTTATAAGCTTGATAAAAACTATGTTCAGGCAGACAAGTCCTATAGTGCTGCGGCTAAGGCCTTTACCGACAACCGCTATCTTTCAGAAATCGGAATCTGCTGGTATAAGGCAGCACAGGCCCGTTCCCTTGCCGGTAACAAGGACGGAGCTTTGCAAGCTATGGAGCAGGCAATTTTTTATGACAGGGCTGCAGAAAATTCTTTAGCCCTTGGAAGTGATTACTATGCCGTCGGTTTAATTTTGCTTAAAGGAAATCCTGCTGCCGGTGAAAAAGAGCGGGCCCGACAGGCCTTTACTCATTCTGCAGAGATTTATTCTTCGGTAAATGCAGAAGAAGCTGCAAAAAAAAGCCGTGATGCCGCAAGTCAGATAGAATAAAAATATGAATGATAAAACTGCCTCAAAACCCCAGTGGTTTGAAAAAGAAGATTTCTGGATAAATTTTGCTCCTATAATGTTTGACGATGCCCGCTGGTCCGAAGCTCCCGATGTTGCCGAATATGTAAAAAAGCTTGCAGGCTTAAAAGAGGGAGATTCTGTACTTGATGCAGGCTGCGGGCTTGGCCGTATAAGCCTTGAACTTGCCCTGCTGGGTCTTAAAGTAACCGGAGTTGATATTATCCAGGCAGAGCTTGATGCTGCCAGGGAAAGTGCCCTTGATGAAGGAGTAGAACTTGAACTTATCAAGGCAGACCTGAGGACATTTAAAAGCGGCAAAAAATATGACTGCGCCGTAAATCTTTACACTTCCTTTGGCTACTGTGACACAATCGATGAAGACATGATGATTTTGAAAAATATTGCAGACTCCCTGCGACCGGGCGGAACTTTTATAATGGAATGTACCAGCCGCGAATCTGCCATAAAATATTTTACCAAAGGCGAAGAATTTGACCGGGCCGGCTGGCATGTAAAAACAGAGTTTAGTATAGAGGGTGCCTGGGAAGGCCTTCGTTCCCGCTGGATTTTAAGCGATGATTCCTGCAAAAAAGTAGACCATGTATTTGTCCAGCGCCTCTACTCTGCACCGGACCTATGCCGCCGCATGTTAGACTGCGGTTTTGCCAATGCACAGGCCTACGGCGACTTTGATTTGTCACCTTATGACGAGAATTTGCGGACTATGATTATTGTGGCAAGGAAGTAGATTGCCGCGTCGCTTCGCTCCTCGCAATGACAAAGGGGCATGTCATTGCGAGCCCGAAGGGCGTGGCAATCCATTACTTAATTCTATACGACTCCGGTGCACCAAGATATGAATATGGAAAAGGCTCGTTGGCATTGTGAATCACAATCTTTTGCAGCACGATGTTTGGTGTAACAGGATAAAGGCGCAGAACATTCAGGCCTTCGCGGCAGTCGGCATAAACAGAGGCTATGCGGATATTATTTGTAATGTCATTACCCCAGGCCCACTGGTTGTCTCCGACTGCAAAGTTTTTGGCATCTACCAGATCTTTTTGAATCTTGTCTCCGTTAACTTCTGCAATAAAGGCAAGCTTATTGTCCTTGTAGGCCGGATTTGAAGGGTTGAGGTAAAAATCAAACTGTTTAACACCTTCGCTTGAGGCAACAAATTTGTATTCTACATAAGGAGCATTTTTTCCCTTAGGGAAGTCTGCAATTACCGGAAAGGCTTTTACTGCCGAAAGTGTTTTTCCATAATCTGCAAGCTCTTCAAAAGAGACGGTCTCCCCTTTCCAGCTGCCGGAAGCTTTTGCGGCAAAATGAGCGGCTTCCATACTTATGTAATTAGATGTCTGAATAAAAGTTCCCTTGTCGTAGTTTAAGTTTACAGGAGCAGCATCAATATTTACATCAATGCGGACCCTGCAGCCGTGGCCACCGTCGCCGGTAATTTTAAGGACAGCCTTTTTATCCTTAACTACTTCAAGCTTAGCCCGGTTCACAGTAAAGGTAATTGTATCAATCAAAAGAGTCTTGTCTTTTTTTACAGTATAGGTAAGCCAGTCATCGCCGCCTTCCAGGGTAAGCTGGTAAGCAAGCATTTTTTTATTGCAGGCTGCAAGAAAGACTCGGGCAGTTTTTACATCAGGATTTTTGAAAAGGTCGCAGTTCAAAGGACGACGGGTCCAGTCACCGCCGGTAGTAACCAAATCATTTCCTTCTACCCAGGCACAAAGACGGCCTTTTCTTGGTTCAATTACTTTTGCAAGGACAGGATAGCGGTTTTCTTCTTCGTTCCAGTGGACAAAGCCAAAGTGTTCAGACCAGCCCATGGCATACCAGCGGCCGCCATCCACCTTATCACATTCATCTACAAGCTTTTTGTCAAAGGCAAGGCAGGCTTCTACCTGGTCGGCGTAGGCATTGGCAGCCACCATATTGTGAGAAGCGCACCACTTGTTGCGGCCGGCTAAAAGCTGCATCTTAAGAACATTCATTGTTCCGCAGGCAGGGAAATAAACCTGGGCAAAAAAGCCCGGATAATCTTTTTTATTGATTTCAAGCTTAAGCTTTTCACATTCTTTAAGGACACCGTCTGCAAGCTCAAGGATTTTTTCACTTTCATTAAAGGCAACAGGGGCAAAGGTGTCGCTTGTTATGCATTCGGTACGACGCATATTTGCAAGCTTTGTGTAGGTATTCATAATGCAATTGACAGAAGCCTTCTGCTTATCACTAAAGAGAGGGAAATTTGCTTCTACCCATTCTGCTGTGTAGCGGGCTGTAGTATATTCCAGAGCAGAATATTTTGGATAGTCATAAGCCAGATTCAAAAAGTAAGAAAGAGGGAATTCATTGGTCATTATGTCGCCCACATTTACAATCCACAAATCGCGGATTCCAAACTCGTATGCGGCGCACATCTGTTCCTTAGCCTTTGGAAGATAATTTGTATTGAGCCATTCGTAGCTGAAAGGCCAGCCGTGGTAGTCAAAATGATAGTACATGCCGTAGCCGCCCTTGTGATCCCGCATTTTTTCTGTCGGAACTGTGCGGAGGTTTCCGTGGTTATCATCACAAAGCATAAGGGTTACGCCTTCGAGTTCCGGGTCACCCATAAGGCCTTTGGTATGCTTGTCGCCGTAAAAATATGGTTCAACTTCTTTATACAGGGCCAGCATGCGGGGAACCTTCATTAGATCTGCGTTTACATTTTCGCGGATAAGACGGTTCTGGGTTTTAAGAACATCCCGCAGCAAATTGATATTGTCTGCCAAAGTAGCGTTCTGCATTATGGCAGTGTCTGCTTCACCCCGCATACCCACTGTAATTACATTTTCAAACTTACCGTTGCGCTTTAAGCCGTCTTCCCAGAATTTTGTAATGCCTGCCTCGTTTGAACGGAAATTCCAGGCATCCCCATAAATGGAACCGGGTCCACGAAGATAACGATATTCTTCCCCCGCCCTGCAGCAAGGCTCATGATGGCTGGCACCCATTACAACGCCAAGCTCATCTGCAAGTTCTGCATTTCCAAGACCGGGTCCATCGTCGCTAAAACGGCTTGCCCACATTGCAGGCCAGAGGTAATTTCCTTTAAGGCGCAAAAGCAGTTCAAAAACATTTTCGTACATTTTTGCATTTACGCCGCCATAGTTATGGGTAGCCCAGTTTCCGAAAGCAGGCCATTCATCATTAATAAAAAAGCCGCGGAAACGGACAGAAGGCTCCGGGGAAAGGTAAATGCCTTCTTCAAGGTCAAGAAACTTCTTTCTGGCAGGCATGATATTGCACCAGTTTACCAGTGGAGAAACACCCAGTAACTCAGACAAATGGAAAAGACCGTAAATTGTGCCTCTTTTGTCTCTGCCGGCAATAATAATCTGATTATTACGGACAATAAAAGTGTAAACCTCTCGTTTATCAAGATTATGAGGTCCAAGAAGCTTTTCGAAATATGAAGAAGTTGACGCTGTTCCAAAAATAACCAAGGGGAGCTCAGATTTTTCTGCAGCTTCATCAAAAGAAGTATTGCGGGTGTCGAGTTCCTTAAAAAGGGGTTCTTCCCCAAATACAAGTTTTACATCATTGCAAACCTTACCGGCAATTTTCTTTACTCCGGAAAGTTCATTCTTGTCGCACATAAAAACAAGAGATTTAGATATACGCATATAGACCTCAAATAAAAAAAACTATGATATTTATAATATCATAGTTTTTAATAAAATAATACTAGTATGTTAGTCTAATAAGGTAAACCTAAAAATTGCTTTCGCAATTAATTTAAGTCGCAGAGCTTACCAAGTTTCCTTCGGAAACTTGCGGTTTGCTATTAAACACCGCTCGCCAGCGAGCTTACACATCAAAAAA
>JAEEGL015726162.1_pt1 | contig 13927 bp, 10 predicted proteins | sample 9134231 | NCBI WGS metagenome assembly JAEEGL01 (sample SAMN16246548, study PRJNA631951) | gut metagenome | biome: gut microbiome; feature: rumen; material: fiber-attached | host: Bos | place: Iran: Karaj | collected 2018-10
GCCAAAATCATGAATGAACAAGCACCAAGGATACGGTTGTTTGTTTCACTAGCTAGATTTTCTTGAATATAATAATTACTATATTTTAATTTAAAGGAAATGTTGAAATTTCTTTTAAGTATTTTATTATTTTTTTGTAAATATTCAATTAAGGATAAATCAGTTATATCACTATTAATTACAATTGTAACATTTTTCTTATTATATTCTTTTAATAGAGAAATAATAGCCTCTAAATTATGACGATCTGGAAGATTAATATTAATGATTTTTAAATTTTTATTAATTTTACAGAACGTATTAAAGTCTTCGATATCATCTTTGGATAAAGGAAATTCTAATTCTACAATATATTTATAGAATAATGAAGCATAATTATTTAATTTATTTAATTCCATGAAATTACTAGTAAATAGTATTTCATCTCTTGATTCGGGAATAATATTTGCTTTATCAAGCATTTCAAATAAATACTCAGGAATAAAATGCGCACTTACAAATTTTACATCTTTATTCTTTTTTATATATTCATAAAATTGATAAATAAATACTTCATCCGAAGAAAAATATAATGATGTAACATTTTTAATATTGGGAACAAATGGCATTAATAGGGAAGCTACTTCATTATTTTGGAAAACAATTTTAGAAATGTGATATTCACTTATTAAGCCATTAAGAAAAGAGGACACTATACGATAGTTGCCTCTAATATATTCATCACTAAACACTAATTCATTATTACTAATTACATTAGTATTAAGCATATTTTTATATTCACTATTTAATTTTTTTCTATTTAATACTTGTAAAGAATTATCTTTGATTTTAAATAGTATCTTCATGTCTTCCACCTTACTATTAATATAATAACACAACTTTACATTATTTAATAATTTTTTTTATATTTTTGTTGAAAAAAGGTATTTGCATGATATAATTAAGACATAATAAAGATAGGAGAGATGTATATGAAGAAAGTATTATTAACACTTATTGCTATGATTGTTTTTATTCCAGTTGTTGCATTTGCTGAGAATAAAATATCAGTCAAAATCCCATATGAGAATGATTCCGCTATAGTTACAGATACTAATGAAGAAACCGGAAGAGTTACTAAAAAATTCCCTGTATATGTTGAACAAAGTGAGGATGCTGAAGTTAAGAGTGTAACTATTAATATTACTAAGAAAGCATCAGGAATTAATAGAGTATCTTTTGAAGCCGTATCACCTTATACTCAAAGCCAAGATGGTGACTCAGGAACATTTTCTGTAAGTGGTGACCTTGTAGGTGCTACTGGTAAAAGAGTAATGGTTGGATATGTTGTATTAGATGTTAATACTGCTGCTGATGATTGTTCTATTGAATATACTGCTAAAGTAAATGGTGTTAAAACAGGTGCTTTTGTTAGTTATGTAGCATTAGGTGCAGGAGTATTGTTAGTATGTGGTATGTATTTTGCTACAAGATCTAAAAAGAAAATGTACAGTATCTAATAAAAAAAATAAAAGAGCATAAGTATTTATGCTTTTTTTTTGCGTTTTAGAGTGCTATAATTTAGATAAGGAGGTAAATTATGGGAATAGTTATTGGCATAATTATTGTTTTGGGTTTAGCAGCATTTTTTGCTTTTCTAACAATAAAGTCTAAGAGCAGTGACTTATTCAAATGGGTAGGTATTGCTGCATTTATTGCATTTTGCTTAACTTGGGTATTACCTTTTGGATCATTCCAAGAAGGCATATATTATAAAAACGAAATGCAAAGACTAGGATTTGTAGATGTATCATCAATATTATATTATTGTGTATATTTCTGCTTAACTAATGTTTTATTCTTCTTTGCTGTTGCAGGTTTCTATGGCGTACTATCAAAAACTGATAGTTATAATGCTTTAGTTAGAAAACTTGGTAATAGAATTAAGAATAGAGAAATCCTATCTACGGCAATTATTTCAATAATAATTATTGCACTTGTTTCATTTACTGGAAACACATATGCTTGGATTTTATTCCTTCCATTTATTGTTTCAGTATTGATTTATGCAAAATTAGACAAGATGACTGCTTTTACAACTACTTATGGTTCTGTACTTGCTGGTGTTTTAGCAACTACATATGGAACTGGAAGTTTAAGCGCATTTAATTATTATGTTGGAACTGACGTATTTGTTGGAATCAAATACCGTTTAATTTTTGCTTTAGTAGTTACTATTGTATATGTATTATTTAATGCATTACGTTTAAGAAAGAAACTACAAAAGAAATTAGTTGGTGAAAAAGATGCTGATTTATTCGAAGTAGAGGAAACTAAGAGTAAGAAGGATAGTTCTATCTGGTATCCAGTTGTACTATTTGTTGTTCTATTAGTAATAGCTTTCTTAGGATTCTTCCAATGGTCTAGTTTTAAGATTGAAGTATTCGATAAATTCCATACTTGGTTAACAGGATTGAAATTTGGTGAAAACTTTACATTATTTGGTTATCTATTAGGTACTAGTGCTCTTGCATTTGGCCATTTTGAGATAACTTCAATTATGACACTTGTTATCTTACTTACAATTTTAACTGGTGTTGTAAATCGTATGTCTTTAAAAGATTTCGCTGAAAACTATGCAAGTGGATTCGCTAAATTCGTAAAACCTGTATGCTTATTTATATTGTCATATGCTGCATTTGTAATTGTTTATATCACTCCAGTTGTTCCTGGAATAGTTGCTTGGTTTAATGGTCTTACAAAGACATTTAATCCATTCTTATCTACAATTGCGGGATTAATTTCATCATTCTTCCATGCTGATTTGGGTTACACTGGATATGTTGTAAGTTCTGTAATTACAACTGCATATGCTAAATATACAGCTATAGCACATACTGTTTATGTTTCAACATATGGTATTGCAAACATGATACTACCAACTAGTGGTGTATTACTATTTGGATTAGCTTATTTGAAAGTTGATTATAAAACATGGTTTAAGTATATTTGGCTAGTTGCTGTTATTGCAATAGTAGTATTATTAATTCTTGCTACAATTGTAAGATATGCATTATAAAGAAGTAGAATAATATTATTCTAAAATAACCTTCATTAAATATAATTTAATGGAGGTTTTTATTTTGGGACTAAATGATAAAGAAGTTTTAGAAAATAGAAAACTTTATGGAAGCAATATTATTCAAAATAACAAACATAATTCTTTTTTAAGTTTATTAATTGAATCATTGGGTGATCCAATAATAAAAATCTTGCTTATTGCTTTAGCTATTAAGATAATAATTATGTTTAAAAACTTTGATTGGTATGAAACTATAGGTATAATAATTGCAATTTTTTTAGCATCATTTATATCTTCGATATCAGAATATGGTTCTAATAAAACCTTTGAAAGATTACAAAATGAATTTAATGAATATGATTCATTAGTATATAGAAATAATAAATTAATAAAAATAAAAAGTTCTAATATTGTAGTTGGAGACTTTTTAAAAATAAAAAGTGGTCAAAGAATAGCTGCTGATGGAATTATTATTGAAGGTAATTTAGTAATTGATGAATCATTTATGAGTGGGGAGACTAAAGAAATATATAAAAAGAAAAATGAAATAGTTTATAGTGGATCTAGTGTATATAAAGGGGATGCTATAGTTAAAGTAACTAACGTAGGAATTAATACATATATGGGTCAAATATCAAAAGAAATGGAAGAAAAGGATGATGAAAGCCCCTTAAAGAGTAAACTTAGAATACTAGCTAAGCAAATAAGCATTTTAGGCTATTTTGGAGCCTTTTTAGCGGCTTTTTCTTATCTTTTTGTACAAATAGTAGTAAATAACAATTTTGACCTAGAACTCATTAAAAATACCTTATTAAATGGAAAAGAATTATTAAATAATCTAATATATGCATTAACACTAATGGTAACTATTATTATAATGGCAGTACCTGAGGGACTTCCAATGATGATAACTTTAGTATTATCCTCGAATATGAATAAAATGTTAAAAGATAATATTTTAGTTAGAAAACTTGTTGGTATTGAAACAAGTGGTTCTTTGAATCTTTTATTATGTGATAAAACTGGTACTTTAACCGAAGGAAAACTAAAAGTACATAAAATTTTATATAAAGAAAAAGAAATTGATTTAAATAATATTTCTAATTATATAGAATTAAATAAATTACTATATTTAAATAATGAATCATCATATGATGGAAAGAGTATTATAGGAGGAAATAGTACAGATAATGCTATTATGCAGTTTATAAAGGATTACCCTATAAAAGATCAAATAATAGAAAGATTTCCTTTTGATAGTGAAAAGAAATATTCTTATATTAAAACTAATAATTACTATTATGTAAAAGGAGCATATGAAAATATAATTGATAAATGTAATAAAGTAGAGAAACCTTTAATTGAACATAGTTTAAATAAATATACTAGTAAAGGTTATCGTGTAATTATATGTGCATATGGAAAAGATTTAAATAAGTTAGAATATTTAGGAATGGTTGTATTAAAAGATACCGTTAGAAAGGAAGCTAAAGAAAGTCTAAATTTAATAAAAATGGCAGGTATTCAAACAATTATGATTACCGGAGATGATTTAAATACTGCAGTAAGTATAGCCAAAGAATTAGATATGGACTTAAATGATAAACTTTGTTTAACACATTTAGATTTAGAAAAAATGAATGATAATGATATATCAATTAATTTAAATAGAATATCAATTATAGCAAGAGCACTTCCTCAAGATAAAAGTAGGTTAGTAAGTATTGCTAAAAAGAATAATTTAATAGTTGGTATGACAGGTGATGGAGTAAACGATGCATTAGCACTTAAAAAAAGTGATGTGTCTTTTGCCCTTGGAAGTGGTTGTGAAGTAGCTAAAGAGGCAAGTGATATTGTTCTTTTAGATAATAACATTAAATCTATATGCAAGGCTATCTTATATGGAAGAACTATTTTTAAAAGTATTAGGAAGTTTATTATTTATCAATTAACAGTTAATATATGTGCACTATTATTATCCATTATCGGAGTATTAATAGGTGTATCAAATCCGATAACGATTGTGCAAATGTTATGGCTTAATATGATAATGGATACTTTTGCCGGTCTTGCATTTTCTTATGAACCAGCACTTAAAAAATACATGACAGAACCTCCAAAGAAAAAAGATGAAAAGATTATTAATTCGTATATGATTAATCAAATTGTTTTAAATGGATTATTTAGTTTTTTAATATGTATATTATTTTTAAAAGTTCCCTTAATTAATTTAATAATACCTCAAGATAAAAAAATGACAGCCTTTTTTGCTATGTTTATTTTTCTTGGAATATTTTCCTCGTTTACCTCTAGAACAACTGAGTTAAATTTATTTGATCATATAAGTTTAAATAAAGTATTTATTATAATTAACTGTTTTATTATTCTAGTACAAATATTAATTATTTATTATGGGGGAGATTTATTTCGAACATATGGTCTATCTTTTAAAGAATTAATATATGTAATATTAATAGCATTTAGTATTATACCTTTTGATTATTTAAGAAAAAGAATATTAAAAAAACATCATATTATTTATGATGTTTAAGAACCATTGCTTCTTCTGGAACATATGTTTCAGCAATGTTTAGTGTATCTGTGTTTCCTAGCAATAGATTATAAATAAATTTATTTAAATATTCATATGTTGGTTGAATCCATCCAATTGTATTATAATTACTTCTTACTAATGCATTTCTGAAATAGGCAAAATTATTTGTAAATATATCTGGATTATGATAAATATCTAAATACTCTAAATATTTTCTTAAAAAAACCATATCAGTTCTTGTGTTACCATCGCAAAAAGGGTGGGCTTGCCATATGTTAGATATAAATTTAGATAGCATTACAGTCTTTTCATCCATAGATTTTCTTCGATAAGAATGTTTAGCTTCCTCTTTAAAATCATAAGTTAAATTATCTAGAATCATATCATGTGGGGAATATATAACGCTTCTAAAATGAAGACATTCTTCTTTTTTAGATATGTTTTTTTCTCTGATGACTCCCGCATGATTTTCAATATTATTAAAAAGATAAAAATGAATGCTTTTTAGATAGTCTATATTAAGATTAAATTTTTGAGGATTATTTATATAAATAGCAATTCTATAATAGATTAAATCTCTAGTTAGTTTATTTTCTAAAGAGTTATTATTCTTATATTTTGCTTTTATTAAATTAATAGCTTCTTCCTCTGTAATAGTATTATTTAAAGTTTCACTAATTAATTCTGTAATAAACTCACTATTCATCTTTACCTCGCAAATAGATATTCTACCATAGTTTATACTAAATACAATGAAAATGTTGAAAAAATAGATAACAAATCTAATAAAATAAAAAAACTAGGTAGAAATACCTAGTATTTTTTAAATGGTCGAGAAGACAGGATTTGAACCTGCGACCCCCACGTCCCAAGCGTGATGCACTACCAAACTGTGCTACTTCTCGTTAAGTCGTTAATAAGATTTTAACGCAAAATGAATAATTTATCAACTACTTTTATAAAAATGGTACGCCCAAAGGGATTCGAACCCCCAACCTTTAGATCCGTAGTCTAACGCTCTATCCAGTTGAGCTATGGGCGCATAACTTTTAAAAAGCAATATCATTATAGTATAAATGCTTGAAAAAATCAATAAAAATACAATTTACTAGTTCAATTATAAAAGTATTTATGATAAAATTATAATACGAAGGTGAGTATAGAGAATGTCTAGAACAACTTTTTTGTTAATAGCCATTAGTTATTATATAGTTGCAATGATAATCATTGCAGTTGTTTTAGTGTTAATAAGCAAAAAAAGAAAGAAAAAATACTTACTTCAAATTGCCGAACTTGAAAGACAAAAGAATTTAATTATTTCTGCTTCAATATTAAGTGAGCTTAATAAAGTTGAATCACTAATAAATAATGATGAATTAAGAGCTCAATATGATAAATGGATGGAAAGATTTAATAATATTAGAGATAAAGATTTGCCTAAAATATCTGATATGTTAAATGAAATCCAGATATTTTATGATGAAGGAGATTATAAGTCTTTACAAACGGGTTTAATTAATACTGAGATGGAATTAAACTATATAAAAACAAAATCTGATTTTTTACTTGGTGAAATAAAAGAAATAACCTTAAGTGAACAAAAGAATCGTGAAAAAATAACTATATTAAAATCTGAATATCGTGCAGTAGTAACTGAATATAATGAGCATATAAATGATTATACAAGAATTCAAAAGCCTATTGAATTACAATTTGAAAATGTTGATAAATTATTTTCATCATTTGAAAATGCTATGGATAAAAATGCTTATACTGAAGTAGGTAAAATAGTTAAGGCTATTGATGGTATCGTAGCTAATTTAAAAGTAGTTATTAAAGAAACTAAAGATATATGTGAATATGGTGAAATAAAAATACCTAAAAAGATTAAAGATATTCAAGCTATTGCTAAAAGACTTACAAATGATGGTTATAATATTGATTATTTAAATATAGACTATAATATTGATGAAGCAAGTAAGAAGATAACTGATATCTTCCAAAGATTAAATGTTCTAGATGTTGAGGATTCAGTATTTGAACTTAAAACTATGCTAGATTACTTTGATTCATTATATATTGATTTTGATAAAGAAAAACTAGGTAAAAAATTATTTGATGAATACTCTAAAAACATTTTATTAAAACATGCTAAATTAGAAAAAATTAGTAATGAACTTTATAAAAAGATTGATGAAATTAAGTATAGTTTTGATTTGAGTGATGATGATATTTCAGTAATAGTTGATATTAAAGATGAATTATTAGATATTAATAATAATTATGATCAAATAATGAATATGTATCATAATAAAACTTTAGCATATTCAAAATTAAGTAGAGAAATGGAAGCAATTAATACTTCATTGGCTGCAACTGAAGAGAAATTATTCCAAACTTTACGTAGTATAGGTAATTTAAAAGAGGATGAAAAACGTGCTCAAAGTCAGCTAATTGAAATTAAAGACATTTTAATGAAATCTAAAGATAAATTAAACTCTTACAAACTTCCTGTTGTACCTAAAAAGTATTATGTAGAGCTAGCCGAGGCTACCGATGCAGTTGAATTAATGGTCGGAGAGCTTGAAAAAAGACCAATATCTATAAAAATGTTAAATATGCGTGTTGATAATGCAAGAGATTTGGTTTTTAAAGTATCTAATACAATAAGTGAAACTAGTAAAACGGCTAAGATGGCTGAAATGGCAATAGTTTATGGTAATAGATATCGTCCAATTAATCATGAAGTTGATTTCGGATTAACTAAAGCTGAAGATGCTTTCTTAAAAGGTAATTATAAAAATAGTTTAGAACAAGCAATTAGAACTCTTGATATTGTCGAAAAAGGTATCTATCAAAAGTTATTAAACGAATATAAAGATTAGGAAATAATATGATATATTTAGATTATAGTGCTACAACTCCAGTTTCATCTGAAGTTCAAGACACAATTAATAAAGTAACAAAAGAATTTATTGGAAATGCCAATTCATTAAATGCTCTTGGTATTAAATCTAAAGAATTATTAGAATCAGCAACTAAACAGATTGCTGATCTTTTTGGTGTACAACCAAATGAACTAACTTATACATCATCATCTACTGAAAGTAATAATATGGCTCTTATTGGTATAGCATTAAATTATAGTAAAAGGGGTAAACACATTATTGTATCTAAATTAGAGCATCCATCTATATATGCTATATGTGATTATTTAAAAGAATTAGGATTTGAAATAAGTTATGTTGGTAATAATGAAGAAGGGCTTATTGATTTTGATGATTTAAGAAGACTGATAAGAAAAGAAACTATTTTAGTTAGTATTGCAGCAGTTAATAGTGAATTAGGTATTAGACAACCTTTAAAAATGATTAGACAAGTAATTAATAAATTAAATAGTAATACTATTTTTCATAGTGACATGACACAAGCAGTAGGTAAAACGCAGGTTAATCTTCATGATGTCGATTTAGCAAGCATTTCTTCACATAAAATATATGGTCCTAAAGGAATAGCATTATTATATAAAGCAAATAATATACATATTGTTCCATTAATACATGGAAGTGGTAAATCAAATGACTTAAAACCTGGTACACCAGCACTTCCTTTAATCGCAGGCTTTTCTAAGGCTTTAAGAATAGCTACAAATGATATTGAAAAAAAAGAAAGATATATTGCTTTATTAAATGATAAAATATGTAATTATTTAAAAAAATATAGTGATGTTTTAATTAATAAAACAGAGTATTCAATACCTCAAATATTAAATATTTCTGTTATGAATATTAAACCGGAAACTATGATACATGCTTTTGATGAAGAAGAAATATACTTATCCACTAATACTGCTTGTTCATCTGGCAATATTTCAAATGCGGTAGTGGCGGTTTATAATGATGTTAATCGTGCCTCTCATACAATTAGGATTAGTCTATCTCAGTTAACAACAAGTGATGAAATTAATAAATTTTTAGATGCATTTTCTAAAATTTATGATAAACTAAACTCACTAGCAAAGAGGTAGTATATATGAATAAAGTTATTATTATTAAATATGGTGAATTATCTACTAAAAGTGATAATATTAATTTCTTTTTAAAAACACTTAAAAATAATATTGATAAGAAATTATCAAATATTAATCATGAAATAAAATATGATTATGGAAGAATGATTATTTATACTGAAGATATAGATAATTCTATAACCAAGTTAAAAGAAGTGTTTGGGATCCATGAAATAGCGATAGGCTACCTACTAGAAAATAGAGAACTAAGTAATATAAAGGATAATGTTTTATCTTTAATAAAAGATAAAACATTTAATACTTTTAGAGTAACTGTAAAAAGAAGTGATAAAAGATATCCAGGTAATAGTACTGAAATAGCTGGTGATATCGGAGCCTTTATATTAAAAAGTATAAAAAATATTAAAGTTGATATCCATAATCCTGATCTTAATATCTTTATAGAAATTAGAAATAGTGAGGTACTTGTATATTTCACTGGTGAAAAAGGATTAGGTGGTTATCCAGTATCTACCATGGGTAAAGGACTTTTAATGTTAAGTGGAGGAATTGATTCACCAGTTGCTGGATATTTAGCTATTAAAAGGGGAGTTAAAATTGAGGCAATCTATTTTGACTCACCACCACATACAAGCCCGATGGCTCTTAAAAAGGTAAAAGATTTAGCTAAGGTATTAACAAAATATAATGGTGATATTAAATTACATGTTATTAATTTTACTAAGATACAAGAAGAAATAATTAAGAATATTCCTAATTATTATTTAATAACTATTATGCGTAGAATGATGTATCAAATTAGCGCTTTAGTCGCAGGTAATCATAACGCTCATGTACTTATAAATGGTGAAAGTATTGGTCAAGTAGCTAGTCAAACACTTAAAAGTATGCAAGTAATAAATGAAGCAATCAAAATGCCCGTTATAAGACCTGTATGTACTTATGATAAATTAGAAATAATTGATTTATCTAAAAAAATAGGTACCTATGATATATCAATTGAACCTTATGAAGATTGTTGTACAATCTTTGTTCCTAAGCATCCGGTTATTCACCCCGATATAAAGTTAGTACACGAATATGAAAATTTAGTGGATTTCAAATCGCTCATGTTTGATGCAATAAAAAATAAACAGACCATAGTTATTAGTGAAAATGATGAGTTAGATTATCAAAATTTGTTATAATTTATAAAATAATAAACATAATAATAATATGATAAGAAAAAAAGATAACTTAACATATCGTCAGGATTTTTTAATAAAAGCTTTTGCTGACCAAATACCAAAATATGAAAGAGTAAAAATTGAAGATCATATTATAAACTTTAAGAAAACTAACCAAAATAATCAAAAAGGTACAATAAAAAGATAGTCAAACTATCTTTTTTTTTGTATAATTGATTTGAGGTGTTTTATGAAAATTTTATCAGTTAATGCAGGAAGTTCATCACTTAAATTTCAAGTGTATGAAATGCCTGAAGCAAAAGTATTAATCAATGGCTATATTGAAAAAATAGGCGAAGAAGATAGTTTTTGGACTATTAAAATTAATGGTGAAAAAATTAAGAATTCTCGTCATTTAAAAAATCATGAAGAAGCTGTTGAAGTATTAAAAGAAGAATTAATAAATCATGGAATTGTAAAAACTTTGGATGAAATATCTGGTGTAGGTCATCGTGTTTTACATGGTGGTGAAAAATATTCAGAATCTACGGTTATAGATCAAACTGTAATTAAAGATATTGAAGATTTAACTAAACTTGGACCACTTCATCATCCAGGTAATTTAGCAGGTATTAGAGCTATGATGGAAGCTCTTCCTAATGTTAAACATGTCGCAGTATTTGATACTGCCTTCCATCAATCAATGCCTAAAAGAAATTATTTATATCCAGTACCATATGAATGGTATGAAAAATTGGGCGTTCGTAAATATGGATTCCATGGAACGTCACATCATTACATTACAACTGTAATGCAAGATAAACTTGGTAAAAAAGATGTTAATTTAATTATTTGCCATGTTGGTTCTGGCGCATCAGTTGCTTGTATTAAAGATGGTAAAGGTTATGATACTACGATGGGTATTACACCACTTGATGGTCTTATGATGGGAACTCGTTCAGGTGCTATCGATCCATCAATTATTAAATATGTAATGGATGAGACTGGAAAGAGTATAGATGAAGTTACAAATGATTTAAATAAGAAAAGTGGATTCTTTGGTATTGCCGGTGCAGCTGATTGTCGTGATGTTGAAAATATGGCTGCTGAAGGTAATGAAAGAGCGGTACTTGCCCTTGAAATGTATGCTGATAGAATAGCTAAGTATATAGCTGATTATTATATTGAACTTGGTGGCAAGGTAGATGCTATAGTATTTACTGCAGGTGTATTTGAAAATGGACCTGAAAGAAGACATGATGTAATGGAAAGACTTGCTCCTTTAGGTGTTACTATTGATGAAGAAGCAAACTATGATGTTGCATCATATAGAAAAAATAGAAGTGGTGTTGTAAGTGGTAAAGATTCTTCAATTATATGTGAAGTTGTACCAACAGATGAAGAATTAATGATAGCTAAAGACACTTATGAATTTGTAAGATAGAAAGAGGTGGAAAATGGCGAATAAAGAACTTTACAAACAAATATACAGAATAATAAGAAACTACAATGAGATAGTTATTGCTCGCCATGTTGGACCTGATCCTGATGCTGTAGCTAGTCAAATAGCATTAAGAGACTCAATAAGAGCTACATTCCCTGATAAGAGAGTATATGCAGTAGGAGCAGGTGTAAGTCGTTTTAAATATTTAGGATATTTAGATCATCCTGATTATAATTCATTAACTAATACGTTATTGATTGTTTTAGATGTACCTAATTTCTTTAGAGTAGATGGAATAGAGGGACTTACATATAAAGATATTTTAAAAATAGATCATCATCCAAAGGAGGATATTGTAGGTACTGTTGATTTTACATCATCAGATTATTCCTCTACGGCTGAAATGGTAGCGGACTTGTTATTTAATACTAAGTTAGTAATAAATCAAGATATAGCTAGTAAATTATATGTAGGAATTGTTTCCGATAGTGAAAGATTTTTATTTAGAAATACTCAAGTTCATACTTTTGAAGTTGCTTTAAAATTAATTAAAGATTTTAATCTTAACTTTGTCGATCTATATAACCCATTATATGAAAAGAGTTTTAACGAATGTAAGTTAGAGGCGTATATTACTAATAATTTAAATATTACCGAAAATGGTTTGGGTTACATAGTATTAGATTCCCAAAAACTAGTAGAACTTAATATTGATTCTACAGTACCATCAACTATTATTAATCATTTTAATTTTATAAAAGAACTATATGTATGGTGTTTCATTACATATGATGATAAAAATGAAATGTTTAAAGTAAACATTCGTTCTCGTGGTCCGATTATAAATGATGTAGCAAGTAAGTATCATGGCGGTGGACATAAATATGCTTCAGGGGCTCGAGTATTTAGTCAAGAAGAAATAGATAGTTTAGTTCATGATTTAGATGAAGTTTGTGGTATTTATTTAAAGGAACAAAATAATGAAGATAAATAGCATCAAGGTAAAATCCGGTAATAAATATTTATTAGTAATTGATGATAAGAAATATATACTATATGATGATGTGATAATTAAATATCAACTTTATAATAAAAAAGAAATAGATGAGAGTTTATTAAAAAAGATAAATGATGATCAAAATTTTTATACAGCTTATTATAAAATGATTTCTTTTTTAAGTTATAAAATGCGCACTGAACAAGAAGTAAGAAATAAATTAAGATCTTATCATTTAGGAAAGAGTCTAACAGATTTAGTTGTAGATAAATTAAAAGAAGATAATTATTTAAATAAAGATAAATATTTAAATAGTTTTTTTCATGATCAAATAGCATTAACTTTAAATGGACCTGATAAAATAAAATATGATTTAAAAAAGATTGGTTATAATGAAGATGAAATAGATAATTTAATTTATTCAATATATGAAGAAGAATGGCTTAATCGAATAAATAAGATAATTGATAAGAAATTAAAAGCTAATCACACATTATCATGTAGAATGTTTAATCTTAAAATAAGACAACATTTAAATGGGCTTGGTTATAGTAATGACTTAGTCGATAAAATAGGTGATATTGTATTTGATGATAAACAAATATATCAAAAAACTTATGATAAACTATATAAACAATATAAAAACAAATGTAAAGATAGTGATTTAGAAAATAA
>JAEEGL016649632.1_pt1 | contig 13927 bp, 12 predicted proteins | sample 9134231 | NCBI WGS metagenome assembly JAEEGL01 (sample SAMN16246548, study PRJNA631951) | gut metagenome | biome: gut microbiome; feature: rumen; material: fiber-attached | host: Bos | place: Iran: Karaj | collected 2018-10
AATCTGATCTTATTCATGGCCGCAGTCAGAGCAGCAAGTACAAAGAATGCTCCGGGAGCCATGATGAATATTCTTACAGGTACGTAAGAGGCAGGCATAACACGGATAGCGAATATCTCTCCTGCTCCAAGCAGTTCTCTTACAGCTCCTATTATGGTAAGTGCCATGGTAAATCCAAGCCCCATACCGATACCGTCAAATATTGAATTAATAACGCCGTTCTTTGATGCATAGCTCTCCGCACGGCCGAGAATTATACAGTTAACAACTATAAGCGGTATATAAATACCAAGAGCCGCATTAAGTGAAGGCAAAAAGCCTTTCATAAGAAACTCAATTATTGTAACAAAGCTTGCTATGACCACGATAAATGCAGGAATACGGACTCTGTCGGGTATAACCTTGCGAAGAGCCGATATGATCGCATTACTCAGTGTCAGAACAACCATTGTGGTAAGTCCCATTCCGAGACCGTTAATCGCGCTTGTTGTTACTGCAAGTGTCGGGCACATACCGAGAAGCAGTACAAATGTGGGATTTTCTTTAAAAAGGCCGCCCACGAGCCTGTCTTTTATCTCGCTCATACGCTTACCTCCCTATCCCGTTGTAGAAATAATACATACCGACATTTACAGCATTAACAACGGCGTTTGTCGTAATGGTGGCACCGCTGATGGCGTCAATCTCGTTTTCCTCTACAGCGCCGTTCTTGGTATATAAGAAGCTGGTAACCTTTTTACCGGCAAACTGAGGTACTAAAACTTCAGGTGCCTCCATACCAAGACCTGCGGTCTCTGATATGCTTAAGATCGATACGCCGTTAAGCGTTCCGTCATCCTGAACGCCCATGATCAAGGTGATATCTCCGCCATAGCCCTGCTTGGAGTTCATCTGGATGATATAGCCTAAATGATCGCCATTTTCATTATATGCATTCATGCAGTCCTGAACCTCGACACCGGGGAATTCATCATAAGTAATATATTCAGAATCCTCGTACTCGAAGTCTTCTGTATAATCGAATTCAGATGCTTCCGCAAATACTTCACGGCATGCATTGGTTACTGCAAGTTCAGCCTGATATTCAATAGGCTCCTTCGTAATTCCGTAAACAGCTCCCAGAAGGATTCCTGCAACAACGGTTATCGCAAAGAGGATCGCAGCGTCTTTTAACATAGCTTTCATATACGCTCACCTCCTCTCCCGAATGCCTTGGGATATGTGATCTTCTCGATAAGAGGTACTATAAGGTTACCTAATATGATCGCATAACTTACTCCCTCAGCCGAAGGACCAAACAATCTGAATATACCTGTCATGATACCTAAGAATATGCCGAACAGATACTGCCCGAATTTCGTAACCGGCCTTGTTGTATAATCGGTAGCCATGAAAAATGCGCCAAGCATAAGACCGCCGCCTGCCAGATGAGCCGATATATAAGCAGGATCCCAGCCGTGTCCAGAAAAAATGATCAGGAAAAGAACAAAAGTCAAAATATAGCTTCCCGGAACTCTTAAGTCTATAACTCCCATTATGATCAGGAAACATGCGCCTATCACAATAGCTATAAGGCTTGTTTCACCTATTGTTCCTGAAGTCTTGCCTATGATCATGCTCATAATGTCAACAGGCTTGCCTGCCTTAAGCGCTGCAAGAGGCGTAGCTCCTGACACGGGACCTCCCATATCGGGAAATGCAGTCATGATCTGTGTAAAGCTAAGAAGCAGGAAGCATCTGGCTCCAAGAGCAGGGTTCATGAAGTTCTGCCCTATACCGCCAAACAGCATCTTGACAACAAGTATCGCAAAGACGCCGCCTACCAGAGCGATCCACCAGGGAGCGGTGCTCGGGAGGTTCATGGCAAGCAAAAGGCCTGTAACAACCGCTGACAGATCTCCTATGGTTATGGGCTTCTTAAGCAGAAGTTCATATACAAGTTCAGTTAAAACCGTGGATGCAACACACACAAGTATGAGTATGAGCGCATTAAGTCCGAAATTATATACTCCAAATCCGGCAGCAGGCAACAGCGCGATCACAACGCAGGCCATGATCTTGCTGGTCGTTACCCCCGATCTGATATGAGGATTTGAAGATACTTTAAGTTTGTTTTCCATCTTTCAATCCTCCTATTTCTTCTTTCTCTTGCCTAAGATAATCTTACGCATAGACTTGATAGACTGCGTAAGTCCTCTTCTTGCAGGACATACATAAGAACAACAGCCGCATTCGCAGCATTCCATACCGCCTAATCTGACGAACCTGTCTTCGTCGAAATGTTCAGCGCACTCGGCAAGCATCTTGGGCGCTACCCTTCCCGGACATACCTCTATGCATCTGCCGCAATTAATGCAGGCGCTGGGCGCTATCTCAGACACGTCATCTTTTGTAAGGCATAAAAGCGCGGATGCCGTCTTCGTAGTAGGAAGATCAAGATGGAATATTCCAAATCCCATCATGGGTCCTCCTGATACGATCTTCACCGGCTCTTCCTTAAATCCGCCGGCTTCATCTATGAGTTCATGATAATTCGTGCCGATATAAACCTTAAAATTACAAGGATCGGCTATGGCGTCTCCCGTAACCGTAACGATCCTTTCCATAAGGGGCTTTCTGTTGATAACGGCATTATGTATCGCAACCACAGTGTCAATATTGTCGACTATACAACCTGCATCTGCAGGAAGCATATCGGAATTGATCGCACGGCCGGTAGAAGCATATATAAGCTGCCTCTCTGCGCCCTGCGGATATTTGGTCTTAAGGGCTTTCACACTGATATCCGGATCGCCGGCCACAAGCGACTTGATCTTATCAATACAGTCTTTTTTGTTATCTTCTATAGCGATAATGCCTTTTGCATTGTCAAAAAGCTTAAGCATGCACTTAAGTCCGGATACTACTTTCTCGGGTTCCTCAAGCATGCGTCTGTAATCGCTGGTAAGATAAGGCTCGCATTCTGCGCCGTTTACTATACAATAGTCGATCTTATCAGGTTCCTTCGGAGACAGCTTAACATGCGTAGGAAAGCCGGCGCCGCCCATACCCACGACTCCCGCATCCTTAACACAGGCTATGATCTCCTCTTTTGTCATATCAGACAGATCCTTTGCCTCAGGATAATCTATCTCCTTATATTCATTGTCATTTTCAATAATGATGGAGTCTATCAGATCACCTGTAACGACTCGTCTTTTCTCCATAGCCTTCACCGTACCAGATACGGATGAATGAACCGGTGCAGACACAAAACCACCAGCCTCCGCGATCATCTGTCCGCGAAGAACCTTATCCCCGATATTAACAATGGGTTTTGCCGGTGCGCCGATATGCTGGCTGAGAGGGAAAACAAGATCGCCCTTGGGTTTATATTCCCTGATAGGCTTATCTTTGGACAGGTCTTTTCCATCATAAGGATGGATACCGCCCGTAAAAGTAAATTTAGCCATAATCGTCCTCTCCGAATATAAATTTATATCTATATTATTTTACTCCTTTAATAAAATTATATCTACAATTTGTGAGGTTATAATGATATAATTGAGCACAGGAATCCATCCATGGATTCCTGGACGTGCTCTTTTTCATCCATGAAAAGCGTGTCTAGAAATACATCCATGTATTTCTAAACAGACACATTCTCATCCATGAGAATCGTGCACAGGAATCATTAGAAATAAGATTGGTTTGTTGGTATTGGTTTATGAATATTATCACAAAACAACTTAAAAACATCAGTAAGGACGTAAACCTTGCAACCTTCGGAGATGTGACTGAGATCCTCTTCATCGATATCGAGACAACAGGATTTCAGGCAGTTTCATCTTCCCTGTATCTGATAGGATGCGCGTATTTTGACGGCATTACTTATACATGCAAGCAGTTTTTCGCTGAGAAGCCTTCAGAAGAATCCAAGATTCTTGCTGAGTTTCTTAAATTTGCCTCCAGATTCAGGATACTGATCCACTTTAACGGAAATAATTTCGATATTCCCTATTTGGATGAAAAATGTAAAAAGTACGGACTTGACAGTATATTCGTAGATATGATCGGTATCGATCTGTACAGACGCATTTCTCCTTACAAGAACTTTTTAAAGCTTCCAAACTGCAAGCAGAAAACACTTGAACAGTATCTGCATATAGACCGTAAGGACATTTATTCCGGTAAAGATCTCGTTAATGTGTATCATGAATATGTTAAGCTTTTTAATGTGGACCAGCTTACCAAACTGCTGATCCATAATGAAGAAGACATTCAGGGCATGATCAATATTACTCCCATGCTCACCTATACTTATATTTTTAACGAGAAACTCATCGTTACCAAAGTAAATATGGACACCTATGTCGACGCAAACGGTGAAAAGAATACTGCATTAGTGATTAAGCTCAAGCTTCCCGCAAAGCTTCCGCAGCCTATAACCCATATGGCCGGCGGGTGCTATTTCAAAGGCGAGAATACAGACGGCGTGCTCAAAGTGCCCGTCTATGACGGTGAGCTTAAATACTTCTATTCAAACTATAAAGATTACTATTATCTTCCTGCAGAGGATGAGGCATTGCATAAATCAGTCGCAAGTTTTGTAGATCCGGCACACAGGATCCAGGCTCAGGCATCAACCTGCTACACCCGCGTCACCTCCCACTTCCTTCAGGAATGGGAACTGCTCTATACGCCTTTCTTCAAGAAGGATTATTCCGATAAAGAGATTTACTTTGAGATCACTGATGAACGCAAGAAAGACCGTGAATTCTTCTCAGAGTACTCTTCGCACGTATTGAATATCATAAGCAGCCTTGTAATATAGAGTGCTTTATCTGTCATTCTTAGAGTCTTGTCTCGAAGAATCTCCTGTTTTCCGGACACAAAAAAGGACCCCATTCATCGGAGTCCTTTAATTATGTCTTATTTTTCAAAGTTACATTAACAAAAGATCATTTCTCAGGCTTTTTATAGAAGAATGAAGTAGCTCTTTCGAAGCCGCATTCTCTGTAAGTAACTATCTGCTCGGTAGAACCTATAAACAGCATACCGCCCTTTACTAACGAATTAGCGAACTTCTTATAGATCTCAGCCTTGGCTTCCTCTGTAAAATAGATAACTACGTTTCTGCAAACGATCAGATGATAATTCTCGAAATACTTGTCCTTTAACAGATTGTGCTGCTGGAACGTAACGCACTTCTTGATATCCTCAGAAATCTGATAGGAATTACCGATCTTGGTAAAATATTTCTTCTTATACTCTTCAGGAACGCCGGCTATACTCTTCTCATTATATAAGCCAACCTTAGCCGAAGCCATAACCTGCTTATCGATATCCGTTGCTGTGATACGGATCTGATTAAGCGGAATGAACTTGCTCAAGCACATAACAAGTGAATAAGGCTCATCTCCTGTAGAGCAGGCAGCGCTCCATATCTTAAGATTCTTACCGAATTTACTGATAAGTTCAGGAAAAACGGTCTTCTCAAGGAGCTGCCACTGATCAGGATTTCTGTAGAACTCAGATACATTGATCGTCAGGTAGTTAACAAACTCTTCAAACTTGGTCCTGTCCGATTTAAGGAGCGCTACATAGTTATCATATCCCTTAATGCCGTTCCTTTCGATCAAAGTGTCGATACGACGCTTCATCTGCTTCTCTTTATATGCATTAAGGTCGATCTTTGTCAGATCGTATACCGCTTTCTTAAACCATTCGTAATCAAATGCAGCCATATTCAGTATATTCTCCGTGATTATTATTCTTCTGTGCTGTCAGTTGCTGAATCGTCTGATGTTTCCTCAGCAGCTTCTTCTGCAGGTGCTTCAGCAGGTTCTTCAGCGGGAGCTTCTTCTTCCTGCTTAGCGATCTCTGCATCTATATCTACAGAAGCGATCTCTTCATCATCTGCTTCGCCGTCTTCATCAACTGCTGAAGGTGATGATAATGCTCTGACGCTCAGTGATATCTTGTGAGACTCTGTATTGAAATCAACTATCTTAGCAGTAATCTCTTCGCCAAGCTTAAGAACATCTGCAGGCTTCTCTACTCTGTCCTTGGATATCTGTGATACATGAAGGAGAGCGTCGATGCCCTGCTCAAGTTCAATAAATGCACCGAACTCTGTCATGCGGGCAACCTTACCGGTAACGATATTGCCGATAGCATATTTCTCTTCAGCATCCTTCCAGGGATTCTCATCATCAAACTTACGTGAAAGAGCGATCTTGGAACCGTTGATCTCCTTAACGAGAACTCTGACCTGATCACCTGATTTGAAGACTTTCTTGGGATTCTCTATACGTCCCCAGCTCATCTCTGAGATATGGAGCAGACCGTCAGCGCCGCCCAAGTCAACAAATGCACCGAAATCTGTTACATTCTTAACAGTTCCCTCGATGATATCTCCGACATGAAGCGTCTCAAAGAGCTTCTTCTGCATCTCAGCCTTCTCAGCAGCAACCAGCTGTCTGCGATCGCCGATATATCTGCGTCTGCGGGGATTGTATTCAGTGATAACGAACTCTATCTCCTGGCCCTTATACTTGGATAAGTCTCTCTCATAGGTATCAGATACAAGACTTGCAGGGATAAATATACGAACTTCTTCAACCACAACACATAATCCGCCGTCAAGTACCTGTGTTACAGGAGCCTTCAGAACTTCTTTGTTGTTGAATGCCTCTTCTATGCGCTTATTGCCACGATCGGCAGCAAGTCTCTTATATGAAAGAAGTACCTGGCCTTCGCCGTCATTGACTTTGATGATCTTGACTTCCATTGTGTCGCCAACCTTGGCAACCGTAGTCAGATCAGTACGATCATTACTGTACTCAGCCTGCGTAAGAATACCGTCAGATTTGTATCCTATGTTGAGAACCATCTCGTCAGGCTTAACATCGATAACTGTACCCTCAACTACCTCTCCTGTGTGTATTGTTTTAAAAGATTCGTCTAACATTTGTTCAAAAGTTAATTCTTCCATTCTTTTTGAACCTCCTCAATAATATTTTGCGGAGTAGACGCCCCCGCGGTAATACCCACCAGTCGAACAGATTTAGGTACATCTAAATTCAAGTCATCCAGTGTTTCTATGAAAAAGGTAGACTGACACTTCATCGCGCATATATCGTATAGTTTCCGCGAATTAGAGGAATGCCTGTCCCCTATCACTATCATCATGTCTGCCCTTGAAGCGAGTTCCTCAGCCTCGATCTGACGCGTAAGGGTAGCATTACAGATAGTATTCATAACATTAACATTATAATAGTCTGTTTTGAAAATATCAACAATATCTTCAAATTTCTTATGGTTGAAGGTCGTCTGCGATACGACGCGGATCGGTTTATCAGTAAGCGGCTTAAATGTTTTCGCCTCTTCCACGCTTTCTATTATCGAAAAAGTGCCGTGACACCAGCCGCAGATGCCAATGACCTCAGGATGATCTTTTGAGCCGAGTATCACTATCTCTTCACCCGCATCAGAGGCTTCTTTTACAATATCATGTATCTTACCGACAAAAGGGCAAGTGGCATCAACAACTTCGATGCCTGCTTTTTCACACTCCAGATATACCGCTTCCGGCGCTCCGTGAGACCTTATTACCAGCACAGGATCCTCTGCAGACTTAAGTTCAGGATCTTCAAGAGATTCAACGACCCTGACGCCCTTTCCGGCCAGGTCCTTAACCACATAATCATTGTGGATTATGGGACCGTATGTAAATATGTTCCTGCCGGTTTTGGCCAGTTCATACACTTTGTCTACCGCACGCCTCACTCCGAAGCAGAATCCTGCGGATTTCGCTGTGATCACTTCCATACTCTGCTTCCAATACTCAGTATTTTCTCAACAACTTCTTCAATACTCATATCCGATGTATCCACCAGCACTGCATCATCGGCCTGCTTAAGCGGGGATATCTCCCTGTTCATATCACGCTCATCCCGCTCAATTATATCTTTCTTTATAAGTTCTATATCCGCTTCTTCGCCCTTCGCCTTAAGTTCATCATATCTTCTCTTAGCCCTTACGTCTGCCGAAGCTGTCAGATATATCTTGACTTCAGCATCAGGAAGCACACAGGTACCGATATCGCGGCCGTCCATCACTACGTCATTTTCCTTTGCAAGACGTCTCTGTATATCAAGAAGAGCCGCCCTCACTTCAGGGATCCTGGCAACAACAGACGCCATGATACCGACTTCTTCCGTCCTCAGATTGGCTGTCACATCTTCTCCGTTGATATACACGTGCTGTACGCCGTCAACGTATCTTATATCCGCTTCAATCTTAGATGTCTCTTCTATGATCCTGTCCGTATCTTCCCCTGGGATCCCGAGACCGATCATATGACACGCGATCCCGCGATATAACGCTCCCGTGTCCACATATATATAGTTAAGTTTTTTTGATACAAGTTTTGCTATCGTGCTTTTTCCTGCTCCTGCAGGTCCGTCAATCGCTATGTTCATGTTTACCTCCGTAATCTTTGTATGCTCTTATCCGGGAACCCCTTTGAACTCAGCACGCTGAAACGTATGCTTTACATCCTTAATACTTTTACCACAAACGGCTGCCTGCCAGGTACCCGGTTGACCAGGCTATCTGAAGGTTAAAGCCTCCCGTATGAGCGTCCACATCTATCATCTCACCTGCAAAATACAGGCCTTTTACCAGTTTTGATTCCATAGTCGAAGGGTTGATCTCCTTGACGTTTATTCCTCCGCGGGTAACCACCGCCTCATCAAAGCCGCCGGTACCTGTGATATCAACTTTCAGATCCTTGATCAGATCAACCAGACAGCCTCTTTCATTACCTGTCACCTGATGAACTTTTTTATACGGATCGATGCCTGATAATTCCACAATAACCGGTATCAGGCTCTTAGGCAGAAGTCCGTCCAGTGAATTAGTGAAATTTTTATTGGACGTTGCTTCAAAATCCCTTATCAGACGCCTGTCCAATGTTTCTCTGTCAAGAGCAGGCTTTAAGTCAATACTGCCCAGATCCTGCGATTCATATACGCTGCTTGCTGTCAGAACCAGCGGGCCGCTTATACCATCCGCCGTGAACAGCATCTCACCCATTTCATTGTATATGATTATTTTACCTCTTTTAAGAGAAAAACCAACATTCTTAAGAGACAAGCCCTGAACCTGACCTATCCAGTGATCTGAACACTTAAGGGATACAAGAGACGGGCGAGGCGTGATTATGGTGTGTCCGAGTTTTTCAGCCAGTTTATATCCGTTTCCGTCAGATCCGGTTGTAGGATATGACATACCTCCGCAGCATAGCATCACAGCTTCCGCAGGTATCTGTTCTTCTCCGGATCCTTTATGAGCGCTGTCTTTTGCAGAACACACTACGCCGTTTACACATCCGTCATCGGCCATTATATGGCTGACATGTGTATTCAGTCTTATCTTAACGCCCAGGCGTTTGAGCTCATCCGTAAGCGCTTTTGTTACGCTTGATGCATGATCTGATACCGGAAAAACCCTGTCTCCACGTTCAACCTTTGTCTCACAGCCTGCCTCATTAAGCAGACGGATCATATCCGCATTATCCCACGCACCGAATGCACTGTATAAAAATTTCGGATTACGCACAACATGCCCGTAGAACTCGTCTATCGGGCAGTTATTCGTCAGATTACACCGGCCTTTTCCGGTAATATATATCTTTTTTCCAAGCTTCTCATTTTGCTCAATCAAAGTGACTTCGTGCCCGTTTGCTGCAGCAGAATAAGCAGCCATCATACCGGAAGCGCCGCCTCCGACAATAACAATATTCATCCTGTTACTCACCTTTACGCCACAGGGGAACATTCAGCATAGGCTCGTCGCCTATGAAATTGATCTCATCATTTAAATAGACCTGATAATTATTCCATGCAAATTCGAGCTGCTTTAAGTTCTCCCGTGTTGAGTCAGGCGACTTAAGAACAAAGGCAACGACCAGCGCATTAATAACGCTAAGAGGCGCAACAAGAGAATCCACAATGGAAACCATATCGCTTCTGGCAAGCAGATTGCATGAACTGTACAGATTAAGGGGACTGTACACGGAATCTGTGATCGATACGACTTTGGCGCTCCTGTCTTTTGCAAATTCAAGAGCCTTAAGCGTTCTCATAGAGTATCTGGGGAATGAGATGCCGACAACACAGTCTTCTTCGTTAACCCTGATCATCTGCTCGAATGTCTCAGTTACTGAAGTCGTACTGATAAGGATCACATCCGGGCGGACCATACTCAGATAAAAATGTAAAAATCTGGCCAGCGGTTCACAGCTCCTGAGCCCCATTATATATACATGTTTGGCATTCAGCATAAAATCCACTGCAGTTTCAAATGCATTGGGATCAAGATTTTCGATGGTATGCTGGATTTTTTCGATATCAGAACCGAGTACCGAATTTAAGATATCCGACTGGGAGCTTTTGCCGTATCTGAAATCGATCTGTGATACAGAAGAAAGCTTATCCTGAATAAATGATTCAAGGTCTCTTTGAAATTCCGGGAAACCGTCATATCCGATAAAGGATGCGAATCTGACAACCGTCGATTCAGAAACTCCAACCTCTGCGCCGATCTTGGCGGCAGTCATAAACGCAGCCTGCTCAAAATTATCATAAATGTATGAAGCGATGGCCTTCTGGCCTTTGCTCATGCGTGCATAATTCTCGTTGATACGTGAAATGAAGTCTTTCTTGAGTTCCATTATGCGAATACCTTCTGCACGTCCTCAAGAAGCTTCTGTGTTGAAATAAGATCCAGATCATAATCATCCGTAAGGCTCATGCATGCGCTGCCGTGAATGAGCATCCACATCTTCATAAATAAACCCTGAGGATCTGTACATCCCATATCCTTAGCCTGAGTTATCTGATTCTTCAAAAAGCCGGTCTTGCCGTTTAACAATTCAACCAGACTCTTCCCGTAACGATTATCAGAAAGGAACAGGAGCCTGAACAGTTCCTTTTCCTTCTGTGCAAAGCTGATATATGCTATTCCAAGATTAACAAAAGGAACATTGCTCACAGGCGGACACGCTTCACAATGTGCGCTGAATATCTCTGCTGCCTTGTCAAAAACATCAGCATATAACTCATCCATATTCTGATAAGCTCTGAATATGGGCTGTGTGGAACATCCGGCTTCTTTGGCCAGTTTTCTGGCTGTTAGCGCGTTCATGCCTTCCTTTCTTAAGAGTTCAACCGAAGCATCTATAAGACTGTCTTTTGTGATGGAAATTGTTCTTGGCATTATAACCTCCCGATACATAAGTTAGAATCTTATGTTAACTTATAACATACGTTATTATAAATAAAAAAAAGAACCCTGTCAACATCAAAATTGACAGGGTCCGGAATTTTATAACATTACTTTATACAGGATAACTTCCGTTCTCCTTATCTGCCACAGATCCGTCAATGCCGGTCTGCTGAGCTTCACGATACTCGAAGAAGTCTTTTGCAACCTGAGGGAAAAGCGCATATGAAAGCACATCCTCTTCCTGCTGCTTGTACTGCTTCATCTCTGCCTCAAGTGATGCAAGCTCAGGCTCAGTACGACCCGTTGCTTCAGCAGAGCGGGCGGTAGATCTCTTCTCACCCGGAATAACCTTATCGATAACTTCCTGGCTCATAGGCTTGATAGTCTGACCATAGTTACCTCTGAGCAGATCCTTGAACTCACCGGTAGCCATCTTGTATCTCTCACCCATAAGGACGTTGAAGATAGCCTGAGTTCCGACGATCTGTGATGAAGGCGTAACAAGCGGAGGCTCACCGCAGTCTTTACGGACTCTCGGAATCTCCTCAAGAACCTCGCGATACTTATCTTCTGCATTCTGCTCTTTAAGCTGGCTAACCATGTTGGAAAGCATACCACCGGGAACCTGATATAACAGAGTCTTGATATTAACGCCAAGAACCTTGGTGCTCATAAGACCGCTCTTGATGCACTCTTCTCTGTAAGGAGTGAAGTAATCTGCGATCTCTGCAAGCAGGTTCTGATCGTAACCTGTATCATATTCAGTACCCTTAAAGGTCTCAACCATAACCTCTGTAGCGGGCTGTGAAGTACCAAGTGCAAAAGGTGAAATAGCACAGTCTATAACATCTACGCCTGCCTCAACTGCCTTAAGGTAAGTCATGGAAGCAACGCCTGATGTGTAGTGAGTATGAAGCTGGATAGGAAGCTTGGTGTTCTCTTTAAGAGTCTTAACAAGCTCAGCTGCCTTATAAGGAACAAGAAGGCCTGCCATATCCTTGATACAGATGGAATCTGCTCCCATCTCCTCGATCTTCTTGGCGGTATCTGCCCAATACTCCAGTGTATAAGCATCACCAAGGGTATATGAAAGAGCTATCTGAGAAGAACCTCTTCCCTCCTGCTGTTTGATCTTATTGGTAGCATCAACTGCTGCCTGAAGGTTACGAAGATCGTTTAAGCAGTCAAATATTCTGATGATATCGATACCGTTGGCGATCGATCTCTCAACGAATGCATATACCACGTCATCAGCATAAGGACGGTAACCTAAGATGTTCTGACCTCTGAAAAGCATCTGAAGCTTGGTGTTCTTGAATCCGTCACGAAGCTTACGAAGTCTTTCCCAGGGATCTTCCTTCAGGAAACGAAGAGATGCATCAAATGTTGCTCCTCCCCAGCACTCTACGGCTGCATAGCCGACTTTATCCATTTTATCAACGATGGGAAGCATTACTTCGGTAGGCATTCTGGTTGCTATCAGGGACTGATGAGCATCACGAAGCACCGTTTCCATGATCCCAACGGGTTTTTTCTTAATGTCTGACATTTACTATGAACCTCCTATTATATCGAGATATATAACACCTCATCCGCCGCTTCGCGGCACCTTCTCCTCAAGGAGAAGGCTTTACAATACATTTTAGAATACTCCGAATACTGCCATGAATGTACCGGCTGCAACTGCCGTACCGATAACTCCGGCTACGTTAGGACCCATAGCATGCATCAGCAGGAAATTAGTAGGATCTGCTTCTGCTCCGACTTTCTGTGAAACTCTGGCTGCCATAGGAACCGCCGATACGCCTGCCGAACCGATGAGAGGATTAACCTTACCCTTGGTAGCAACGCACATCAACTTACCGAACAATACTCCGGCCGCTGTACCAAATGCAAATGCAACAAGTCCGAGTACAACGATCTTGATCGTAGCAACGTTAAGGAAAGCTTCCGCTGAAGTTGTTGCTCCTACAGATGTACCGAGGATAATAACAACTATGTACATAAGAGCGTTGGAAGCAGTCTCCTGTAACTGACGTACAACTCCGGACTCTCTGAACAGATTACCAAGCATCAGCATACCTACCAGAGGAGCCGTTGTAGGAAGGATAAGACATACAACTATCGTAACTACGATAGGGAACAGGATCTTCTCCAGCTTTGATACCGGACGAAGCTGTGCCATCTTGATCTTACGCTCTTTCTCTGTAGTAAGAAGCTTCATGATAGGCGGCTGAATGATCGGAACAAGAGACATATAAGAATAAGCTGCCACTGCAATAGGGCCAAGCAATGTCGTCTGTCCGAGCTTACCCGCAAGGAATATGGATGTAGGACCATCAGCGCCACCGATAATGGATATCGCTGCTGCAGCCTTGTCATTGAAGCCCATCCACATAGCTCCGAAATATGCTGCAAATATACCGAACTGAGCTGCCGCACCAAGCAGGAAGCTCTTAGGGTTGGCTATCAAAGGACCAAAGTCTGTCATGGCGCCTACGCCCATGAAGATCAGTGACGGAAGTATCGACCATTCATCAAGCAGATAGAAATAGTACAACAGACCGCCGCCTGCTCCACCTTCTTTTACAGGCATCATTATATCCGGATATATGTTTACAAGAAGCATACCGAATGCAATGGGCACCAAAAG
>JAEEGL017043036.1_pt1 | contig 13927 bp, 7 predicted proteins | sample 9134231 | NCBI WGS metagenome assembly JAEEGL01 (sample SAMN16246548, study PRJNA631951) | gut metagenome | biome: gut microbiome; feature: rumen; material: fiber-attached | host: Bos | place: Iran: Karaj | collected 2018-10
ATCATTCCGTCCAATGACAACTATTTTTCACCTTCTCGCCATAGCATTCGCCACGGCAATTGCGGCCGCGCTTATCTACTGGCTAATCCGCAAGTACGAGCCGCAGTTGGCAAAAGGTACAGTCGTCATTTTCGCGGTGTTTGGCGGATTGCTGACCTCCGTCGCCGCAAGAAAGACGAATTCGCCGCCAGCGCGCACAATCGGTAATGCAATAACTTGGTTAAGCACCAACGCTTTCAACATCCTTGAGCAGCAGACTGGATACTCATTCACAGAAGCGCATACCAACGAAATCCACAACCTTGCCATGCCCGACAACGCCCAGCTTGCGGAGCGGATCGCGGGACGCGGGGCGCACCAGGACGGCTTCCACCACTTCGACTCCTTCACCAACCGCCTCGCCCGCGAAGGTCTCGACCTTGAGAATCCCGTCTGGATTCAGACCGACGGCACAATCACCGTCCAATCACCGTCGCCGGGAATCCCCATCGAAGAACTTTCGCTTTACACCACCTACTCCAACATCACGGTCTACGCGCCGCTTCAAGGCTCCTACGGATTCCTTCCCGCCAGCCGCTGGCCCGAGTTCAACGTCTCCCGCATCTGGATGGCCGTCACGGACAGAGGCACCCGCGTCATAACATGGGAGGGCGCGCTCCGCGACCGCGACCCCGCGCAGCCCGTCTCCTTCCAGGCCGAGTTCAAGCGCAACGGCGACATCGAATACCACTACAATCCGGCCCAGACCAACTTCACCGGCATCGGCCTCTATCGCGGCGGCGCCGCCCAGACCTTCGGACTTGCCGACCTTCCAGACTTTCAAGACCTAACTGGACTAACCACTAACCACTTACCACTAACCACTTTACACTTATCGTACATAGGCGATTTGGGCGACGGCACGGGCGATACGGACGACGACGGCCTCACGGACTGGGAGGAAGTCAAGCGTTACCACACCGACCCGCACATCGCGGACACAGACTGCGACGGCGTGGGTGACGGCGACGAGGTCCAGAACGGCACCGACCCGCTGAATCCCGACTCCGACGGCGACGGCATCCCAGACGGCGCGACGCCGGAGGCTTGGTCGAACAACGTCCTCCGCGCCACAGCGGAGACCGCAAACTTCTCCGTTACGCTCCTTGAAGCCGTGCAGCAGGGCGGCCGCGCCGCCTTGCGCGTCGGCGACCTCACCGTCCTCCTGTCCGCCGCTGGCACATACTGGTTCAACCTGCCGACGAATATCGTGAACACCTTCTCCTTCGCCTCGCAGGGGTGCGGCGGCCTTCTCCTCGACGCGGCCGTCGTCTCCGCGCCGCCGACGCGCGGCGCACCGCCAGACGCCCCGTACCACATCGAGGACGCCGACAGCATTCTCGGCTCGGGCGGACGCGTAGACTCAGGAAAGTTCCTCGTCTACTGGCCATGGCTCAGACTGGTTCCAAGAGACGGCACCGAATGCCTGCACAATGGCGAGACGTGGAAAATCTTCGACGTGGAAACTGGGCCGATGTCCTGGGCGAACGTGGCGCTGGAAAGTGTCATTCTCGACAATCTCGTCCCGGAAGACGGAGGCTACAGGCTGTCTCTCGACGGCGAAGACTACGCGACGGGAACGCTGACGCTGGGCGGTCCGTGGCTAAACGGGGGGAGTTGCAGCGCGACGGTGGAGATCCACAAGTGCGTCGGCTGGAGCGGGCGGTACTGCCACTTGTGCGGCCTCAGCGAGTCCCTGCCGTGCAGCCATGTGGATTTCTGCGCGGCGGTTACGAACGAGGAGGGCGAATGCACCTGTCCTGCGTTTTTCATCCCCGTCAACATCGACGACGACGACGGCGACGGCGTGGAGGATTGGAACGACCCGGACGTGTCCGACGACGACGAACTGGCGCGGTTCCGCGTCCTGGGATCGGGCACCTTGTGCTGTTGCTGGGCCGGCTCCGGCTTGCGCGAGGCTGACGTAACCTCCATTCCGGCCTGTCTGCGCGCAACCGACGACGGCGCGGCATTTACGGGCGGCGCGCTTGCCCGCGGGCGGACGCTGACGCTGGAGGCGGTCTCCGCCTCGCCCCCTGACACGAGGTTCGTGTACGTGGTCACGGACGAGAACGGCGGGCGGCACACCATGTCCTGCAGGATTCTCGCCGCCAACGCGCTTCTGCGTCCGGACTTCAACGGCGACGGCTCAATCACCCAGGCGGACACGGCCTTCGCCGCCGCGCGCGGCATGACCAACGGGACATGGACGCTTCCGCCGCGCGCCGCGCCGTATCTGTTGCGGGTGCGCTACGCGGTACCCTCCGACTGCTCGCTTCATGTAGCAATCACGCAGTCCGTCACAGGCCTCGTCTCCCGCGCCGACGGGACGCCATGCCCGTCCGGCGGCAGTTTTTCCATCGACGTGCCGTCCGGTGACGGCACATTCGACCTCCGAATATCATCGCCCGGAACAAACGCCTGCGGCGTTATTGCCCTCTCCATGGAGGACGCCGACGTCGGGACGCACGGATTTGGACAGATCGCGTTCCAGACCGTCGCAAGCATCTTCACGCGGGATAAGTACGTGGCGCTCGCGGGCGGCACAAACCGGCTGGACGTTTCAATCAACCCGCTGCTGACGGACTATCCCGCCACAATCGGCGTCAGTCCGTCCGTGACGGACGGTGCTCTCCTGTTTGGCAACGGCGGCGCAGGGACGATGCTCCACAACGTTCATCATGTCCAGGCGCTTCCCGGATGGGTGAAGCGCGGCTATCAGATCTACGCCGACCTCGGAGTGGATGGTGCGAATGGCGTCATCCCCCTGAACACGATAGGCCTCCGCTGCGAACCGATCACGACGGACACCGATCTCCTGGGCAACCTCTACAACCCCGTATGCTGCGTACTTGGTCGTCCGTCCAAGTTCAGAATCGTCATCGAGCCGTCCGGCCTCGTATTCGACGACGACATCGTCTGGCATGTGTCGGGACCAGGGGCCGTGACGCTCTCCCCTGCCAAGGGCGCGGAAGTGTCGGTGACGCCATCGGTAGCCGGCGAGTACACGCTTGAAGTCCAAATCGACGGTTATGACGGCCCCCCGCCGTTCATCAAGTTCAAGGGCGTGACCGAAACCGTCACCAGCGTCCGCGCATGGATTCTGGGAGATGGTAACCACTACTCCCGCACAGAGGCCGAAGTCCGAGCTATGTTCGAGAGCGTCAATACAATATATCGACAAGCAGGTATGCGTTTCGTCGTTGCGGCTGTCACATACACGAATATACCGTCTCGCCTCAAAATTGAAAATGATCAAAATTATACCGCCAATCTCCGCGAAGTCTGCAATATCGCAACTGGTACGAGTGGACTTGAATTCTACTTTGTAGATGAAATTGACAATCGAAACGTTCTTGCTTGCAATGTGCCTGGGGCCAATGCCACCATCCTTGGTATTGTTGTCTCTACCAACGCAACGTCAATTACTTTGGGACACGAGGTAGGTCATACTTGCGGTCTTCAGGACCTTTACATTTCCGATCCAGCAGCAACAACGAATAGTGTTACGGGAAACATCTCCCATGATAGACTCCCTGACGACTGGGGAACCAACTCGACAGTCGGCTACTATCCCCCAGCACTCACTCAGGCGCAGCTTATACAACGACTGCTTATGCATGGTGTTGGAATCCCAACGAAGTACGACCTGTCCTACGGGGATGTCTACGGACTTTACTACATTCCCACCATATCTTCAAAAGTATGGTTCCTTGACACGGCCACGGTGGGATTTGCCGAGCATGCGAATCGAATGCCAACTCATCAATAGAGGCAAATATGCATATACAACTGGTTAAGAGTTTATGGGCTTGTGGGATGCTTCTTCTTCTGTATCCCTGCGCCACATTAGGACAAGACATCATAGATGACGAAATCCGTGATGAAATGATGATTCTTCATCCCGATGTGCGAATGCCAGGGCTTGCTGCAATAAAGCGCAAGTATAGCTTAACTGATGACGATTTTTCGGCAAGACTAGTAAAAATGGCGACAGTAACAACTAATGATGTTGATTCATGGTTGCGCAGTTTCACCATATGTGCCATTCGCGATTTTGGAACGACTAATGCGTTGGGATTTTTGAAATCCGAAGCTCTCTGCGGAGATAGTTCTGCCGGAATCAAAGGCTATGGCCTTATTACAAGCTTTGATGATCGTTTCTTTGACTTGGCAGAGCAAATACTCGCAAACAAGAACAATGAGAATACAGGGCGAAGAGATTCGACATACCGAGTTTTCCAGTCATTAATGTGCTCTGATCAATTATCAGGACGAAAGGTTCCGACACGTGCAAAAACTAGGGCTAAAGAGGCCCTTGTTCGACATTCATTTTCGGATTCTTACCATCGAGTGCTTATAGACATGATTTTGACAGAGAATGATTTTGAAGAACCCTCATACAAGAATTCGCCAGATCGTCTCCAAATAGCCAGAGTTGCATGCGACGATCCGGCCTCTTCGGACTATGCGCAGCGCTACTTCAAAAATGTAATTCAGCAGATTGGGTACGCGCTCCCAAAAGCAGAAGAATTGAGTTCGGCAAAAGCAGTATCACTGGAAACTGGCAAACAAACAGAAGACGAGTTGGCCGAGCCAACATTTGGGCGGAGTGTGGGCAAAGTGGATAGTCCGACGTCTTCAGAGACTGTTGATGCCGACAAGCCCATTACACATGTATGGCACATCATGATGGTTTGCGGCGTGTTGCTCTTTGCATTGACCTTTCTCGTCATACGACTGCGGAAAAGACGAATTTCTCTTCGCCCGTGAGGATAAACGGTAGTATGCGAATCGGCGTGAACTGCAAGTCAATTCTCCAAAATATGCTAAAATAGTATGCAAATGAAAACGGCGTCATCCATCATAATTCACTGGACTCAGTCTTTTGCAACTGCGGCAATACTCTTCTTTGCCTCGCTTACCTTCGCCGGCGAAGTCTTCTCGTTCCAGAACCTTCGGGACTCCACAGTTTCCGGGCCGTACCGTCTTCACAAAGGAGACAAGGTCCGTCTCGGTGGAATAACATACGAAGTTCTGACGCCCTCTCAAGGGCGCGTCTCTTTCAAATCCCTCTCCAACGGCGTTGTCTACGGGCCGATTCAAGCCGTTGACGGCCGCATCGGAGTAGTTGGCAACGCCTCCTACTGCCTGCGCGCGGCGGCCGACGACGCCGCAGTCACTCCCCCGCCCCAGCCGCCGGCAAACGTCCAAAGCGAACCGTTCGTGCCGCAGCCCCCGGCAATGCCGACTTTGATCGAGGTCCCGGAGCAGCAAAAACCGACCTTGGTCAAACCCAAGCAACTGCGTCCACTCCCCAAATCACAAGAAGTCTTGCGTTTTTGGGGCTGGCTCGCGCCTCTCGACAACACGTCGGTTGACTGGAAAATCGATTCATCCAAGTCGGGTGACGGCGAAATCGAACGCACATCCATAGGCGGAGATGTTGAGTGGAACAACTGGATGGCCTCGGTTTCGCTTTCGCCGACCGTTGAATGTGGCGATATCGCCTCAGGCGGAACCGGAATCAGGGGGGCGTCGATTGAAGATGGAACCGGGTGGTCGATAGAAGCTGGTTATCGGCGCGCATTGCTGTCTGAAGGCGGCTGGACCGCCAAGGCGGGTCTTCGGGGACAGATTCGCCAAGAAAGCGGAGACCTCACCGTTCTCAGCCTCATCCGCAGCGAAGAAACGGACACCAACGGCGTTGTCACCGCCAAGTCGGAACGCAGAACGCAGACATCTTCGATCACAATACGCGAGCTTTCACTCTGGATCGACCTTGAACTCGCCTACTCGGAGGATAATTGGGGCACATTCGCAATCGTTTCATTCCAGCCGGTAAGCGATTACAACGTATCCAGCTCCATCCATTACGGGGAGATAGACCTCTCGCTTGACGCAGAGCGCCCACAGCCCCTTGACGTCACGGTGGGCGGCTGGTACGGCTTTGATCGCTGGCGGCTCTTCGCCGACCTCACATTGGCCTCCGACACCCGATTCCGCATAGGCTGCGGCTATGACTTCTAACGCTTCTGAAGACCGGGCAATGGACGATGATTTCCAGGAGGCGCCTTCCAGAACGGCGCTTGACGAATCGCTCGCCGAAGAGTTTCGCCGCAGGGTGCTTGCCGAGCCGGGATGCGTCAAGTTCACGATGATTCGCCATCAGGGGCTCGGCCCCCAGCGCGAAAGCCTCAAGCCGCTGATGCTTCGCGGCGAACAAGTCTGGCAGGCGGAGCAGTTCAACGGAAAGCAGGTCATCGTCCACAACCACGCCGTTGGCGCCGATGCCGCGGCCGCGCTCGAGCGGCTCATTGGGGCCACCGGCGCGCGGGAATACCATTTGACGGCCGTCACTGGCGATCTCCATGTCCGGATAACACGAAAAGGACGCGCGCTGGTGTCGCGCGGGAAGCCGCAGGCGGCAAACCCAAACGAGGCCGTCCCCCGCCAGCACAACCGCGAAAAGGACCAGCCGCTCGGCCGTTTTGACTCCGCGCCTTTGCTGCGTGTCCTGGGGATGGCCGACGGTCGTGGCGAAATCTGCGCGGGCATGCGTGGCAAGGCCGACCAAATCAACGCCTTCCTGCGCGAGCTTGACAACCTCCTCGATGAAGAACGGCGGGATGACTCAAGGCCGCTGAACATCGTGGACTGCGGTTGCGGCCGCGCCTACCTTACGCTTTCGGCCTATTGCTACCTCACGGCGTGCCGAGGCATGCGTGTGACTGTAAGGGGAATTGACCGCAACGCCAAACTGATTGAGGATGCCTCGCGCATGGCCTCGGCTCTCGATCTCTCGGACGACGTCCGCTTCATAGCTGCGGATCTGGCCGAATGCGAACTGGATCTCAAACCGGAGTTGCTCCTCGGATTGCACGCCTGCGACATGGCCACGGACCTCGCCATCGCACGCGGCGTAGAGTGGGGAGTCAAGTACATGCTTGTCGCGCCATGCTGCCAGCATGACCTCCAGCGACAAATGGGCGACGGCGGCCCGATGCGCGCGCTTCTCCGCCACGGCATCCTTCGCGAACGCCTTGCAGATCTCCTTACAGACGCTTTCCGCGCCCAGATTCTGCGCATACTCGGCTACCGCGTGCGAATCCTCGAGTTTGTGTCGCCCGAAGCGACGGCCCGCAACATTATGCTCAGGGCGGTTTCAGGAGTGCGGAAAGGCAATCCCGCCGTTGTAGACGAATATCTCGACATGCGCGACGAATGGCGCGTGGTTCCCGCGCTTGAGCGGCTTCTGACGAAGCCGCTCAAGCAGTGGCTCGTTTCTGGTTCCTAGTTTCGGGTTTCAGGTTTCAAGACCAAATACTCGTACTCGAACTCTGGACTCGAACTAAAAAAGGGGCGGCGCACTTCCGTGCGCCGCCCCTTTTTTCATTCGTCGTCGTCGACATCGAGGATGCTGCCCGCGCCTGACGGTGGAGGAGGCGTTTCAGGCTCTTCAGACCTGCCGCGCCGTGAAGGTGCGGCCTCATCGGTTTTTTCGCCGCCAGATTTGGAGCCGACGTTGCGGCGGTAGTAGTTGCTGCTGTAGCCGTAGCGGCCGTAGCGGCCTCCGTAGCCGTATTTGTTGTATCCGTATGCCCCTGCGCCGTAGTCGTAGGAACTGAATGTCCCGCTGCGGCCGAAGTCGACGTCATTGACGACAACGCCGAGAATCCTGGAACCAGATTCCGAGAGACTGCGCAAGGCATGGCGGACAACGCCGTAGCGGCTGCGTTCCGGGCGGCAGACGATGATGACGGAGTCGCTGAGCATGCCCAACGCGAGCGCGTCGCTGACGAGACCGAACGGGGCGGAGTCGATGATTACGCGCTCATAGTTCTTGCGGGCCCACTCGAAGAACTTCCCCAACACCTGGGAACCGAGAACGTCCGCCGGGCTTATGTGGCTGGTCGGTTTCGATGCGATGAGGTCAAGGTTGTCGTAGCCGGAGGGCACGGGAAGATCCGCGAACTTTGTCGTGTCGCCAGTGGCGAGAACGTCAAGGAGGCTGTTGTGCTCGTCAATCGAGAAGTTCTCGCCTAGGAACATGCGCCCGATTCGCGGACGGCGCAGGTCAAAGTCGACGAGAAGCGTTTTGCGGCCGGCCATGCCGTACGAAACCGCAAGGTTGCTGGATGTAATGGTCTTGCCTTCCTCGGGCTGCGTCGAGACGAAGAGAACGACCTTCGTAAGATCGGAATAGCGGGGCGATTCGAGAAGACCGCGAAGGCCGGCGAAGGCCTCGGCGAAACGGCTGAACTTTTTGTCGGCCGAGAGCGAGACGAGCTGGCTGCGCTTGATTCTGGGCACATGCGGAAGCAGGGCGAGCACCTTGCTGCCCATGTGGCGCTCAATGTCCTCGGACGACGTGATCTTGTCCTCCACGCGGTCGAGGACCAGAATGAAGATGAAGCCGATGATGAGGCCGAGAACCGGACCGGCGGAGAATGCGATGCGCGGATCGGGACTGACTTGCCGCGATGGCAACGGAGCTTGCTCAATTACGCGGATTGTGGCGTGGGTGTCCTGGCTGCGAAGGCGCACTTCCTCCATGCGGGTGGTGACGTTCACGAAGTTCTGGTTGGCCAGGTCACGGGCGCTTTCAAGCTGGGAGAGTTTGCTTTCCGTTTCCGAAATGCGGACTCCGAGCTCGGTACGTGCCCGGACATTCTCGGCTTCCTTTTCACGAAGGGACGCCGTCTGCTTTCGAAGAAGATCGAGGTTGGCCGCGGCCGTTTCACGGGCGCGCCAAACCGATTCCTGGAACTGTTGCTCGAGAACCTTGATGCGGCTGTTGAGCTGTTCGACTTCCGGATGCTTGTCCGTGTATCGGGTAAGCAAGGCGTTGCGCTGCGTGACCGCTTCCTGCACGGCGCGTTGGGCCGCCGTGATTTCCGCGGCGCGCGGTACATGTTCGGGAAGTTGGCTGACCTTTTCCGGATCCTTCTGGATAACCGTCAGAACGGAAAGAAGATCCGTGGCCCTGGCCTCAATTGATTCAGCTTGTGCCAATTCGGTCGCCAACTGGTTGTGGGTGAGCTTAAGCGATTCATTTTGGCTGATCATGAAGTCGAGCTGGTGGTCGACGCGGAATTTCAGCACTTCGGCGTCCGCGCGTTCCTTGGCCAGCTTGCAAATTTCGTATTGCTCCTCGAGCCACTCGACGGCGTCGTTTGCGGATTGTTTGGTCTGATCAATTGAAAATATGTGGGCGGTTTCGGCATAGGCGTTTGCGATGCTCTTTGCAACCTCCGGCTTGGCGTGGCGGACGGAGATGAGAACGAGGCGCGACTTTTTCTGAAGGGTGAAGTCAACGCTGTTTTGGAGCATTGAGTAGAGCTCTTCGTCAGGCATCGTCTTGAGCGAAGCGTACTCGGCCCGAACGCGGTCGGCAACGAGTTTGACAACGTCACGGCCTTTCAATTGTATGAGGCGTGTGTTGAAAATCTCCTCGTGCGCGCCCTGCGTTTCCGGCGAATTCAGTTCCGCATCACGTGTCCCCATGTAAGAGCCGCCTCGCACCGACATTTCGATGACGGATGTCGCCTTATAGGAGACTGGCGCCGCCTTGTAGTAGGCGAAGCCGGCGCCAAGTCCAAGCAATATCGCAACGACAAGGGTCGGCCATTTTTGCCCGATGACGCGTATGACGCGGGAAATCGAAAGCGGCCCCAAAACCGACCCGCCGTCATTGGCGTCGTCGCCGGCGGCGGCATTTCCGTTTGAGCTATAGTAGGGCAGAGTCGTGCCATACGCCCCGCCGTAGTACGAAGGGCCGCCGTAGGATGGCCCGCCATAGTACGAAGGGCCGCCGGTGTAGCGGCGGTCATAGTAGTAGGCCGGCCCATGCGAAGAACGTTGGGATGCTTTCCGGCCGCTGGACGCCTGTGCGGTCTCTTCTGAATTGTCCTTGTTTTGCTCGCCGTTGGCGGCGGTTGTCGGATCGGTACTCATAAAATGCGCTTGCTCCTTCTACTGCGCTCTAGGCGGCCGTCGGCTTGCGGATCAAGGTTGGGAAGACTGCAAAGAAAATCGACCAGGAGAATAGAATCAGCGGCTGACGAAACACAGAGAAATGGAATGAGACGGCAAAGGTGGTTCCAACTGCAATAAGCAGTGCGAAGGCCAGTGGAGAGATGCGATCGGTAAATGGACGTGCTTCGTGCTCTGAACTTGAGGTGCTGTCGGTGGATTTCCGCCCCTTGGGCTTGAATTCCACGGCAAGTCGCGACAAGCTCGTGAAAAGAAGAATCAGGAACGGAGCCGCAACGATGAGGAATCCAACGACACCATATTCCGCAAGAGACTGTAAAGAGTCGTTGCCGCAGAGGGCGGGAGTTTCCTCGGAACTTTGCAAGACATCCCACTCTTCGTCCTTGGTGTACTTGCCGAAGCAGTTGGCATCGGCGTAGCCCCATGTGCCGACACCATGGATGACGTTGGCGCGGAACATACGCCCGGCAACGGCCACCCTGACCTCCCGCTCCGCCTGTTCCTCTGGTGTCGTCCATTCGCCGGACAAAATCTTGGCAGTGCAGTCGTGTATGCGGTTTTGCGGGTATCCAACCACATGCAGAAAGGCCACGAGACCGATGAGAATGAGACCCGTTGCGGTCATCCGCATTTTCTCCGCAGTTGTCAGACGGCCAGCCAGATAGACCATGCAGTAGATGCCCACTAAAACCAATGCGCCGACGGAAATCGCTATGGTAAGGCAAGAAAGCGAATAAAGCGCACCCGCAAGGGTCAGCAGGCAGGATGCGAAGAGCGCATGGCACTGGAGTTTGTCGCGAATCTCCATGCCGACCTCGTTGGTATAAAGCGCGCAGGCGACGCAGAAGTGCATGAAAAAGTAGATTCCCGCACTTATTGGATCAGGGAAGTTGGCGAAGGGGCGGGGTCCCGAGGCCTTTGGATTATAGATAACGAGTCCATAGAGCGCGACCATCGCCGCGACAAGCACCAGATACTTGAGGAGGAGGAGACGCCCCTTTTTCCCAAGTCCGTTACGCACGACAAGGACTGCGGGAATCGCCAGAATGTTCCAAAAGAGCGCCTGGACCGATGCGAGCTGGTTCACGCATGACGGGAAATCGCGGATTCTGGCGGCGGCGTACTCCCAAGCCCCCGTCTGCCGGTTGAAAAAAAGAACCCGTGGACCATTCAACGTCTGGAGAAGCAGAAACAAAAAGCCTACGACGCCCACATGGAAAACTGGATCCTTGAGAATGGAAATCCAGACCCTGCGACGGGCGTCGTAGACCTCTTCGCCCTTGCGGGCGGTCGGGAACAAAAGCGTTATTTCTATCAGCCCTGCCGCGAACCAGGCCAGCGGCAGATATTCAAGTACGCTGCCAGGACCTATCCGCACACACGCGAGGTAGCATGCGATAAAGGCCAAGTGTAGCGGGATTGCGACTTTCGATAAGAGAAATGAACGCATTTACTCACTTCGTCACTGCCTTGCGATACGACTAGTAGCGGATGATGCCACCGAACCCGTAGCGGGTGCGGTCATACTCGAAATCGTCTATCGAAGAGTTGAGGTCAAAGTAGGTGACGGACGCGTAGATGGACGCGTAGTTGTTCAGGGAGTAGGTAATGCGCCCTGACAGCTCAAGAGTGTCGTCGTCACGGCTGTAGCCATTGATGTCGTCAACCGAATAGGGGTTGCCATTGGCGGCCGTGATCTTGCTGATCCGACGCTCGTACTCCTCGCGACGGTAGTTGATTCCGGCGGAGACGCGCAACCGCTCGAAGAAGCGGTAGGATGCCGTGAGGCCGACTGACTTTGTATCGACGGAGCTGCCGTAGATGTCTTCCGAAGGCTCGTACTCGCCGAGACCGCGGAGACCAATGTTGAGCCGCTCGGTTGGCTGCCAGTGGATGCCAAAGGCGTAGGTGAAGGAGGTCTCATCGTTGGACGCACCGTCTTCGGACGCGTTGCCGTCATAGAATTCAACGCCGCCCTGGATGTCAAAGGTCACGCGCTCGGTGGAGCGGGACTTGACACCGAGCAGGAACTTGGTGGAGGAGGTGTCGTCATTCGTGTCTTCCATCAAGTCGCTGTTGGTCGTCTGCTTGTGTATGGTGTGCGAGGCCGTCGCCGTCCAGTCGGTCTTCTCCGTCAGAACATGGGCGAAGCTGAGGCGGCCGCCGTAGCGCTCGTAGTCGTAGAGTTCCTCGTAGTCGTAGTCGGTCTTGCTGTAGCTGCCGCCAACCTCCAGGCGGCACTTTTCAGTGATCCGCTTCGAGAGGCTGCCGCCGAAGGTCATTTCAATACGGTCGCGCGTACTGAAGTTGTAGGGGAACTCGTCAATGAACTGCTCCTCCAGATCGACTTTGACGACGGATTCGTCGAGACGCCATGCCAGGCCGCCATCGGTCTCGCCGCTGAAGGCGAGAGATTCGCCCCAGTCATCGCGGTCGTCCACGTCGTCCTCTGAGTAGCGAATCATCGAGTAGTAGGCGCGTCCGGCGAGTCTCCAGCAGTTTCCAGGAATGTCGAGATTGAACCCGGGACGGACCGTATAGCCGTCGGAAGACTTCTTCTCGACGCCCTGTTCGGCTAGGAGGTCCTCCTTCTGCTTGCGGAAGTTGTTCGGATTGTCGTCGTGAATGTATCCGGCCTCAATGAAAGGGGAGATGTTGACCGTGCCGCCAAGCCAGATGCCATTGTCGGAGGCGTTTTCAGGAATGGCGACGGCTGTTGCGGCGACTGACGCCGCAACGGCCGCAAGAAGAAGGGATGCACTGCGATTGGGAGTGGACATGGTGTTGATCCTCCTGTAGAACTAAGGGAGATTAGAACTGGCCGTCATAGGGCGGCGGAACTGGCGGAACCGGCTTGGGCGGCTTGGGCGACGGAGTCGGCTTGGATGGCTTGGACGGCTTCTTCGAAGGAGTGCCGGTACCAGTGCCTGTGCCCGTGCCAGTACCAGTGCCGAGAGGTTCCGGGCGTTCGATGCCTTCGCGGTCCTCGGCAGTGGGGACGACTGGCGCGCCAATTGCGGTAGTTGTAAGTGCGGTCGCCTCTTCAACGAGCGTCCTGTCATCGCCCGGTTCGACAAAGCGAACGTTGTCGGCCTTGACAATCGCGATGTCAGGTCCAAGGACGGCATCGTAGTTCCCGGCGAAAACGCCAGGCGCCGCATCCTTTACCTGCTTGCCGTAGGAAGCGGGAAGCGTTATGCCGTTTAACCACTCGGTCTTCTCCTCGGGCGTCGAGCCGCGGGCGAGAAGCTTGAGGGCGAAGGACGAAATCACCGTCTTGTCCGCGTCGGACGTGTCGCCAAGCTTGTTGATCTTGGACATCACGTCATTGACCAGCTTGTTGTAGGCCTCATCGGACAGGTCCTTGGTGAAGGCATCAATGGAACCCTTGAAGCTGTCGACCCATGCGGGGAGCGAAGCGAAAGGCACATTGGCCACCAAGTTGGCAATGAGGGAGGCAAGCTCCCCGTCAGGCACGGAGCCGAGAAAGGCTTCCGAGGCTGCGGCCATCTTCTTCACCTTTTTGGATGGATTGCCGGGCAACGCGGCAATCGCCGAAATCACATCTGCGGCGAAGTCGGACCCCTTTTGTCCATCGAGGGACTTAACCAGCTCCGGGATCTTGGATGTGTCCTGCGCAGCGGCGGTGATGTCTTCGGCACCGGCCGCGAAGGCCATGCCCGCGCAAGCCATAGCACTTGCGAGTGCGATTACTGTTGTTTTCATGGTCGTCGTACCTTTCCTGCTTGTTTCCCCAGCGAAATGCCGGAGTTAGATGGATGACTCGAAGACGTAAACGACATCCCCCGACTGAAGAAGCATGTCGTTTTCGGTTTTGCCTTGTCTGCCGATTTCCTCGAGATCGATTTTGAAGCGCTTGATGGTGCCGTCC
>JAEEGL010991646.1_pt1 | contig 13926 bp, 14 predicted proteins | sample 9134231 | NCBI WGS metagenome assembly JAEEGL01 (sample SAMN16246548, study PRJNA631951) | gut metagenome | biome: gut microbiome; feature: rumen; material: fiber-attached | host: Bos | place: Iran: Karaj | collected 2018-10
CGCAGCAGCTGCCAGTTGTAGCCCGTGTTCTCGCCCAGGTCGCGCAGGTAAGAGTCGTTGTAGGCGTTGTAGTAGAGGTGGCGGTCCTCGAGCCGGTAGTAGGCATTGTCCACGGTGTCGGCCTTGCGGTTCAGGATTTCGACCATGAACGAGAGGCGGTCCATGATGTTGTACTGGTTCACGATGTACTGCATGCCCAGGTTGTCGATGTTGTCGAACACGGATCCGAGCAGGAACAGCGTTCCGTCAGCGCTGACGAAGGGCGTTATCTCGCGGCGCAGGCGCACACACTCGTTCCACAGTTCCTTGAAGCTGTGCACGTCGCCCTGAATCTTTGCCTCGATGAGCTGCATCTGCACATCCACCAGACGGTTCCACCGGGCAAACAGGTGGATGCCGCGCTCGCGCTCGTAGTATTCGGCGGGGGCGGTGAGCCACTGCTGGCTCAGCGTGTAGGGCATGGAGGAAACGAACAGGTTGCCGTGGTGTTTCTTCAGCGGGTTCCGTGAGCGACGGCCGAAGATGTGCTCGTTGCCTCGGTTGGTTGGTGCCACCTCTTGGTCGAACTTCACCTTGTCGATGGTCAGTGCCTCGTCGGTGATGTTGAAGTCGGCATTGGGTCCTCGGCTGCTGCCCTCCTGTGTCAATATATATAATATGTGGCCGTTGGAGAACGAGATGACGTGGTCGTACTGCATGATGTGCTCGTAGGGTGTGTACCAGCCGGGTGGGGGAGTGCGGCACACCACGTAGTCGCCCTGATGCGTCTTGTAGTCGTAGGGCTTGTAGCCCAGCCGGTCCAGGTAGTTGAACGTGGAGGGCAGCGTCTTGGTGAGTGCCTGCCCGATGGTGGCCTGTGCCAGCGTGGTGACTCCGCGGGGCATGAGTCGCACGTTCTCGTCGACCTCGTAGCCCACGATGAACGACTTGCCGGTGCCGCGGCTCCAGATGCAGTATTTCTGTCGGGCCTGCAGCATGATGAACTGCCACTGGGCAGCATTGACGTGGAGGGGAACCTGTGAGTATTCGTCCATTCAAATGTCGGTTCTATAATCCTATCATCTTTGATGTTGGTCAGCATATTTCTTGCAGAACTGTCTGTTTCTTGTTCCTTTCATTTCTGGAATAATGTTACCTTCATCATCAAATTTGAAAGAACTTTTTGAAAACCCAAGAATAGACCTTCTCCTGTTGGCTTCCCTGATATCCTTTGATTTTCCATTTTGGAGCGGATCAGTATAATCACCAAAAGGTTTTGAATTTTTGAAATAGGCTTTGTGATTCCCTTCACCTTTGTATCCGCTGTAGTTTCTACGGCGGATACGAGAAGATTTTCTGTTGTTCATTTTCTGTAAATTTTGAATGAGTATTTTATGAATCCATGATTTCGGCAGCCTGCTCTTCGGTGATAGGCTGCTGCAAGTTGTCGATGATTTCCTTCACCTCGTCGGGGCTCAGGTCTTGAACCTCCGGGATGGGCTTGTACTCGGTCTTGCCGTTGATGTTCACCTGTATGAAGAACTGGTTCTTGGCCATGCGGTTGGGGTCGGCCAGTCCTTCGGGCTTGTCGCCGATAATCTTCTGGAGCGTCTTCTTGGCGTTGTTCCACTCCTTCAGGTTTCCCTTGGCCTTGCATTCACGGATAAGTTCCAGCTGGTCTCTTATCTGCCAGATGTGCCAGAAGTCCCAGTCGAAGGTGTGCCGCGTCTTGTAAACCTGTCGCGCCAGTTCTATGTCGCGGCGGGCTGTTGTCGCTCCGCAGTTGTATTTGTACTGCAGCATTTTTATCAGATGGTTGGTGTCCGGGTATTCATCAAGCATCCGGGCAGCTTGAAGTACACGGTCGAACTGTTCTTTCTGATGTTCAGGAAGAGGATTGTTTTTCGGATCCAGGATATGTGCCTGTATCTCGTCGTGACTGAGTTCGGGAAGTTTCTTTTTGACGTTAACCATAGCGTAATTTTCCTGTGATAGCTTCTAGCATCTTGATGATTTGCTCCTGCGCTGGATTGCTGCCGTTCTTTGAAGCCTGTACGATACTTTGATGAAGTTCCATTTTCTGCCTGATTATTCCTTTGTAAAAAGCCTTATATACAGGTGATTCAGGATCTCGCATTTCCAATTTGAAATCGATTTCGTCTATTTCGAGATTGATGGCTATCAAATTGGTAGGGATGAGCAGATATGCCATCTCTTCCAGAGCTTCACTTTGTTCCTTGGTTAAATTCATCATTGAGTATCTTGTTGTCAAAATCCCATATTTCGCGGCTGGTGTGGATGATGCCCCGTTCGAGTTTCGGATTATGGGTGGCATTCTGTGAGCCCACTATGCTCACGTGCCACTCATCGTTTGAGATGCATGCGACCTTCGCGTGAAGTGCCGTGCATCTGTATTCATCCGGGAACGAGGCAATAAGGTGCGCAAAGGGTTTCGGAGAGATGGAGCGTACGCGATTGTCAATCAAAAAGCGTATGCTCCTTATCTTTCCCTGGTCCACATAGCGGCGAAGTGTAGTAACCGAGTCCTCGGCAATAGAGTAGGTAGATAGGAATATATCAGCAGGTCCCGTCTGTTTCAGCACATATAGCATCAGCTGAATAAGATTGAAACCTCCGTTGCTGTAGAAATGTTTGTCCTTGCCTTGGATGAGTTTTCCCAGCTGTTTCGGTTTTTCCAGAATATCAGCCACCGTCTCCATCTCATATTGGGAGCGGTCGAGATGCTGCACCTTAGAAGGTTCTTCTTCTATAGGTGCAGCTATAGGCTTGATATTCTTCGGATCTATTAGCATAAATACTAACTAAAATACTAACTAAAATACTAACTAAATACTAACTTCTACTAACTTTTGAAAACCTAGTATTTTCTCAGGATCGCTTAGCCAGTTCGTAGTCGTATTTCGAGATGCGCTCGGTGAGCTTCTCAATCTGTCGCTCCAGCTTCACGCGCTTGGGGCAGTCGGGCATGGGGTTCTCGCGGCGCTGGCGCGAAGAGGTCTGATACTTCAGCATGTTCTCCTTACGGGTGCGCCCGGTGACCAGACTCTTACGGCGTATGCGCAGCGTCTCGGTGTCCAGCTGCGTCAGGTCTTCGTCGGCATCGTTAACGCTATCGTTATCGTTATCGTTAGCGTTGTCGTTAGCGTTATCCTCCAGAATAGCCTGTATCTCTTCGTCGGTGGGGTCGGTGTGCTGCTCGTCGTAGCGTTTGCGCAGCGCCCAGAACTTCTCCAGCCTGCTGGTGGCCTGCTCCATGGTTTCCGACAGCTGCTTGCGCCGTTCGGCCACGTCGGCATCGTTGGTGTCGGGCAGCTGCGACCGCTCGCGGCTGGCTTTCTCGCGCAGGCGGAACTGGGCCGCATACTCGCGCATAAGCCGCTGGATGGGTGCGGGCCATTTCTTATACGAGGGTCCCTGCTGCTCAACGTCCTTCACGTCGACCTGGTGCTCGCGGATGTTGCTCTCGCCGGCCTGCTCGTTCAGCACGTCCACGTCTTCGTCGTTGAAGCGTGGGTCGTCGGGGGTGTAGTACACCTGCAGCATCTCGCGCATGCAGTACATCAGTTTCTCGCGCGTCCATCCCTTCTCGCCCTGGCGTGCGAGCAGCGCGGCCACCTGCGGCTTGTAGCCTGACTTCTGCAGGATTAGCACGCCCTGGGTGTAGTTGCGCTTGGCGGGTGCCACGTTGAGCCACTTGATGGCCTCGCGGCGGGCTTCGAAATAACTGTCGGTCAGTTTCATTTTCAGTTTAGAGTTTAGAATTTAGAATTTAGAGTTATCGGCCTTGCCGATTGGGAGTTAAGAGTCCGGAATTTAGATTTTCTTTATCCCGACGGCAAAGGTATCGCTTTTTCGGTCGCCGATTTGGGACAAAAAGCGATGCCCGCCAAACACAAGAGGCTTGACGGGCATCTATCCGCAGAAAAAAAATTACGCTTGGGGAATCAGTTGCCAGCAGTCAGGATGTTGGTCACGTCGCCCTCGTAGGTGTAGGCCCGCGGGGTGTTGTAGGTGAACGTCAGTCCCACGTGGTTGCGCTCGGTGTAGGCAGCTCCGGTCACTGCACCCTCGCTGTCGCCAGCAAGCTGTGCGCCATGGTCGCGGTCGCCCATCAGGTAGTACTGGCCGTTGTTGTCCTTCACGATGATGAAGATCTTGCGGCCCTTCGTGGCGTTCATGAAGCCAAGGAGAATCTTGCGAATCTTCTGGGCCACGATGGTCAGCGTCTCGACGAACGATTCGCCGCCCTTCTCGCCCTGCATGGCAATCTGGAACGAGCCGGTGTCGTCGGTGAAGTCGAACTTGTAGGCGTGTGCGCCCTGGGCCATCACGAGGTCGCCCACGAGTCCGCCTGCAGCCTCGAGCGTCATGGTGGTGGCAGTGCCGGAGGGTGACGGCTTCTCGGGCCATGTGGCCACGTCGTCACAATAGCCGTAGATAATCTGGGGGACGATGCCACCCATATTGTCCTGGTCGGCGCATGACAGACCAAGGTCAATGTCGGCAAGAGTTACGCATGAAGTATTTGGCATAGTCGTACGGGTTTAGGCTGGGGTTACGGGCTTGTCGTTCACTACGAAGAGTTCCGGGCCGATGTAGCCGATCTGCGTGCCGAACACATACTTGCCCAGTGCCTTGAACTTGTAGTCGTGGGGCACGGCCTTGATGGTGCGCATGTCGCTCATCTTGTCGAAACCATAGAAGAGGTTCTCCTGCACGGTCAGCATCACGAACTGGCTGCCCTCGGGGAGGTTGGGAACGCGAACAATCTCACACATGCCGTGAGAGCCATAGAGGAACTGCTGGCCGGTCTCGTCGGCAGTCTTGCCCACGTCGTGCACGCCGGGGTGCTCGTCGGCAAACCAGTCATCGTAGAGGTCGCCCAGGGTGTCGCTGATGAAGAGCTTCGACTTCATGCGGCGGAAGAGGTCGTTGCGAGAACGCCACATTTTCAGCAGCTCGTCGCCGATGTTGGCGCGGGTGAAGGCAGCGGTGGCAATCATGTTGCCGTTGGCCACTGAGATGTTGGTGGCGGTCTTCTCTGCCTCCACGATGGCGGGGATAGAGTCGAAGGCGTCGGTGATGGCGGTGTCGCCGTCGGCGGCACTGTACTTGGCTGTTGCCAGGGCGCCGAGCAGGTCGTTGGAAGCCTGCTTCAGGATTTCCTGCACCAGCCACATCTCGAACGGATGCTTGGCAATCTCGATGGCGCCGCGCACCTCGGTCACATAGCTGCGACGATAGCGCTCGGGCTCGTCGAGCACCTCCATCACGATGGGATATACCGTGAGGGTGCGGGGAACGAACTTACCGATGTTCTGCAGTCCCTTGAACTCACCGGTGTACTTACTGGAGACGGTCTTCAGTACAGCCTTGGTGAAGGTGTACGAGTCCGTGATGCCCTGCAGCGGGGTCATGTGCTTCAGGATAGCGTCGGCACCCAGGCGCGGGATGGCGTCGAGGGTCTTGCCGTGCTGCTTCACCGCAGTGTTGACGGCGGTGATGTCGATTGGGTCGTTGTAGTTGAATGCCATATTGCTTGAAGAAATTTATGGGTTATTCCTCGTCGTAGAAGTTGACAGGATCCTTGCGGATGTCGGCAAACTCGTCCTTCACGGCGGGAGCCGGAGCGGGAGCCTGCACGGCAGGAATCTTGTCGAACATTTCCTTGATCTTAGCCACCTTGTTGCTGATGCCCTCAATCTGCTTGATGTCATCGCTCAGGGTGTCGAGAGTGTCAGAAGCGGCCTGAAGGTTGTCCTCGGCTGTCTTCTGTGATGCCTTCGAAGCAGCGAGCGCTGCCTCCACCTTGCCCAGATTTTCGATTTTGCCCTGACTCTCGGCCAGTGCGTCCTCGATGACCTGAAACTGTTCTGCAGTCAGCACGAGCTTATCGTCGGCCGACTGTTCAATGCCTTCCACTTTCAGAAGGGCATTGACGGTAACAAACTTTTTATTCATGTCCTTAGAAAAAGAAAAAGAGTCTTTCACTTCGGGGGCCTCGGCCTGCGAGCTGATGCCCAGCCGCTCGGCGATGCGCTGCAGCAGCGTCTTCTCCACCTCCACGCCCTCGGGCATGGGAATGGCGCAGTTGCGGAACTGCTTGGCCATGGAGTTGGTGACCTTCTTGCCGCTCGGCTCCGCGATAATCTCGTCGATGAAGCCATAGTCCAGACACTCCTGGGCGGTGAGCCACGGGTGCTGCCGCATCAGGTCGAGCATCTGCTCCTGGGTGTACTTGCCTCCGCTGTGCTTGGCATACTTGTTGGCAATCATGCGGTCCATGGCTTCGAGCGAACGCACGTCCGACTCGATATCCAGTCCGAGATCCTTCAGCTGCTCAGCATTCATCTGCTGCCACATGAACACCTCCATCGAAGAGCAATGGATGTAGAGCATGCAGTCCTCGTGCATGCGGATCTGCTTGGCACCGAACGGTAGCCAGGTGGCTGCAGAGGCATTGAGCGAATCGTGTACCACGGTGACGTTGCCATGGTCCTGAATGGCGTGCGAGATGGCCACGGCCGCACCGATATCGCCACCGTAGGAGGCAATCTTCATCGTGACCGGCTGGTCTTTGGCCTGACGGAGCTGGTAGAGCACGTCGTAGCGGGTCCAGCTGCCAATCTCGCCTTCAATGCGAATTTCTTTCATACTTTAATCTTATGCGTTAATTAATTAAGCACTGCGAAGTTACGAAAGAAAAAGCCCGCAGCCGATGGACGGCCACGGGGTACACACATTATTAAAAAGCGACAAAAGCGCAAAATAATTGGTGGTGAATCGGGGAAAATGCCAATTAAGCCCGATTGACAATTACCCCCGATTGCTAAAAGATGGGATATATAAGATTAAAGAGACCGTATATACAGTGACTTTGCTTATATTTCAGAAAAGAAAGAAAAATATCGATAACCCCGATTTTTCCCCCGATTCAGATATTATATACCTGCTTTATACCTTTTATACCACCTTTACACCTTTTTAAAAGAATCTGGGTTGGGTTTAAGAAAGCATATCAGTAGCATCCACGGCCACGGCAGCGTTGGGCTGCTTGCCGGTGAACGTGAAGGCAATGCCGTTGCGTTCGGGTCGGGTGGTGCCGGTATCCTTCACGGTGTTGAAGCGCAGCAGGTCGGTCTCGTTGCCTGCCAGGCGCACCACGCCGTTGTTGTCTTTAGTCACCACCAGCCACTCGCCGCGTTCGAGCGTTTCCACCAGCTCGTCGTTGGCCTCGGCCCACTTGGGGATGACGCCTGAGATGGCTACGTCGTAGAACACGCCGCCCTCGGCCACGTCCTTCGTTTCGGAGAACTGGAAGGTGTCGTCGGCAAACATCTCGATCGAGATGATATCCTGCCGGTTGCGGAACTGGGCGGTAACGCTGCCCGTCACATAGTCTTTCACCAGACGGCGGAACGATGCCACGGGAACGGCATACAGGTGGAGCGTGCCACCGAAGTTGTCGAAGTCGAAGGAGAGCTCTTTCATTTGACGATTTTACTATTTTACGATTTTACGATTTATCATTTATCACTTATCACTTATCACTTCCACAGTAGTTGAGATATCCCTGCCGGGTTAGTTGTCCCAGATTGGTCATTTGGGCGCAGAAATTTTGCTTCACTTTTAACAGAATTTTACCAAAATCTTCGTCTATGCCCTTCGGGATATGGCGAACCAGGTCACGGCGGATGGAGTCGTCGCTCCAGTCCCATTCGGTGATGCCGGTCATCTCGCGGAAGCTCTGGATGCACTTGCCCACCGGAACACCGATGCAGCGCAGCGCCATCACGTAGTTGCGCATCAGCAGACGGACGCGGGCCTCCAGTTCGTTGTTGAACTCCACCAGCTCCTTGTCGGTGAGCGACCAGCCGTAGCGGTCGAAGGCAGTCTTGGTGTACTCTATGGCCACCTGTTCGGTATAGCGCCGGCTCACGTCGCGCTGCTCGCCCCGTGGGGTGTAGTTACGGCGCAGATGGTTGTAGAACGAGCTGAGCAGCACCTTGTCGGCACCGAGATTCACAATCTCAGGCCATTTCTCGTCTGGTCTGTTGAAGTTGGCTAGCAACCACCGCTTAACGTAGCCCTTACAGGGCATCCAAACTACCCATCTGTCCTCCATAACGCTGCAAAGATACAATTTTATCCGAATATTCTTCAATTATAATTGAATTAATTTCCTTAACTACTTCATTTTCCGCTTCTTGTGAACGTGTACCCGATATCGCACTTGAAGGTCCTGCAGGGGGTACAGGGGGGTACAGGGGGGAAAAGGGGGTACCCCCTAGGGGGGATGTTACCAACAATGGCCCGTTGCTCTCTAACGGATAAGCCATTGCAACATAACGGATAAGCCGTTGCAACCTAACGGATAAGCCGTTGCATCCTAACGGATAAGCCGTTGCAACCTAACGGATAATCCATTGCAACCCTATCCATATACTGTTACCAGGTAACAGGAAAACCCTCCCTCACTCGCGCATATACGAGGCCAAATCGGCCGCACAACACTGCACACAACTGCACACAAATGTTTATCTTCTTGAAAATGAATACGTTAGGTATACTTTTCTTTGTGTGCAAATTGAAAAATGTGTGTGCAAAAGGGTGTTTTTGTGTGCAAACCGCTCGTCTGTGTGCAGTTTGTGTGCAGTTGTGTGCAAAATGTGTGCAAAATTTTCGGGGTGTGTGCTTTTTGTATCATGTTGATTATGTGTTTGTTACAAATTTGTGTGCAGTTGTGTGCATATGTGTGCAAAACACCCTACGCGCGTGCGTGCGCAAGGAACTATAAGGTAAAAAGAAACCCGATGCTCACGCACCGGGAATTCCATCCAATCTATCAAACTATATGGGATTAATCAAAATGGCTCGTCGCTGTCTTCCTGCCCGGCAAACATGTCGGGTTCTCTTCTCTTTCTCAGTTCCGCATCCTCTCGGTTCTGCTGCTCACGCTCTTTCTCGTCGGCCATGTCTGCTGATACAGACTCGAGGTTCAGGTCGAACTTGTCGTGCAGCATCTCGTAGTCGAAGCACATGCAGCGGTCGAACTTGCACACCTCTACGGGCTTGACGTCGGGCGATGACGGTTGTGTCATCACGGGGTGGCCGTCCTGGTATACCTTCCAGCGCTCCGAGGCCTTCATGCCCATGTAGGCACCGCTGGTGGTGAGGTAGTAGCGGATGGAGTCCTTGCTCATCACGCTGTCGCCCTGCTGTCTGGCCATCCGCTTGTACTGTCCGATGAAGTGGTTCAGGCGAAGCATGAGGATGGGGTGGTGTGTCTTGTATTCGCGATCCACCTTGTCAGTCTTCAGTGACTTCACGTATTTCACCTTGAAGTCACCGTCGGCAAATATCATGCCTTCCTCGAAGAGGTAGGTCATGGCGTTCCACAGGTTGCCCAGCTCGTTGTTGCTGATAATCTCTGCGTTCTGACGCTTGATGCCTTCCACCACCAGCTCTTTCATTTCCTCGTAGCTCCATGGCAGTGCCAGCTGCACATAGAGCACCTTGTAGGCGGCCAGCAGCATCACCCAGTTGCGCCAAAGGCGGTCTTCCACCTGTTCGCCGTCGATGATATCGTAAACCTCGTTGGTCACCTCGTTGTAGGTCTCGTAGAAACTCGACTCGAACATCTTCCGGTGCGAGAGTATCTGCATCGTCAGGTGCTGGAGTCCCATCTTCCGGATATCGGCCAGATGGTTGAACTTATCCTTGGCCACGCGGTCGTGAACGGTGGTGTCGTGGGTGAGGTATATCATTCGCGAGAACATGGCAATGTCGAGCGTCGGCATTTCCTGACCGCTCACTATCACGCCACAGTCGACCGGTGTCTTCTCTATCTGCTTACCTCGGTCCATGTCCATACGCGCACGCCCCACGCCGTCGTAGGCTCCCTTGATAATCTCTATGATGCGCATGTCGAGCGTGTTCTTGTACTCGTCGAGGTGTACCATGCCGTTGGCACTCATGGCCAGTGCCTGCGAGAGCGAGGGAGCCGTGGTGTTGCGAAGGTTCAGCGGGCGGTCGCCCACGGTGAAGAAGCGCATCAGGGTGATGCCGAGTTCGGATTTACCAGAACCTTTCGGGCCGAACAGGTTGAGCAGCGGAAAATTGGTTGTGTAGCCGGTTATCACGTCGCGGAAGAGCGAAGCCAGCAGATAGCAGACGGCTATCTTGGCATTGTTGCCGAACACTTCGGCCATGATCCTGGCAAAGTCGTGCAGGTTGATGGACGAATGTCCCTCGGGCATGATGAACTGGCGTTCGAATCCGAAGTAGCTTGTGTCGTCGGCATAGATATCGCTGGCACCCTGCAGATAGTAGTTGTCCATCTGCTTCTCCTTGTCGTGCATGTGCACGATGCCCATGTGGTCGGCCGGGAACCATTCGTTGTCGTAGATGCAGCCGTTGCCGAATGCCCAGAAGCCTTTCTTCTGCCATCCGTACTGGCGCACCTTGACGGCTGTCTCGGTAGTGTCGTAGAGGTATTTCTTGAGTTTCTTCAGTTCTTCGATGTTGGCCAGCCAAAGGAAATTACCGGCACTCTCCACCTTAATCATGAACTTGGGCAGCGACACCAGTTCCTCGGCGGTCAGTTCCAGCGTGCGGTTCACGCCGTCCACGTTGGTTATCGTGTAGAGTCGCTTCGAGTCGTCAACGCCCATGATGTGGTAGAGCGGGCGCATCTTGAAGTTCGACCATTGTTTCTCGCCGTCGTCGTTGCACCAGTAGCAGTTGTGTTCCTCATAGAATCCGTACTTGCGCAGGTCGATGCCTGTCTTCTTGGATGTCTGGCGGGCTCGCGCCTCGTTCCTGCGCCGCTTGGCGTCGTTCACGGCATTTTTCCACAGCGACTTGTGGCCGTACTTCTCTGCCAGCGCGTCCAGCAGTCCGTCTTGTGTGTATTGGTCAGTCTCCAGTATCAGCGTGTCGCATATCTCTCTCACGCGGTCACTCTTGGCGGTGTCGGTCTGACTTTCGTCGTAGATATGGCGTGCCAGCCACATCACGAAGTCTTCGTTCTTCAGTTCCTCCACCTGGTTGCGGTTCTGGAAGTAGCTGTCGGCATCCTGTTTTTTCCCGTCTTCGGTAGGTGGAATTTCCTTCACCACCACGCGGAAACCGCATTCCATGGCCAGTTTGCCGTTTTTCTGCACACCTGCTATGCCGGCAGCGTCGGCATCGGGGATGAAGCAGAGCGTGGCGCGGAAGCGTTTCAGCAGCTGCAGGTGCTGCTTGGTGAGCGAGGTTCCCAGCGGTGCCACTGTGTTGGCCACTCCTATCGACTGCATCTTCACCACGTCGGGACCGCCTTCCACGAAGTAGAACAGTTCCTGCTTGGCACCTTCCTTCTGGGCTGCATCCAGTCCGAACAGCAGCTCACTCTTGTTGAAGATGAACGACTCGGCGCCGTTCAGGTATTTCTGCCCTTTCTCCTTGTGTTCGTCGAGCGTGCGTGCGGTATAGCTCACTATGCGGCCGAAGCGGTCGCGCACGGGTATCATCAGCCTTTCATGGTAGAATCCGAAGTCGTTGCCTTTCTCGCTGGTGCTTATCAGGCGCATCTCCTTCATCAGCGGGATGCTCAGTCCTTCTTTCTTGGCAAACTCTATGATGCCCTGCCAGTCGTTGTCAGCATAACCCATGCCCGTTTCCTTGACGGTGTCAATTCCCCAGCGCTTCTTTGCGTAGCTGAGCGCAGCCTTCGCCTCGGGTGTGTCCTTGAAGAGATTGGCCACGAAGTATTTCTGGACGTGGTCAAAGATGATGAAACCGCTCTCGCGCTTCATCTCCAGCTCCCTTTCCTCGGGAGTTTGTTCCCGGCGTTCCTCTTCCACCTGTATATGGTAGCGGTCGCCCAGTATCTTGCATGCCTGTGGGAAGTCGCACTTCTCCACCTCCATGGTGAAACTGATGGGGTTTCCCCCTTTGCCGCACCCGAAGCAGTGGCAAAGGTTCTTCGCGGGACTCACCACGAACGAGGGCGTCTTCTCCGTATGGAAAGGGCAGCACGCCTTGTAGTTGGCGCCCGTTTTCTTCAGCGTCACGTATTCTGACACCACGTCTACGATGTCAAGTCCGAGCAATCGGTCGATGATAGATTCCTTAATCATATAGTTTGATTTTTAGCACCGCAAAGATAGATATCCGTTGGCGGATGTTTTGAGACTTATTATATTCCTTTTATCTCTATGGAAACTGAGGCTCCTGTCCAGTCTGATTCAATCATTGGACCCACCTCTCCCCATATCACATCGCCTATGAGCTTTGCCTCGTTGCCTTCAGTGGCAACCTCCTTGCACTCCAGCCGGTTCTTGTCTTTGTTCCTGCAGATCACCGTGATACCATTGTCGTATCCCGTGATTTCCAATTCGAATTTTCTTGATTCCTTTTCCATTTCTGTATTTATGTTTTTTCGTTGAAAATTTTGAGACTTATTTCGTTCCTTTTATCTCTATGGAACTTCTTTTCTAAACCCATAGACGAACACCCAAGGGTTGCGCTGCCAGGTGCCGCGGCCATTGATGCGGTCGATGAGAACGGCGAAGGCAATATCGGCACTTTTCGCAGCAAATTCTCCTTGCTTCTGCTCTGCCCACGAATCAAGGAGACTTTCCTCAAAGATTGGCAACGTCCATAATTCGTGGTCTTTATATGGCTGCGGACTGTAATCATCAATATCTTGCTTTAAATATTGCCTCCAATTAACGTGAATAATTCCTTCTCTCAAACAATCCCCGATGCTTATATCCTGAAGTTTCTCAACCTTGATGTCTGTTATGCGGATGCGGTGGGGCATATATTTGGCTTTGACGAACATCTTGTTTTTCCATCCCTTTGCGTGCGTTACCTCGTCAACTATCGCATTCCAGTCAATACCTGGTAACGAAGGCCACCGAAGAGTATTATACGCTTGTGCGATTGCTACCGTCTCGCCTATCTGATAGGTTGGTTTTATTTCTACGGAATCTCCGTCCTTTGTTTCGGCGATGAAGTGCCAGTCACAATTTGCATTATAGACTTTAATGTCTTCAAAGTCGCCTTTGATTATACGCCGCGTCATTGTTTTCTTCTCATCCAATACGGCTTGCGTCAAACCATATCGGTCATTAAACATAATCTTCTTCATCGGCTTTCCTCCTTCTCCTTCTTATATCCCATACTGGCAAAGGCGAGAATGGTGGGATGGTTTCCCTCATGCGCCCATTCGTCTGCCCGCTTACATATCCTTTTCGTCAGTTCGAGAAGGTGTTTCTCGCCTTCGTTGCGCGCATAGGCATGCAGCGCCATGCAGCGTGCCAGTATCTCTATGCCAGCTTCCTCTGCCTGGTCCCATGAGGCATCCTTCAGTGCACGGTCAACCCGCTCTACGTATGTCATTTCCGACAGTTTCTTTCTTGTCATATTTCATCCTCCTTACTTTTAAGAACCGCCTCGAAAAGGACCTTGCCATCTTTACCTTTAACATAGAGTGTATCGGTTTTGTTTTCTTCGCACCAGTGGCGAAGGAAGTTCTCGAAGATATATAAAATTTCATTCTCCTCCAACGGTCGGCGGTCTAGACTCATAAGATGCAGACCGTCCTTACGAGGCTTCGTTTTTCTCGTCAGATAGATGGTGCCGAAGACTCCGGCTCCGAAGGTGTAGTCTTTTGCTGCCATATCTACTTCTTAATATATTGTTATTTCTTTTTCAATCCCACAAAGTTTCAAGGCGTGCTGGAGCTGGTGCACATAATTTATCGGTCTTGGTACCAATCCGTCGTTGATATACAGGCAACCGTTGCTTAAGATGTATTCATAGAAAATCTTTCCGGGAAAGACCCTGTTCTCGACTGTCAGAACATAAACACCACACATGTTTTGGACCTTCTCAAAACCGATAAGTTCAATTCTTTTCTCTGTCAATGGAACGGGC
>JAEEGL011047312.1_pt1 | contig 13926 bp, 8 predicted proteins | sample 9134231 | NCBI WGS metagenome assembly JAEEGL01 (sample SAMN16246548, study PRJNA631951) | gut metagenome | biome: gut microbiome; feature: rumen; material: fiber-attached | host: Bos | place: Iran: Karaj | collected 2018-10
ACGTGGTGGAGATCCCCACCAACAAGCCGATGATCCGCAAGGATTACGACGACGTGATGTATAAAACCGAGCGGGCCAAGTTCAACGCCATCATCGAGCAGGTCCGCATCTGCCACGAAAAGGGCCAGCCCGTGCTGGTGGGTACCGTGAGCATCGAAAAGAGCGAGGAGCTCTCCAAGGCGCTGCGCCGCGCGGGCATCAGGCACGAGGTGCTCAACGCCAAGCAGCACGAAAGGGAAGCCGAGATCGTTGCGCAGGCCGGCAAGCTGGGCGCCGTTACCATCGCCACCAACATGGCGGGCCGCGGTACCGATATCATTCTGGGCGGCAACGCCGAATATCTGGCGCTGGCCGAGATGCGCAAAATGGAGATCCCGGAGGAGCTCATCGTGGAGGCCACCGGCTTTTCCGAAACGGACGATCCCGATATCCTCGAGGCCCGCAAAACCTTTGCCGAGCTGGAAGCCAAATACAAGGCGGAGCTGAAGGACGAGGCCGAGCAGGTGCGCGCCGCGGGCGGTCTGTTCATTTTGGGCACCGTGCGGCACGAGGCAAGGCGTATCGATAACCAGCTGCGCGGCCGTTCCGGCCGGCAGGGGGACCCGGGCGAGAGCCGGTTCTTCCTCTCCGCGGAGGACGATCTGATGCGTCTGTTCGCCGGGGACCGCTTCTACAACACCCTGAATATGTTCAATTACCCGGACGATCAGCCCATCGAGGCCAAAATGTTCTCCAGCGCCGTGGAAATGGCGCAGAAGCGCGTGGAGGGCAACAACTTCGCCATCCGTAAAAACGTGCTGCAGTACGACGACGTGATGAACGTCCAGCGCGAGGTCATCTACCGGCAGCGCAACCAGGTGCTGGACGGCGTGGATATGGACGCCACCATCCGCAAGATGATCACGGACAGCATCGCCGATAACGTCGCGCTCTACTGCGCGGGCAGCGAAACCGAAAACTGGAACATGGCCGGCCTTACCGCCAAATACGCGTGGCTGCTGGGCGAAACGGAGATCCCGGCCGTGCGCAAAACCTCCGAGGTCGTCGAATTCCTCACGGATCTGGCCATTGCCCGTCTGGACGGCATGGAGGCCGAATACGGCAAGGAGCGGCTCATCAAGCTGGAGCACAAGGTGCTCATCATGAATGTGGACCTGCTGTGGATGGACCATATCGACGCCATGGATCAGCTCAAGCGCGGCATCGGCCTCAGAGCGTACGCGCAGCACGATCCCGTGGTGGCCTACCGGCAGGAGGGCTTCGAGATGTTTGAGGAGATGTCCAACGCCATCCGCGAAAACACGGTGCAGATGCTGCTCACCGTGCGCATCCGCAGCGAAGAGGAGCTCAAGCGCACCCAGACGGTCACCATCACCGCCACCTCCGGCGCGGGCGACGGCAGCGAAAAGAAGCAGCCGGTGAAAAAAGGCAAAAAAGTAGGCCGCAACGATCCCTGCCCCTGCGGCAGCGGCAAAAAGTATAAACAGTGCTGCGGCAGATAAGCAGCTTTTTGGGGGAATACCATGGATCCTAATTTTGTTCAGCGTCCGCCGTATCCGCAGCGGAGCCTTCCGGCAGACAGCCATCCGTTCAACCGCCGCACCCTGTTCATCACGGGCAACGTGCTGGGGCTCGGGTTTCTGGGCTATCTGCTGATGAGCCTGCTGTACTCCATCATTGTGGGCAGGGTGGACAGGCTGTACGACATGTACGTGAACGACACGCTCTATTCCTATCTTCTGGAGATCCTTTACTCCTACATGTGCGTGGGGCTGCCGTTTCTCGCCGTGTTTATCGTGCTCAAACGTACCCGCCGCTACCGCGATCTCGTTCTGCCCTACGGCGCGCCGTATAAAACGGGCGAGGCTATCCTGCTGGTGTTCGCGGCGCTGGGCGTGTGCTTTTTAGGCAGCATCGCCGCCAATTACATTGCCGCCTATGCGGACGCTTTCGGTTTCGGCTTTCTTTCGTATTACGAAATGCTGGAGCCGGAGCCCGTGCCCGCGGGGCTTACGGGCGCCGTGGTGCTCGTGCTCAGAAGCGCGCTGATCCCCGCGCTTTTGGAGGAATTCGCCTTCCGGGGCGTGGTGCTGCAGAGCCTGCGCAGATACGGCGATTGGTTCGCCATCGTTTCCAGCGCCGTGCTGTTCGGTCTGGTGCACGGCAAAATGACCCAGATCCCCTTTGCCGTGATCGCGGGCGTGGCCATGGGCTACTGCGCCGTGGTCACCGGGTCCCTCAGACCCGGCATCGCCGTGCATTTTATGAATAATTTCGTTTCCGTCATCGTTACGCTCGCCTCCGCAAGGCTGGGCGAAGGCGCCTCGGTGATGATTTCCAACGTACTGGTGTACGCGTTCATCGGCCTCGGGCTGGTGATGCTCATCATCTATCTGCTGCGCAAGCCCAACGCCATGCGGCTGCGTCCCGCAAGGGATCCCTCGCTGCGCGGAAAGGGCCGCGCGCTGTTTCTGGCGCCGGTGCTGCTCATCGCCGTGCTGTGGCTCGGGTGGTACGCGCTGTGCGATATCTCCGCCTTTGCCGAATGGCTCGGGGTGGTGTAAATGGAACCCGTTCTGATCACCTCGCGCCGCAATCCGAAGGTGGCTGCGGCTGCCGCCCTGCTGGAGGCGAAGGAGCGTAAAAGAACCGGCCTGTTTCTGCTGGAGGGCGCCCGCCTGTGCGCGGACGCGGCCGGAAACGGCGTAAAGATCCAAACGCTGTTCCTCACGCCCAAAGCCGCCGAAAGCTACGCGTCTTATTACCGCACGGTGGCCGCCGCGGCGGAAGAGACCTTTCTGGTGGACGAAAGCGTTGCCGGAAGGCTCAGCGATACCGCCTCCAGCCAGCACTTTTTCTGCGTATGCAAAAAAAAGGAAGCCGGGGTTCCCATCGATCCCGCCGGGTTCTGGGTGGTCACGGACCGGGTGCAGAACCCCGATAATTTAGGGGCGCTCTCCCGCAGCGCGGAGGCCTTCGGGGCCGCCGGGCTCATCGTATGCGGCGGGTGCGATATTTATTCTCCCAAGGCGCTGCGGGCCTCCATGGGCGCGCTGCTCCGTTTCCCCGTATTGAGGGAAGAAGACGCCGCCGCAGCTGTTAAAAAGCTGAACGCTTTGGGCATGCGCACGTTTGCCGCGGTACTCAGCGACCGCGCTTCAGATCTGCGCACCGTAACCTTTACCGGCGGCGCGGCCCTCGTGATCGGCAACGAGGGGCAGGGCGTAAGCGAGGAAACCGCTTCTCTTTGCACCGATCTCGTCCTCATCCCCATGGCCGGGCGCGCCGAAAGCCTGAACGCCGCCGCCGCGGGCGCGGTTTTGATTTGGGAATTGTGGGGAAGGAAAGCTGATTGAAGATGAATGATTAATGATTAAAAATTGAAAAATTATCTTTCCGCACATAAATCATGAATCGTTAATCGTTAATCATTCATTTTTCATTTTTAATTCTTATTTTTTAATTTTTCATTCAAAACTTCTGATGTCTGATCAAAACCGTGAGTTCTGGCTTGCCCTTCACGCCGCGTGCGGCGGGTCGGCGGCCGCCGGAGAGCTCCTCCGGCAACAACCGAATATTGCAAAGCTGTTCGAAGCCGAAGCGCCGGAAGGGCTCTCTTCCGTGGCGGCGGCGCAGCTGCGCCGCGCACAGGGCTTTCTGCCGAACGCCCGCAATGCGCTTCAGACCTGCCGAAACGAGGGCTGGGCGGTGATCACGCCCGAAAGCGACTGTTATCCTCCGGCCTTCCGTGCGCTGCCCGATCCGCCTTTGGCCGTGTTTGCCGCCGGAGATCCCGCTTTGCTGCGCGCGAAAAAGACCGCCGCCGTGGTAGGCACGCGCAAACCGGCGCCGCAGTCCGTGATCGCTGCTTACCGTCTGGGGCAGGCGTTATCCGAAAACGGCGTGGTCACCGTCAGCGGCGGCGCGCTGGGCATCGACAGCGCCGCCCACGAGGGCGCTCTGAGCGGCCCCGGTACCACGATCGCCGTGCTTGGCAACGGCCTCGGCCACGGGTATCTGGCCGAAAAAAGGTTTATGCGCAGGCGTATTCAGCAGCGCGGCCTGCTCATCACCGAGCAGTTCCCCTACACGAAGCCCACCTACGCCACCTTCCCGCGGCGCAACCGGCTGATCGCCGCTTTGGGGCAGAGCCTGACCGTGATCGAGTCCGCCGAAAAGGGCGGTTCCATGATCAGCGCGCGTTACGCCCTGTCCTACGGCAGCAAGCTCTTCGTGCTTTCCGGCAGAGTGTTCTTTTCGCCGGGCTGCGAATCGCTGATCCCGAAGGGCGCGGTCCCCGTGGCGGACGCGGCGGACGTGCTCGCGTTCTACGGGGTAAAAAAAGTGTCGGTCCCGCTGGAAAACGACGGCGCGCCCCTGCCAAAGGTCCTGGATCCCGCCGCTTGCACGCTCTCCGAGTTCGCAGCGCTGAACGGCGCAGCGGAAGCGGAAGCCCGCCCGCTTTACGAAATGCTGATCTCCCGCGCGCGGCAGACCCCTGCGCCGCGGCAGCCTGCGGCCCCGCCCCCACCGGCAGTTTCGCCCTTGGAGCTGGCGGCAAAAAAAGCGAAAACCGCGGAGGAAAAAAATCTCTCCGGCGATACGCGCGCCGTGTTCCTCGCGCTGGAGGAAGCCCCGACGGGGCTGGACGACCTCGCCGCGCTCACCGGCCTTTCCCCCTCGCAGGTGATGACGGCCGTCACCCTGCTGGAGCTGGAGGGGCTGGCGGAAACGCTGCCGGGAGACAGAGTGCAATTAATGATTAATGATTAAAGATTAAAAATTAATAATCCGGCGAGGCCGGCGGTTTATGCGGCATGATTCGAGAGTTTTGAGCTGCAGATGTCATATTTTATAACGTGATATTCCCGGTATCGCATTTATAAAATCGGGTAAGGGCAGAGCCCTTCCGAAATCATGAATCGTTAATCGTTAATCATTAATTAAAAAAACAATAGTTTATGATAAAAAGAATTTGACAGGAGATTTATATGCAGAATTTAGTCATCGTGGAATCGCCCGCCAAGGCGAAAACCATCCAGAAATACCTCGGCAAGGGCTTTGAGGTGCGCGCCTCCATGGGGCACGTGAGGGACCTGTATTCCTCCAAGCTGAGCGTGGACGTGAATCACGATTTCGAGCCGAATTATACGGTCATCAAGGGAAAGGAGAAGCTCATTGCGGAGCTCAAGGCGCTGGCCGAGAAAAGCGACGCCGTATATCTCGCAACGGACCCGGACCGCGAAGGCGAAGCCATCTCGTGGCATCTGGCAACGGTGCTCGGGCTGGATATGAAGCAGACGAACCGCGTCAAGTTCAACGAGATCAACAAGCGCAGCGTGCTGGACGGCATGGCGCATCCCTCCAATATCGATCTGGATCTGGTCAACGCCCAGCAGGCGCGCCGCATTCTGGACCGGCTCGTGGGCTACCGTCTGTCGCCGTTCATTTCGCAAAAGATCCACCGCGGCCTTTCCGCCGGGCGCGTACAGAGCGTGGCCCTGCGGCTGGTGGTGGACAGGGAAGAGGAGATCGCCCGCTTCGTGCCCGAGGAATTCTGGACCATCGAGGCCACGCTGACGCCGCCCTCCTCCAAAAAATCCTTCAAGGCCGCCTTCACCGGGGATGAGACCGGCAAGATCAAGCTGAATACCGAGGCCGATACCAAAGCCATCCTCACCCGGCTGGAGGACGCCGTTTATACCGTGGCGGACGTGAAAAAGGGCGTACGCAAAAAGCAGCCCTCGCCCCCGTTCATCACCTCCACCCTGCAGCAGGAGGCCTCCCGCCAGCTGGGCTTTACGGCCAAGCGCACCATGAAGGTGGCGCAGGAATTATACGAGGGCATCGATATCGCGGGGCACGGCAGCGTGGGCCTCATTACCTACATGCGTACCGATTCGCTCCGCATCAGCGAGGAATCCCGCGCCGAAGGCAACCGCTATATTGCCGAAACCTACGGCGATAAGTACCTGCCCGAAAAGCCCCGCTATTTCAAATCCCGCGCCGGCGCGCAGGACGGGCACGAGGCCATCCGTCCCTCGGACGTGTATCTGACCCCCGAAGCCGCCAAAGGCTCCCTCACCGCCGAGCAGTATAAGCTGTATTCCCTCATCTGGCGCCGCTTTCTGGCCAGCCTGATGGCCAATTCCGTGCAGGATACCGTCAAGGCGGAGATCCGCGCAACGCAGGATGCATCCGGCCGTTATATCTCCTTTGCCGCCAGCGGCTATTCCGTGCGGTTCGACGGCTACACCGCCCTGTACGATAACTCCTACGAGGACGAGGAGGACAAAACCTCCCTGCCGGAGCTCGCGGCGCAGTCCGTGCTCCGCTTAAAGGAGCTCAGGGACGAGCAGCACTTCACCCAGCCGCCCCAGCGCTATACCGAGGCCTCCCTCATCAAAATGCTGGAGGAGACCGGCGTGGGCCGCCCCAGCACCTACGCTTCCATCCTCTCCACCATTCTGGACCGCGATTACGTGGAGCGCGAAAGCAAAAAGACCTTAAAGCCCACGGAACTCGGCACGGCCATCACGAACCTCTTAAAAGAAAAATTCCCCAAGATCGTCAACACCAAGTTCACCGCGGGCATGGAGGCGGATCTGGATAAGATCGAGGCCGGCGGTTACGATTATATCAAAATGCTGCACACCTTCTACGATGAGTTCGAAGAGACGCTTGAAAAAGCCAGATCCTCCATGGAGGGCGTCAAGATCAGCCTCGAATCCGATAAAACGGACGTGGTATGCGAAAAGTGCGGCGCCAATATGGTGATCAAGGTGAGCCGCTACGGCAAATTCCTTGCCTGCCCCAATTATCCGGAGTGCAAAAACACCAAGCCCTTCGTGGAGAACACGGACGGCCGCTGCCCGATCTGCGGCGGTGAGGTGATCGGCAAAAAGAGCCGCAAGGGCCATACCTTCTACGGCTGCTCCAATTACGATTCCACGCCCAAATGCACGTTTATGACGTGGGATAAGCCCACGAACCAGGTCTGCCCCAACTGCGGCAAAACGCTGTTCCGCTCCCGCGCGGGCAAGGTGCACTGCCTTGCCGAGGGCTGCGGCTACGAGGTCCCCGCCAAGGGGAAAAAGACCGATGAGTGAGGCCGTCGTCATCGGCGGCGGTTTCGCCGGGTGCGAGGCCGCAATGCAGCTCGCCAAACGGGGCGTAAAGGTCCGGCTGTACGAAATGAAGCCGGTGCGCTTTTCCCCCGCGCACAAAAGCGAAAAATTGTGCGAGCTCGTGTGCTCCAATTCCTTTAAGGCACTGCGTACGGAAAGCGCCGCGGGCCTCTTGAAAGCCGAAATGGAGCTGCTGGGCTCCGTGTGCGTCCGCTGCGCCAAGGAGAACGCCGTGCCCGCGGGCGGCGCGCTGGCCGTGGACCGCGATCTGTTTTCCGCCGCCGTGACCGCCGCGATCGAAAACGAGCCCAATATTACGGTCGTGCGCGAGGAATGCGCTTCCGTCCCGCGCGAGGGCGTTGTGATCGTAGCTGCGGGCCCGCTGGCAAGCGAAGCCTTAAGCGCCGATATCGCGTCCCTCTGCGGCGCGCCCCTGAGCTTTTTCGACGCGGCCGCCCCCATCGTCACGGCCGAAAGCATCGATATGACCCGGGCATTTACCCAGTCCCGCTACGAAAAGGGCGGCGACGATTACGTGAACTGCCCCATGAACAAAGAGGAATACGAGGCGTTTTACGGGGCGCTCGTTTCCGCCGAACGCGTGATATTGCACGATTTTGAAAAGGACGGCGTCTACGAGGGCTGCATGCCCATCGAGGTGATGGCGCAGCGCGGCGAAAACACCATCCGCTTCGGCCCCATGAAGCCGGTGGGCCTCCGGGATCCTTCCACCGGGCACCGCCCGTGGGCCGTGCTGCAGCTGCGCAAAGAGAACGCCGCGGGCACGCTCTATAACTTAGTCGGCTTTCAGACGAACCTGAAGTTCGGCGAGCAGGAGCGGGTGTTCCGTATGATCCCGGCGCTGAAAAACGCGGAATTCGTGCGCTACGGCGTGATGCACCGCAACACCTTCTTAAAATCTCCGGGACTGCTCACCCCCGCTTATAATACCAGAACCCGCCCCTCCCTGTTTTTCGCGGGGCAGATCACCGGCGTGGAGGGCTATATGGAGTCCGCCGGGTCCGGCATCTTAGCCGGGATCAACGCCGCAAGAGTCCTCGCCGGAGAAGAACCTTTCATCCTGCCCGAAACCACCATGCTGGGGGCCATGAGCCGCTACGTGGCGGACGAAACCGTTACGGATTTCCAGCCCATGGGCGCCGCTATGGGGCTCCTGCCGCCGCTCGAAACCCGCGTAAGAGATAAAAAACTGCGGTACGGTATGCTGGCTGAGCGGGCGCTGGCAGACCTTCGGTCAGCAATTAACAATTAAAAATTAAAAATTCAGGTTTCCCATCCCCCATTCCTCATCCCTCATCCCGCGAGCGAAGCGGGCATATTGCTCAACACGCAACACTCAACACTCAAAACTTAGTTTTATGAAGTCTTTACAATCCAAACTGAATTACAAATTTAAGGATCCCTCCCTGCTGGAGCTGGCCCTGACCCATTCCTCCTACGCCAACGAAAAGGGCTCGCACCGCAACAACGAGCGGCTGGAGTTCCTCGGCGATTCCGTGCTGGGTTTTATTACGGCGGAATACCTGTTTTCCACCATGCCGAACACGCCGGAAGGGGAGCTCACCAAGCTGCGCAGCGCCGCGGTATGCGAAAAATCGCTGGCGGGCTTCGCCCGGGAGATCGATCTCGGCAAGCACCTGCTTTTGGGCAAGGGCGAGCTGCACACCGGCGGGGCCGAGCGCCCCAGCATCCTTTCGGACGCGTTCGAGAGCGTGATCGCCGCCATTTATCTGGACGGCGGCATGGACGCGGCAAGGGAGTTCGTGCTGCGGTTCATCCGCACCGCGCAAACGGACGTGGAGCTGGTTACGGATTACAAAACCAAGCTGCAGGAGATCATCCAGCAGAATCCGGACGAGCATCTCTCTTACGTGCTGGCGGCCGAATCCGGCCCGGACCACGATAAGACCTTTACCGTGGATCTCTATCTCAATTCCAACTGCATCGCCTCCGGCACCGGCCATTCCAAGAAAAAAGCCGAGCAGGCCGCCGCGCGCGAAGCGCTCCGGCTGATGGGCTACCGGTTATGAGGCACGTCAACGTCTCTCTCTTCGTGCCGCACCTCGGGTGCCCGCACCGCTGCGTATTCTGCGATCAGCGCGCCATCTCGGGGCAGGGGACGCCCATCACGCCCGAAGAGATCGTTTCCGCCTGCAAAACGGCCGCAGCTTCGCCGCACGATATCGGTAACAGCGAGATCGCCTTTTTCGGCGGCAGCTTTACGGCGATCCCCCGGCAAACGCAGAAAATGTGCCTCGAGGCCGCCGCGCCCTTTGTGGGGACCTCCTTTTCCGGAATCCGTATTTCCACCCGGCCGGACGCGATCGACGTTGATGAACTCGCTTTTTTGAAATCCTGCGGCGTTACCGCCATCGAGCTGGGCGCGCAGAGCATGGATGCCGAAGTGCTTATAAAAAACGAACGCGGCCACACGCCGGAGGATACGGTCAACGCCGCAAGGCTGATCAAAGCATCCGGTTTCAATCTGGGCCTGCAGATGATGACGGGGCTTTACGGCAGCAGCGACGAAAAGGATATTTACACCGCCGAAGCGCTGGCCGCCCTTTCTCCCGATACCGTGCGCATTTACCCCACCGTGGTATTAAAGGGCACGCGTCTTTCAGCGCTTTACGAAGCGGGCGTTTATATTCCGCCCACCCTCGGTCAGAGCGTTTCCCTCTGCGCAAAGCTCCTTACGTTCTTTTTTGAAAAAAATATCCCGGTGATCCGCCTCGGCCTGCACGCCGGCGCGGACGTGGAAGCGCAGTACGCTGCCGGGCCCTATCATCCCGCCTTCCGCGAGCTGTGCGAAAACGGGATCTATCAAGAAAAGATCGCCGCGCTTTTATCTCCTCTGCCCCCGGGCGCGTATACGCTGTTTGTGGCCCCCGGCCACGCCTCCAGGGCGGCGGGGCAGAAACGGAGCAACCTGCATTTTTTTCAGACGAATGGCTATCGTCTGAAGATCTGCGAAACCCCGGGCGTGTGCCCGTTCCAACCACAAGTCGATAATTAAAAATTAAAAATTAATAATTAATAATTATAAATTTGCAGTTGTTTCGGAATATTAATTTTTCATTTTTCATTTTTAATTTTTAATTGCAAACAAACCGAAAGGTATAGATCCATGTATTTAAAAGCAATCGAGATTCAGGGCTTCAAGTCCTTCCCGGATAAAACCGTGCTCACCTTCGGGCACGGCATCACCGGCGTGGTGGGGCCCAACGGCAGCGGCAAATCCAACATCGCGGACGCGGTGCGCTGGGTGCTGGGCGAAAAATCCACCAAACAGCTGCGCGGCGCCCGTATGGAGGACGTGATCTTTTCCGGCACGGCCACGCGCCGCCCGCAGGGCTTCGCGGAAGTCACGCTGCGTCTGGATAACTCGGATCACGCGCTTCAGAACCCCGAAGCCGAGGTCAGCGTCACCCGCCGCTATTACCGCTCCGGCGATTCGGCGTATCTCATCAACGGCAAAACGGTCCGCCTCAGGGACGTGGACGAGCTCTTTATGGATACCGGCCTCGGCCGGGACGGCTATTCCATGGTTTCGCAGGGCAAAATCGACGATCTGGTTTCCGTCAAATCCGAAAACCGCCGCGAGATGTTCGAGGAAGCCGCCGGTATTTCTCACTACCGCTACCGCCGCGCGGACGCCATCAAGCGTCTGGACCAGACGGAAGAAAATCTGGTCCGCCTCAGGGATATCGTGGCGGAACTGAAGGCCCGCGTGGGTCCGCTGGAAAAGCAGTCCATCAAGGCGCAGCAGTTCCTTCTGCTGGCCGCCGAGCGCAAGGAGCTGCAGATCGGCCTCTGGCTGAACACGCTGGAGCGCTCCGCCCGCGTCATCCGCGAGCAGGCCAACAAGCTGGATATCGCCCGCGCGCAGTACGACGAGGTCTGCACGGTGCTGGAGGAGCTCTCCGCCGCCATCGATACGGCCGCCGACGAGATCCGCGACGCCAACGTGGGCATCGAGCAGCTGCGCAGTCAGAACGCGTCTATCGAAGAGGAGGCCGCCGCGCTGGAGGCGCAGGCCGCCGTGTTTGAAAACTCCGTGGCCCACAACGCCGAAACCGCCGCCCGCATCGACGCCGAGATCGCGCTGCAGGAGAAAGGCATGGCCGAGGCGGACGCGGAAACCGCCGGCATCGAAGCCCGCATCGAAGAACTGGACGCCACGATCGCCGATCTCCGTACGCAGCTCACGGCTTTGGCGCAGCAGATGGCAGGCCTCAAAAGCGAGGACGAGGCCTATTCGGACGAATATAACCAGAAGAGCGCGGCGCTGGCCGCCGTCGTTTCCGATATTTCCGATCTGAAGATCGAACTCAGCGCGGCCAATTCGGCCGTGGAGGAGATCCGCAAGCGCATCGCCGAGATCGATACCGCCATCGCCGCCCGCAGGGAGACCGCCGAAGCGCTGGAGGCCCGCCGTGCCGAGGAGGCCGCGGCGCTGGAAACGGCGCAGACGGGGCTTACCGCCCTCATGAACATGCGCTCCGGCGCGGCGCTGAAGCTGAAGAAAAACGAAGAGCGCCTTGCCGAAAAGAAAGAGACCTACGAAGCCAAAAAGCTGGAGCTGCTCAGCATGCAGCAGCGCCTGAAGTTCCTGGAAGACACCGAAAAGAACATGGAGGGCTATCAGGGCAGCGTCAAGGCCGTCATGCGCGAAAAATCCCACGGCACCCTCCGGGGCATCCGCGGCACGGTGTTCCAGCTCATCACGGTGCCGGAGCAGTATACCACCGCCATCGAAACGGCGCTGGGCCCGGCGGTGCAGAATATCGTCACCGAAACGGATAACGACGCCAAGCGCGCCATCAACCTGCTGAAAAATCTCGGCGCGGGCCGCGCCACCTTCCTGCCCATGAACGCGGTGAAGGGCCGCACGCTGGAGGAAAAGGGGCTGGACGATATGTTCGGCTTCGTGGGCGTCGCCTCCGATCTGATCTCTTACGATCCGCAGTACGAAAACGTGATCACGTCCCTTCTGGGCCGCACCGCCGTGTGCGAGGATCTGGATACGGGCCTCGTGATCGCCAAAAAATACGGCTACCGCTTTAAGATCGTCACGCTGGACGGCCAGGTCATCAACGCCGGCGGCTCCATGACGGGCGGTTCCAAGCTGAGCTCCGCGGGCTTCTTTACCCGCAAGAGCGAGGCCGAAAAGCTGGCCCGCGAAATCGAAGCGGCCTCCCGCGCGCTGGAAGTGATGGCGCAGGACGTAAAGGCCGCCGCCGAGGCCGTTTCCCGCTCCACGGCGCAAACCGAGGGCATCAACGCCGAGATCATGCAGGGCGCGGAAACCAAAACCAACGCCGAAAGCGCGCTGACGCTCACGGACGGCGTGATTGCCGAAAACCGGCAGGCGCTGCTCACGCTGCAGGCGGAGAAAAACGCCTGTGAAAAGCGCATTGCCGATACTCTCGCTTCCTCCGAAGCCGCCGAACGCAGGCTCTCCGCGCTGGAAGCCGAAAAAACCGCGGCCGAGCAGGCCCTTGCGGCGCTCTCCGGCGGGCACGACGAAATGCTGGCCCGGCGCGAGGCCATCAACGCCGAAATGAGCGAGCTGAATCTTACCGTGGTCTCCTGCATGCAGGAGCGGCAGGCAAAGCTGGCCGCCATTGAGGACCACGATAAACGCAGGCAGGGCTTTGCGGACCGCAAGGCGGAGCTGCTGGCGGAAAAGGACGAGCTTGCCGCCAAGGATCAGGAGCTGCTCGCCCAGCGCGATACCGCCGCCGGGGCCGCCGAGGCCCTCCGGGCCCGCAGCCGCGAAAACGTAACGGCCATCGGCAAGCTGATCGGGAAGCGCGAAATGGCCGAAAAAGCGCAGACGGACGCCCGCGACGAAGAAAAGCGCCGTCTGGAGGAAAAGGAAAAGCTGGCCGCCGAAACCGTCCGGCTGGAGGAGCGCAAGGCCGCCCTCGAGCGCGAGGCGGAAGAGACCGAGCGCAAGCTGTTCGAGGAATACGGCCTCACCCGGCGCGAGGCCGAGGGGCTGGTGCCTCCCATCGAGAGCGTGGGCGCGGCGCAGAAGCGGCTTTCCGAGCTCAAGGGCCAGATCAAGGCGCTGGGCAACGTCAACGTGGCCGCCATCGACGAGTATAAGGAGGTCTCGCAGCGCTACGAGTTCCTCTCCGGTCAGGTGGACGACGTGGAAAAGAGCAAGCGCGAGCTGGAGCGGATGATCGAGGAGCTCACCGCGCAGATGAGCGAGCTGTTTCTGGACCGCTTCAACGCCATCAACAGCCATTTCAGCCAGACGTTTACGGAGCTGTTCTCCGGCGGCGTCGCCGAGCTCTATTTAGAGGACGATAAGGATATCCTCGAGTGCGGCATCGGCATCCGCGCGCAGCCCCCGGGCAAAAACGTAAAAAACATCACGCTGCTTTCGGGCGGCGAAAAGGGCCTCACCGCGGTGGCGCTGCTGTTCGCCATCTTAAAGGTGCGCCCCGCCCCGTTCTGCATCTTCGACGAGGTGGAGGCCGCGCTGGACGACGTCAACGTGGTGCGCTACGCACAGTACGTGCGCATGATGACGGCCAACACCCAGTTCATCCTCATCACCCACCGCCGCGGCACCATGGAAGAGGCCGATATCCTCTACGGCGTCACCATGCAGGAAAAGGGCGTTTCCAAGCTTCTGGAACTGAACACCGCCCAGCTGGTGGAGCAGCTGAAGCTGGATGAATAGCCGCAAGCCGCGCAGCGGCGCGGCAGCGAGATGAATTCCTGCCGGAATTCGCGATATATCCCTGCGGGATGCGATATA
>JAEEGL012211610.1_pt1 | contig 13926 bp, 8 predicted proteins | sample 9134231 | NCBI WGS metagenome assembly JAEEGL01 (sample SAMN16246548, study PRJNA631951) | gut metagenome | biome: gut microbiome; feature: rumen; material: fiber-attached | host: Bos | place: Iran: Karaj | collected 2018-10
ATTAGCATCATTGAGACCACGCCAAACGCGTCCACTGGCCGCGTGATGAAGAATCTGGACGTGTCCATGGGCCAATTCGACCGCAACGAACACCCCCAGCTGCTGCTCTCCGCCGGCATCTCGCCGAAGAAGCTGCAGGACGACCTCTCGAAGGCAATGCACGCAAGGAGATACTCCCAGAGGCACAAGCGCCAAGACTATGTTCCTAGCTCCAGAGGCAAGAAGGGCGAGTACAAGGCGGAGCCATTTCTCTTCAACGCCCGCCAGTTCAAGTTCCCGGCTGCGAAATGGCCCGGAGACTGGCGCTGCTACTCCACATACGACGGCGTGTTCATCACGGCGGACGAATACGCCGCTCTCGGCGCCGCCGCCAAGTCGGCGCTCGACGCATACCGCACGCTCGGCGGAACCGTTGTGGTCGCCAAGGGGCCTGACGGATTTGCAGACCAGAAGGAGGCGGCGGACATCCCCCAGATGATCGATCAATCCTGCGATGTCCTAGTCGGCGATCTGAATGTTCGTGCATACCACTATTATGGGAAAAGCGACACCACTCAAGACCTGAGACGCGTTCCCATCGCGGCAAAGGCGACCATTCCCGTGAAGACGCTGCTTGCGGTGCTTGCCGTCTTCGCGCTCGGCATCGTTCCTCTGGCGGTGTTCATCAGCGTCAGGCGCAATGTGCGGATGAAGCTGCTCGCGTTTCTACCCGGTTCGGCAGCCGTGTTCGCCGTCATAGTGGCGATATCGGCATACATCTTCTTCGGGACCACGCCGTCGGTGCGGCTGCAGTCGGTGACGGTTCTCGACCAGACCACGAAAAAGGCTCTCACGCATGGGCAGTTCGCGATCTTCTCGCCTATTTCGGTGAACGGCAGCATCGAATTCCCGTCCGACGCCGCCTTCGCGAGGAGGAACGCAGACTCCACCGGCAAGAACGACGACATTCAGGTGGAGTCCGCCGCCGCACAGCGACTTGCCGGCGGCTGGGTGAAGCCGCTCGTCACCACGTTCTTCGACTTCACGCGCGCCTGCGAGAGGTCCGAGCGGCTCGACTTCCGCGTGTCGCCCACCGGGGGCGTGACGGTTGTCAACCTGCTCGGCGCGAAGGTCAAGACCGGACATGTGAACGTGGGCGGAAGGCTGTGGGCTTTCCACGACGTCGAGCCGGGCGCGACGGCTGACGCCGAGAAACTGGCAAAGCCTCCGCAGCCCCCCGGCGGGCCGCGCTATCCATTTGCCGACAAGGGCACTACATTCGGCCGCGACTGGAAGAAGAACCTGGAGTTCGTGGCGAAGTCGTGCCACAAGCTGCCGCAGGGCGAATACGTGGCGGAAGTCGAAGGTTCGCCGTTCTTCGAGAATCCGCTCAAGGGCAGAAAGGCGGACACATCGGCCGCCGGCATCGTGTACGGGAAGTTCAAGGAGGTAGTCGAATGAAGGTCGAAGTGACAAACCTCGTCAAGACGTTCAACCGGGGATTCCGCGCCGTTGACGATCTCTCCTTCTCGTTCTCGTCCGGAGAGGTGATCGGCTTCGTTGGCCCGAACGGCGCGGGCAAGACGACGACCATGCGCATCATGGCTACTCTGGACACGCCGGACTCGGGCGACATCACGCTTGACGGCATCTCCGTGCTGGACCATCCCGACGAGGCGCACCGCCTCATCGGCTTCATGCCCGACGACCTTCCAAGCAGAACCGACACCACCGTGGACGAGTACATCGACTTCTTCGCCCGCGCGTACGGCCTTCGCGGCGCCGCAATACGCAGGGCGGTCGATGGAGTGGAGGATTTCACCGGCCTCACGGGATTCCGCGACCGCACGCTCAACGCGCTCTCAAAGGGAATGAAGCAGCGCGTCTCGCTCGCCCGCGCGCTGGTGCACGATCCGGCGGTGCTGATCCTCGACGAGCCGGCCAACGGGCTCGATCCGCGCGCGCGCATCGAGCTGCGCGAGCTCGTGAAGGCGCTCGGCGAGAACGGCAAGGCGATTCTTATCTCCTCGCACATCCTCTCCGAACTGGAGGAGATGTGCACCTCTTCCGTGATCATCGAAAGGGGCAGGCGCCTCGACGCCGAGGCGGAGACGAGCTCGGATATGTGGATCAAGCTACGCTTCCTCCCCGCCGTCAACGCGAATGCGCTTTCCGCCCTTCTCGAGACGCCCGGCGTGCTCGCCGCCGAAAGCAGCGGGAACGGGTGGCGAGTGAAGACGGCCTCCGGCGACGAGGCGGCGGCGGCGCTCGCCGGGAACCTCTTCGCGAGGAGCATGACGCCGATCCTCTTCGAGCCAGAGCTTGGAAAGCTTGAGGACATCTTCATGCACGTGACAAAAGGGAGCCTCGCATGAAGTTTCAGCCGCGAATAAACCCCGTCACACTGAAGGAGCTGCGCCAGCTGGTGCGCTCGCGCCTCATCCTCTGGGGGATGGTGGCGCTTCCCATAATACTGCTCGCCGCGGTCACCGTCGTGCTTTCGTCCGAGATGCAGGACATGTCGCCCATGGAGGCGATGTACGGAAACGGCCTCGGCAAAAACCCGCTGGTCGCCGTGTCCATTGTCACAAGCATCGTCACATGCGGGCTCATACCGCTCTTCACGTCAATCAAGACGGCCATCGAGACGAGCAGGAGCAGCCTGTCGCTGGAGTTCACCACGGCCCTGACACCCGCCCAGATCGCCACGGGCAAGATAACGGCGGCGGCGATCATCTCGGCCATCGCGGTGGCGCTCGCAATGCCGTTCTTCGTGCTTTCGTACCTGATGCGCGGAATCGACCTCGCCATCACGGTATTCATCCCCATATCGATTCTCGTGGCAGGCGTGGAGATGGCCGCGCTAGGGCTGCTGCCGGCCTGCTCGCGGCGCTCTATCGCGATGAAGATCATACTGCTGATCCTGCTGTACCTCCTTCTTCCGATGTTCACGTCGGTCGTGACGGCAGGCCTGAGCATGGCAAGCGCCTCCATCCACGGCGGCTCAACCGAGCAATGGACATTCGCCGGCGTGTTCGCCACCATCTTCATGCCCTTGGCCATGGTCGCATTCTGCCGCGCCCAGGCAGCGGCCATGCTCGCGCCGCCGCACACCGACTATCTCCGTCCGCTGCGCATAACGCAGCTCGTCCTATTCGCCGCGGGCCTCCTGCCGGCGCTGATGGAAAAAGGCTTCTGCATCCTCTGGTGCGTGATATGGACCTTTGTCGCGGGAATGATCGCCGCATGCGCGGCAAACAACCCCACGCCCATCACGCGCGGCGCAATCGTCCACGCCCCGCGTTCGCTGCCGATGCGCCTGCTCGCCTTCCCGCTTGCCACGGGGAGCACATCCTCCATGGTCTTCGCGCTGCTCCTCGCATTGGCCGTGACCGCCCTGGTCGCGGGCACTGCGGACGCCGAAGGCATGAACAAATTCATCATAGCGGCGACCGAGTGCGGAGGCGTCGTCATGATCGCCTGCTCTTTCGCGCTGATGATTCTCGACAGGCACCGTCGCATTGCAAACTACATAGGAAGGCTTTCCATAGCATACATCATCCTCGTCAACCTGCTCTGGTTCCTCACGGAAGTTGACGCCATCGACAAGAGCATGCTGCAGTGCCTTCCATGCAGCCTGGCGGGAATCGCCGAATTCCCCGACGCGCACATCGGCATAGCCGCCATCATGGGCATTGTCGCGATTCCGTTTCTTGCCCTCATGGCAGGAAAAGACCTCGAAAAATTCCGCAGGCCATGACAGAAGCAGAGCAACAGGGACTTGCCGACGGACGCGCGCTGCGCTTCCTCATCCCACGCCGCGCGCTGCGCGGCGGCCCGGGTTCCGTCGCCGCGCCGCGCGCCGGCGAGTCGCTCGAGTTCCAGGACTACCGTGACTACGCTCCCGGCGACGATCTGCGCAATCTAGACTGGAACGTGCTCGCCCGCTCCGACCGCGAGGTCGTCAAGGTGCACCGCGAAGAGGTGGCGCCTGTCATCGAGATGTTCCGCGACAAGTCCGCATCCATGGACGTGCCGCCCGCCAAGCGCGAGACCTCCGACTACATCCTCGGGCTCTTCACCTCAGCCGCCACGGGCTGCCGCGTCGTCGAACGCGAGGAGCCGCGCACCCCTCGCGCCGTGCGCGTGATGATCTCCGACACGCTGACGGACCTCGACCCCGAACGCGAGCTCGCGCGCCTCTCGCACCTCGCCGCATCCGTCATCGTGATACGCGTTCTTTCCCGCACGGAGACGTCGCCCGAGGTCGGCGGCTCTGGCGAGCTTGTGGACAGCGAGACCGGCGAAAAGCGCGAACTCGCCTTCAGCGACGAGACCGTCTCGGCATACCTCGCCGCGCTCGAAGCGCACACCGCCCGCTGGCGCGCCGCCGCGCGCCGCTTCAATGCCGCCTTCATCGACCTCGCCGCCGAATCTCCCCACGCCGACACCGTTCGCGAACTCGCCACCGCAGGAATCATGGAGGGCCGCAGATGATACTCGCAACGCCTCTCGCTGCGGCGGGATTCGCCACGGCCGCCGTCCTGACGGCAGTTTACTGCTTCCGCAGGCGCAGTCCGCCGAAGACGGTTGGATCGCTGCTTCTCTGGCCCAAGCCGTCCGCGTCGCTCTCGGCCGCGCGCCGGCGAGACCGCCTTCGCACGCCGCCCAGCTTCTGGCTTGAACTCTTCACGCTCGTGGCGCTCGTGTGCGCCGCGCTCACGCCGCTCACATGGCGCAGCTCGTCTGGATCGCTCGCCGTGATCCTCGACGCGTCGCCGTCGATGTCCGCCGTCGACGCGGCGAAGAAGGCTGCCGAGTTTCTTGAGCGCGAGAAGAAGCGCGGAGCGAAGGATTCCATCCGCGTGCGCACGGCGAAGGACGCGCGCGCCATCGAGCGTGAAATCGCATCCGCGCGCGCTATCCAGCTGCCGGGCGACGAGATACTGGTGCTCACCGACCGTCCGCCCGAAATGGAGCTGCCCGCCGCCGGAGTCAGATGGGAGGCGTTCGGAGTCCCTTCCCCCAACCTCGCAATCACGGCCGCGCGCAGAAGCAGGCGAGACCCCGCGCACGATTCGGTCTTCATCGAGGTGCGCCGCTTCGGGGAGGGACCCGATTCGTGCACGCTCGAAATCGAAGGCGCGGGCAAATCGACCCTGAAGTTCGATTCAGAGGGACGCGCCCTATTCTCCGGAACCGTCGCGGCCAACCTGCCTTCCATCAAGGCATCCATCCCTCACGACGCGCTCGACGCCGACAACACGGTGCATCTCGCGCCGCCCGACGTGCCTTCCATCTCCGCCGCGCTCGAATTCGAGAACGGGGAGCTCGCCGCCCTCGTGCGGCGAGCGCTCGACGCGACGGGATTCGTGCGTGAATGGGCGGCGGACGGCGCGGCGGCGGACCTCGTGGCCTCAGACCATGCTGCGCGGCGGCCCTCCGCATACAGCCTCGTGTTCCTGCAGTCCGGCACCAGCTACGCGCGCGGGCCGGTATGGACGGAGCCGGGCGAGCGGATACTCGAGGGCGTGTCGCTCGACGGCATGTCGTATGCGCTTTCCGCCGCCATCCCCAAGGGCATGCCGGTGGCCAGCATCGCCAGGCGCACGCTCGTCGCGATCGGCACAAACAGCTGCGTCCTCGCGTTTTCAAACCCGCACCTCGCCTTCTTCCGCTCCCCAGCCTTCCCCGCGCTCGTTCAGAACGTGGCGGCAGCCGCGTCCGAGACGGCGCGCGCAGCCAAGGGCCGCGACGCGCGCACTGCAAATGACGGAGCGCCGGCGGACGTGCTCGACATCGACGAGTCGGACCTCACGCGCTGCGGCCCCGGCAGCTTCGGCGCTCCCGCCGCGCCCCCAGAGGACGCCATGCGCACCAGCTCCGCCGCATGGATTCCGGCTCTTGCGGCGATAGCCGCGCTTCTGCTCCACTTCTACCTCTATAGAAGGAAGTCCGCGCTTGTGGCGGCGGCGCTGGCAATGCTGGCTCTGGCGAGGCCGGTGCTCCCGACCAGGGAGCGGTGCGGAACCCTGGTGGTGGCAGCGGACAGGTCTCTTTCGATGGGCGACGCCGCGCTCAAGGAGCAGGAGAAGATCATCCGCTCCCTCGCGGCGAAGCGCCCCGCCGCCGCAGAGCTTGCCGTCGTCTCGTTCGGGCGCGGCTCCGCCGTGGAGCTGCCGCCGTCAAAAACGGGGTTCGAGGGCTTCATCCAGACGATCGGGCGCGACGGCTCCGACCTCCCCGGCGCGCTCGCCAAGGCCGAGTCGCTGGCGCAGCCAGGCACGCCGACGCGCGTTCTGGTGCTGTCGGACGGCCTCACCGACAACGACGGCGAGACCGTCTGCGCGCTGCCGGTGGACTCCATCCTCCAGACGCGCCCCTTCGCCCACGACCTCGCCGTCTCGCGCATCGACGCCTCCCCTTCGGTGACGCCCGGCGGCTTCGTGTGCGCGACAGCCTGGATATACGCGCCAGAATGCTCGACAAACGCCTATGCCCTCACTTGCGGAACAAACGTGGTGGCGCGCGGGGCGATGGCGTTCCGCGAGGGGCTGACGCCGCTCGTGTTCCGCGACCGATCCGACAAGCCCGGCATCAGGCGCTACACGCTGACGGTATCGCCGTCCAAAGACGATCCGTGCCCGGAGAACAACCAGGCGACGTTCGTGGTGGAGACGCGCGGCGGGAAGCCGCTCCTCTGGCTGTACGACGGCGTCGAATCGCCGGCCGCCGCCGTCGCGCGCGCGGCGGGCGTCAACGTGGTGGCGCGCAGCGCCGCCGAGTTCGAGTGCAGCGTGGAGTCGCTTGCCGGATACGGCGGCGTGGTGCTTGAGAACGTGCCGGCGCGGCACTTCCAGCCCGCCGCGATGAGGTCGCTCGCGTCGTTCGTGCAGGAGCTGGGAAGAGGGCTTGCCCTCACCGGCGGCGACAAGGCGTTCGGCCCCGGCGGCTGGTACCGCACCGCGGTGGAGGATCTGCTGCCGGTCTCGCTCGAGCTGAGGCAGGAGCACCGGAAGCACTCCGTGGCGATTGCGATAGTGATGGACCGCTCGGGATCGATGGCCTGCGAGGCCGGAAGAGGCGGACGCACCAAGATGGACATGGCGAACCTCGGCGCGGCGAGCGCAATCGACATGATGGGGCCGATGGACCAGGTGGCGGTGATAGCGGTTGACTCCGCGCCGCACATGGTGCTGCCCCTCCAGTACGCGCCCGATGCACGGTCAAACCGTGGACGCGTGCTTTCCGTCCGCTCCGAGGGCGGCGGCATATTCGTGGAGGAGGGCCTCATGGCCGGATTCCGCGAGCTCGCGAAGTCAGAAGCCTCCGCGAAGCACGTCATACTCTTCGCGGACGCCGCGGACGCGGAGGAGCCCGGCGACTACGAGAAGTATCTTCCCAGGGCGCTCGCCTCAGGAATCACTGTGAGCGTGATCGCGCTGGGCACGGAGCGCGACTGCGACGCGCAGCTGCTGAAGCGCATCGCCGAGACGGGCCGCGGAGAGTGCTATTTCGAGGACGACGCGATGGAGATTCCGCGCATATTCCAGCAGGACACCTACCTCAGCTGCAAGACCACGATGGAGACGAATCCGGCGCCGGTCAAGGTCGGCGCGGCGCTCAGGCAGCTATCCGACGCCGTGCCGCCGGCCAATCTGGTCGTGGGCGGGTACAACGTCACGTACCGCCGCGATGGATGCGACGCCGCCATGCTCGCGCTTCCCGCGAACGACGACCCAGCGCCTCTGCTGGCGTTCCGCAGAGCCGGGCTTGGACGCACGCTGGCGTTCGCGGGCGAGCTTTCGGGGCCGTATTCAGCGCCGCTCATGACGTCCGAATACGGCGCGGAGCTGACGGCGGCGATCGCCCGCTGGACGCTTGGCGAGGAAGGTGACTCATCGTCGGGCTTCTGCTTCGAGCGCAGGGCCGTCGCCGGCGGAGTGCGCATAACGGCCGTGGCGGAAAGCGACAACCCGCTCGCCGCGCTCTCGAACGCGGGGCTGCCGCTCGTTACGATTGTCCAGCGCGAAGGGTCGGGGCCCGAAAAGGTGCAGGGCGCGCTCAAGTGGGACGATGCGGAGACTCTTTCCGCGTTCGTGCCTCTCTCGGGCGGCGAAACGGCGTTCCCCGTTGTGATGCTTCCCTCCGGCAAGCCCTTCGCGCTGCCGCCGATATGCCTGCCGTATCCGGGGGAGTACAGGCGCGCGACGGACCCGCGAGCCGGGCAGCGCAATCTCGCCCGGCTCTCGGAATCCACGGGCGGACGCTCCCTCACGACTGCGGAGACCGCTTGGAACGCACTTCCGCCGTTCAGCCATGCCGTGCAGCTGGCGCCGGCAATCTACCTTATCGCGGCGGTCGTTCTTCTCGCGGCAGTCGCCGCAGCGCGGACCGGGTTCAGCCCGGCGGGCATCTTCGGGCGGCTACGCCGGAGGCTCGCATCCAGGCGGCCACGCGGCAAGCCGAAAAATCCACGCAATTCAGCCGCCGCGCAGCCAACGCCGCCCAAGCCCGCAGAGAATCCGCCGCCGGAAGAGAAGTCTCCCGCGCCGCCGGAGGAGAACGCCACCGCCGCCGCCTTCGCCGCCGTCCGCCGCCGCACCCGCAGATGACCGCTCAGCGTTCGACGAGGACGCCGTCGCGGGCCGTGATCCTCACCGTCGATCCGGGCGGATACTTGCCGGCGACTATCGAGCGGGCGACGGGAGTCTCCAGGTCGCGCTGGAGCGCGCGCTTGACGGGACGAGCCCCGTACGCCGGATCGTAGCCGTCCTTCGCGAGCACGTCCAGCCCGGCGTCGTCGATCTCAAATCCGATTCCCTGCTCCGCGAGACGTCCCGAGAAGTCCTTCAGCTGAAGCTTCACGATGGCCTTGATCTGGTCCTGCGTCAGGCTCTGGAACTCGAGTATCTCGTCGAGGCGGTTCAGGAACTCCGGGCGGAAGATGGACTTCAGCGCGTCGCGGGGCGCGTTGGAGGTCATGATCACCACGGCGTTGCGGAAGCTCACCGTGCGCCCGTGCGAATCCGTCAGGCGTCCGTCGTCCAGCACCTGCAGGAGCAGGTTGAACACGTCGGGATGGGCCTTCTCGATCTCGTCGAGCAGCACCACGGTGTACGGCTTGCGCCGCACGGCCTCGGTGAGCTGGCCGCCCTCCTCGTAGCCGACGTATCCCGGAGGCGCGCCCACCAGGCGCGAGACGTTGTGCTTCTCCATGTACTCGCTCATGTCGATGCGCACCATGGCGGACTCGTCGTCGAAGAGCTCGTTGGCGAGCGCCTTCGCGAGCTCCGTCTTGCCGACTCCGGTGGGGCCGAGGAAGAGGAACGCGCCTACGGGGCGCTGGCGGTTCTTGACGCCGGCGCGCGAGCGCAGCACGGCGTCCGCCACCGCGTCCACCGCCTGGTCCTGGCCGATGACGCGCTCGTGGAGCGTGTCGGAGAGCTTGAGCAGCTTTGCGCGCTCGCCCTCCAGAAGCTTGGTGACGGGGATGCCGGCCCAGCGCGAGACGACGCCGGCGATCTCGTCGGCTGTCACCTCCTCGCGCAGCAGCTGCGCGCCGCCGCCCTTCTGTATCTCGGCCTCGTGCTCGCGCAGACGCTTTTCGAGCTCGGGGATGTCCTTGTACTTGAGCTCGCTGGCCTTGGCGATTTCGCCAGCCTGAAGGGCCTTGTCGTAGGCGAGGCGCTTCTCGTCAAGCTGGGCGCGCACGCTCTGTATCTCTCCAAGGGCGGCCTTCTCGTTCTTCCAGCGGGCCGTCATCTCGTCCGCCTTCGACCTCTGCTCGGCGAGTTCGCGGCGCAGCTCCTCGAGGCGCTTCTTCGAGGCGTCGTCCTGCTCCTTCGCAAGGGCGACCTCCTCTATTTCGAGACGGCGCACGTGGCGGGTTATCTCGTCCAGCTCCGCGGGGCAGGAGTCCATCTCGGTGCGGATCGAGGCGCACGCCTCGTCGAGAAGGTCGATGGCCTTGTCCGGAAGGAAGCGGTCCTGGATGTACCGGGACGACAGCGTGACCGCGCTCACAAGCGCCTCGTCGCGGATGTGGACGTTGTGGTACTTCTCGAAGCGCTCCTTTAGGCCGCGCAGAATCGAGACGGCGTCCTCCTCCGTCGGCGGATCCACCTGCACGGGCTGGAAGCGGCGCTCGAGCGCGGCGTCCTTCTCCATGTACCTGCGGTACTCGTCGAGCGTGGTGGCGCCGACGCAGTGCAGCTCGCCGCGCGCCAGCATTGGCTTAAGCATGTTGCCGGCGTCCTGCGAGCCCTCCGTCTTGCCCGCGCCCACGATGGTGTGTATCTCGTCGATGAACAGTATGATGCGTCCGTTTGCGGCCCGTATCTCGTTCAGCACGGCCTTGAGGCGCTCCTCGAACTGGCCGCGGTACTGCGCGCCGGCCATGAGCGCCGTCATGTCAAGCGAGAACACGGTGCGGTCCTTCAGCCCCTCCGGCACGTCGCCGCGCACTATGCGCTGGGCGAGGCCCTCGACGATCGCGGTCTTGCCGACGCCGGGCTCGCCGATGAGGACTGGGTTGTTCTTCGTCTTGCGCGAAAGTATGCGTATGACGTCGCGTATCTCCGTGTCGCGGCCTATCACGGGGTCGAGCTTGCCCGAACGTGCCAGCTCGACGAGGTCGGTGCCGTACTTCTTCAGGGCCTCGTACTGGCCCTCGGGATTGTCTGTGGTGACGCGCTGGTTTCCGCGCACGGAGCGCAGCGCGGAGAGAAAGCCCTTCTCGTCAACTCCCGCGTCCTTCAGAAGCCGCGCGCACGCGCCGCCGGACTTGAGCGTCCCCAGGATGAGGTGCTCCACCGAGACGTACTCGTCCTTCATGTCCTTCGCGGCGTCCTCGGCGTGCATGAGAATGTTCGCAAGATCGTTGGATATGTAGATCTTGTCCATCTCCACGTTGCCCGTGATGCGCGGCTTGTTGTTTATCGCCTCCTCCAGACGCGCCGTAAGGGGGCCTGTCCCCGCGCCCATCTTCGAAAACAAATTGGGCACAAGCCCCTGCGAGTCTTTCACAAGCGCAAAAAGCAGATGCTCCGCGTCGATCTGCTGCTGCCCATGATGCCGCGCTACGTTCTGCGCGGTCTCAAGGGCCTCTCTGACCTTGGTGGTGTATTTTTCTGCGTTCATGCTCTTTCTCCTTTTCTTCACAGAGCCAAAGCAGAAAACATGCCATCAACGCAGAAAGCGTCATTCGACGCAAATTCCGGCACTTTATGTCACACTGTGCCAGTTCTCTACAGAAACATTCCGCCTATGTACCCGAATACGACGCCGAACACGTATGTGGCCGCAAGTATTCCCAGATTCTGCAGAAAGTGGCGATGTGTGCGGAAAAGGACGAGCAGTCCCACGCCCGCGCCAGTGAGCGACGAAGCGCACAGCGCTCCGGCGGACATGCCGCCTGCCGCGTACAGGTCTGCGCAGGCCGCCGACACCGCACAGTTCGGCACAAGCCCCAGCAGACCTCCCAGCAGCTCGCCTACGAACGGCTTGTTGAACACAAGCCCCTTTATCGCATCCTCGCCGCCGAAGAAGTGCATAGCGAGCTCGATGGCGGCGGACACCGCCAGAAGAAACAGAAATATCTCGACCGTGTGTATCAGCGCCGGGACGAGGATTCCGCGATGCTCGGCGCAGCGGCATCTGCTGCGGGCGCACAGCTCGTCCACGTGCGGCGACGGCCCTCTCCGCCCGATGCAGAACAGAAACGCGTTCACCGCGAAGCCGGCGAACACCGCGAACAGCACCTTCAGCCCGGCGAGGCGGAATATGAACGCGACGGGGAGCTGCTTCGAGAAGAGCACGGGAATGAGCTCGTCCGAGGTTGAAAGGAAAACCGCGATCAGAGTGCCTGCCGTTATCGCGCCGCCAGAGTAGAGCGACGCGGCGGCGGCGGAAAACCCGCACTGCGGCACAACGCCGGCTGCGGCCCCGAAGAACGGCCCCCACTGACTGACACGCCCGAGCTTTCGCTCGAGCGCGTCGCCTGCGTGCGCCTCCATCCATTCCAGCAGCAGATACGCCGGAAAGAGGAACGGAAGCAGCAGCAGATTCTCTAGCAGGAAGTCGATCACGCCGGGGCAATCGCTTCGTTGGGGCAGGTCGCCGCGCAGGCGCCGCAGTCAACGCACTTGTCGGCGTCGATCGTGTAGGCGGGGCTTCCCTCGGAAATCGCCTCGGCGGGGCACGCATCCTTGCAGCATCCGCACGAGACGCACTTCTCCGCGTCTATCTTGTGAGCCATGTTTGATTCTCCTTCTTTGGGTTGAGAGTGTCTGGTTTGAGAGACGGCACTAGTATATCAAACAACGTAGCGGTTAGACAATGGTAACTTGCGCCCAAATCTGAAATCGCCTATGGCGAATAACGGAAGGATATGCTATACTCTTCGCCATGAAAAAATGGACAGTTGCGACATTCCAGGCGGCCAAGGGACGCGAGCGTCTCGGCTGCTGCACAGCATACGACGCCTGCTTCGCGCGCCTTGCCGACGAGGCAGGCGTGCCCTGCATACTGGTGGGCGACTCGATGGGCATGACCATGCTCGGCTACGAGACGACTCTCCCCGTGAAGATGGAGGAGACGCTCAGCGCCACGGCGGCCGTTGCCCGCGCCGCCAAGTCGGCCCTTGTCGTCGCCGACATGCCGTTCGGCTCGTACCAGTGCGGCGACGACCTCGCCATGTCCAACGCCGTCGCCTGCCTGAAGGCCGGCGCCGACGCCGTCAAGCTCGAGGGCGGCGCGCGCGTCTGCGCCATCATCCGCCGAATGACCGAGGCCGGCATCCCCGTGCTGGCGCACGTCGGCATGACGCCGCAGAGCGTCAACGCCTACGGCGGATTCAAGAAGCAGGGGAAGACGCGCGAAGACGCCGCCAAGGTGATGGACGACGCCCAGGCCGTGGAGGAGGCGGGCGCATTCGCCGTCACGCTCGAATGCGTGCCGTCAGACCTCGCGGCGCAGATAACCGCAGCCCTCAGGATCCCGACAATAGGAATCGGCGCAGGCCCCGTCTGCGACGCCCAGTGGCTTGTGATGCACGACCTTCTCGGCCTCAACACCGGCCACGTGCCGTCGTTCGTGAAGCAGTTCGCAAACCTGGCCGACGCCGCCCGCGACGCATTCGCGAGATACGTCGCGGAAGTCGCATCCGGCGAGTTCCCGCCAAAGGGATGATCAGCGCACGTCAATGATCCTGAGAGCGCCGGTGGGGCAGTTCTCCGCGCAGAGGCGGCAGTCCTTGCACACGGCCGTGGCGGCGGGATCCTTGAACTCGGGCTTGATGACGGTCTTGAAGCCGCGTCCGACGAGGCCCAGCAGACCCTGCTTCGCCTGTTCGGCGCAGACGCGCACGCAGAGGTTGCAGAGAATGCACTTGCGCTGGTTGCGCTCGATCGTGACGAGCTTCTGTTCCGTGAAGCCAGGATGGAAGTCGCCACAGAGACGCTGCGTATCCGCCTGCACGAGGTTCGCGTAGCGGATGAGCTTGCAGTCCTCGAAGTCGTGGCAGCCGCACTCCAGGCAGCGCTTGGCTTCCGCCTGCGCCGCCTCGACGGAGAGGCCGAGGTTGACCTCCTTGAAGTCGTGCCTGCGCTCTTCGGCCGGACGCTGCGGCATCACGGCGCGCGCGATGCGCGGACGGTCCTCAAAGTCCTTCTCGGTGAGGTTGCGCTCGGAGAGGATCGGCTTCACCGGCTTGTACTCGCCGCCGCGCAGGTATGCGTTCACTGCGAGCGCGGCCTCGTTGGCCTGCGCGATCGCGCCGATCGCGATGCCCGCGCCCTTGTTCACCGTATCGCCGCAGGCGAACACGCCGGGAAGGGTGGTGGCGAAGTTGCCCTTGTCGGCGGCAATCGTCCCCGTTGGCGTCTGCGGCAGGGCCGCAAACCCGGCGAGGTCGTTTGTCTGGCCGATCGCGCCGACCACGCTGTC
>JAEEGL012569589.1_pt1 | contig 13926 bp, 10 predicted proteins | sample 9134231 | NCBI WGS metagenome assembly JAEEGL01 (sample SAMN16246548, study PRJNA631951) | gut metagenome | biome: gut microbiome; feature: rumen; material: fiber-attached | host: Bos | place: Iran: Karaj | collected 2018-10
CTGCAGGAGCATGATGTCAGTACTGCCCATGCGACAAAAATATACAAGCAGTATGGTGCCGACAGCATTGACGTGGTCCGGGAGAATCCGTACCGGCTCGCGGATGATATCTGGGGCATTGGCTTTAGGACAGCGGATACGATCGCCACAAAGATCGGCTTTGAAAAGACTGCTTTTGTGAGACTTCGCAGCGGCTTGCTGTACACATTGAATAAACTTGCCGAAGACGGACACTGCTATGCTGTCAGAGATCAGCTGCTTGAGACAGGTGCGACTCTGCTGGAAGCAGACACCGGCCTTTTGTCCACTACGCTGGATGAAATGATCCAGGCTGAAGACGTGATCGTTACATCCATACCGGACACAGAAGACTTTGCAATCTATCTGCCGCCGTTCTTTTATGCGGAAGTCGGTGTTCAGAAAAGACTCAGGAAGATCGCTGATTCTGAAGGCAAAAAGCCTGCCTATGAACAGATACAGATCAGTGGCGGTATCGAGTATGACGAAATCCAGCTTCAGGCCATAGAGACAGCGCGCACCAGCAAGGTCATGATCCTGACAGGCGGTCCCGGCACAGGAAAAAGCACGACGACTATGGGCATAATCCATGCACTGGCCGGCATGCATATCCTGCTTGCGGCTCCGACGGGCAGGGCAGCCAAACGCCTTTCCGAAGTAACGGGAATGGAAGCGAAGACCATTCACCGGTTACTGGAGTTCAAACCGCCTGAAGGCTACAAGCGGAAAGAGGATAATCCGCTGGAGGGAGACGTTCTCATTATAGACGAATGCTCCATGGTGGATGTTCTGCTCATGTATGCGCTCCTTCGCGCGGTTCCGGATACAATGAAATTGATCCTTGTCGGCGATGTGGACCAGCTGCCTTCAGTCGGCGCAGGAAATGTACTGCGGGATCTGATTGAAAGCGCAGTTTTCCCTGTCGTTACTCTGACAAAAATCTTCCGCCAGGCAGCATCCAGCAGGATCATTACCAATGCACATAAGATCAATCATGGGGAGTATCCTGACTTGTCCAACACGCGGGGGACAGACTTCTTCTTCCAGGCTGTGGATGATCCGGAAAAAGCCGCATCACTTATTGAAGAACTCGTTAAAACGCGGTTGCCCAAGTTCTATAAGATTCCGCCACAGTCGATCCAGGTGCTTACCCCAATGCAGCGCGGAGTCGTAGGCGCTGCCAACCTGAACCAGATCCTGCAGGCAGCAGTGAACCCGTCCATTACTGACAGCAGGGGCAATGCCACTCCTGAACTGCATCGCGGGGGATATACCTACCGCCCGAACGACAAGGTCATGCAGATCAGGAACAATTATGACAAGGAAGTCTTCAATGGCGACATAGGGACTGTCCAAAGCATTGACCTAGAAGAAAGAACGCTTACGATCCTGTTCGATGACCGGAGGGTCGAGTATGACGTGACCGAGCTGGATGAGATCGTGCTGGCTTACGCGACGACGGTACATAAGGCGCAGGGCGCGGAATATCCCGTTGTGGTCATGCCTGTCATGATGACGCATTTCGCAATGCTTCAGCGCAATCTTCTGTATACAGGAGTAACGCGAGCAAAGAAGATCCTGGTGCTTGTCGGGCAGAAGAAGGCAGTCGGCTACTGCGTCAGAAATGTCACGGTAGATAAGAGGAATACACTGCTCGCAGAAAGACTGGCGGGTAAAGTGCCGCAAAGCAGCACGTCTGTGATGCCTCCGTCCGCTGCCGGCCGCAGATATGTCTGCTTTGATGTGGAAACGCCGAACTATAAGAACGACCGCATGAGCGCTATTGGCATTTCTGTCGTTGAAAACGGCGTTGTGACGGAAGAGTTCTTCAGCTATGTGAATCCTGAAGAACCGTTTGATGAATTCAATACACAGCTGACCGGAATCAGTGAAGAAACAGTATCCAATTCATCTACGTTCCGCGACCTCTGGCCAAGGATCAAGACACTAATGTCCAGCGGAACGCTTGTCGCGCATAATGCTCCGTTTGATCTGGGAGTACTGAAAAAATGCCTGCAGTACTATGGCATTTCATGGAAGAAGAGTGCAGCGTATCTCTGTACAGTGCAGATCGGAAGAGATGTCCTCCCTGACATGAGTCATAAGCTGAATGAGATGTGCAGGCATTACAATATAGAGCTCGATCACCATAAGGCGGACAGCGACAGCCGCGCCTGTGCCGAGATCCTGATCAGGTATATGCAGAATGGTGTGAAGGTGAACGAGTATGTTAAGACGTGGTGGATGCGCTGAAACGCTATCAGAAAAAATAACAGCCGGAGATGAACAACAGCGATGTGTCATCCCCGGCTGCTTTATTGATGCAGTATTAATCGGTCAATGAATCCACGAGGGATATGAGCTTCTTGTTTTCCTCGCCGCTGCTGTGCGAATGCCAGGCGACGGCAAGGTTCTTACTGCGGTTGAACATTACGATCTGCCCGTACATGCCGCCTTTGCCATAGAAACCGGAAGCAGTCCTGGTGCTCAGGTCATAATTGTTGGCCATTGCCCTGTCTGTCCATTCCTGAGACAGGAGACGCTTTCCCTGCCATATGCCGCCTTCCAGATACAGTGCTGCCAGCTTTACGGCATCATGGGCACTGATATACAGGCCTGTGGCTCCCATGGGATAATCCTGAGGACAGTGACTCCAGGCCGCTTCATGGAAATCCAGCGGCTGGAACAGTTTCCGGTTCAGGTAAACATCTGCCTTTTCTCCTGAAATGCAGCTGATCAGCCGGCTGAGCAGATAATATGCAGCATCGCTATACTGATAGTGCTCACCGGGCTGATAATGCAGCGGATGCTGAAAAACAATGCTCAGGTAATCCCGTGTCGGGTATTCCAGGACATTCTCCACATCGATATCCAGAAATCCTTCGGAGAATCCGATCTTGTGGCTCATGGCATGCTCAGCAGTGACTTTCTGCCAGAGCGGATCAATGCCATCCGGTACAAGGTCTCCCATATAGGAAATAATGGGCTTTGTTACATCGATCTGTCCTTCGTCATACAGCATACCGATCCCGGTCATGATAAATGCCTTTGATACGGAGTATGAGTTTTGACAATTACTACAGGGCTGGAAACGGTGATCCCAGATCTGACCGTTCTGATAAATGGCCATGTTGAACAGATTGATGCCTGTTTTTTCGGCTTCGGAAAAGATCTTTTCAAAGTCCATAATCTCATCTCCTCATCGAAGAAACGTAAGCTGTCTCAGCCCTTCACCGCACCGATCAGCAGTCCCTTGATTAGGAAACGCTGGAAGAACGGATAAACCAAAAAGATTGGTATAATGGTAATCATGGTAACAGTCATGCGGACTCCACGGGGGGTGATTTGCAGTGCGGCTTCTTGTCGTTCTTTTGTTAGTTCATTTGCAATGTTTTGCGCTTCCTGTAGATATTTATACAATAAATACTGGAGTGTAAGCAACTTTTTATTACTCAGAGCATAAAGGTGATTATCAAACCAACTATTCCACTGCCCTACGGAAGCATAGATGGCAATGGTAGCAATAATGGGAAGACACATAGGCAGAATAATGTGCCAAAAGATGGTAAATACACCTGCTCCATCCAACATGGCACTTTCCTCTACGCTGGTAGGAAGTGCTTCCACAAATGTTTTAATCAAAATAACGTAATACGCACTGATAATACTGGGAAGAATATATACGAAGAATGTATTATTTAAATGATAAGCTTTATATACTAAATACGTGGGAATCAGACCGCCGCCAACATACATTGTTATAATAAGTACTCTATATAAAAACTTACGGAATGGCATGTTCTGTTTTGTGAAAAGATATCCAAGCATCATACACCCAAGTACTGTCAATGTAGTACCACTTACAGTACGCAGTATACTAATCCATACTGCATGACCGATATCTTTACGCGTCAGAATGGCACTATAGTTTTCAAAAGAGAAGTTTATTGGCCATAACATTGCACGAGAGGCCCGAAATCCTGTAGACAAGCTTTGCACAAATACATACCACATCGGGTATAGGCAGATGATATCGACTATTACGAAAAGAAAGAAATTGAGGACATTAAATACTTTACGCTGAGGAGATTCACGTCCAACAATCATTGCACTTCTCCTCCTTAGAATATACTTTCGCCGCGGACAAGCTTACTTGTTCCGTTGGCTATGAATAATAGTACAATGCTGATTACACTTTGAAACATACCTACAGCCGTTGCATAACTGTAATCCAGCAACTTTAATCCTTTGTTATATGTATACAGTTCGATTGTTTCGATTTTTTTTGAGATGATAGCATTATCGAATACGAAGTATTGTTGTAGACCATTGGAAACGAAGTTTCCGACCGCAATCAAGAACAATACCAGGAAAGTGGGGATAAGCCCAGGAATCGTAATATGAAGGCACATTTTGAAACGATTCGCACCATCTACAGCGGCTGCTTCATATAGTTCTTGATCTATAGAAGAGATGGCCGCAATGTATATAATCGATTTCCAGCCGACATTCTTCCAGGCCCATACGAAACTCTGAAACCAATAGACATCTTTCTTGCTGGACATCCATTTCTGCGAAGTGCCGAAATGACCCAGAAGAGTATTGACAATACCATCACTGGAGAACACTGCATAAAACACTGAGTAAACAAGGACCCAACTAACAAAGTTAGGCAGAGTTGCTGCAGTTTGAGAGAACTTGCCGAATCGCTTCAGCTTCAATTCATTCAGAAGGATAGCGAACAATGGAGGAAGCAGCAGCATGAACATATAATAAGTCGAAAAGATACAGGTGTTTCCCATAATACGACCAAAATCACGGCTGCTAAAAAGCATTCGGAAGTATTTAAAGCCGACCCATTGACATTTTAGAATCGGCTGGCCGACTTTATAATCAATAAAAGCTAAATACCATCCTGCAAGCGGTACATAATGGAAAAGCACTACCAGTAACATGAGGGGCAGAGCAATGAAGAAATATGTCCAGTTCTTTTTAGGCTTTTTGATTCGTGAAAAAGCCGTAGACATGCAAAATCACTTCCTCGGTCAAAATGAAGGTTGGGGAGCCGCCTAAATAGGCGGCTCCCAAATTTGGAGTGATAAAAATCAGCGCAGGCCGTTAGCTTCGCAACTTGCTTCAAAGATGGGCAGAACCACCTCTCGGACTTCCTCCCAATGAGAATTGAACCACTCCCATGCTTCGGGTTCGCCCAAAGCGGCAAGTTCTTCAAGTACTTGAGCCTGAATTGCCTCAAATTCCTCATCACTTTCTGCTGCAAGTAGTTCAGGACGTGCAGTGCTGAGTACGTCATTGCACAGTTCCAATGTGCGCTTGATGTCGGTAGGAATATCGGTCATGGCGACAGAAATGGTTTCACCAGCATCATATTCATCGGTTTGCATATGCTTATACTGTGCATCTACCCAGAACTCTTCACCATAATACGTGGCAAAGTCCTTCTGCCAATAGAGCTGATAGTCCATCATGTTTTCGCGGGTCATGGACAAATCAATCTGGTATCCATCAGGATGCAGATCGCTTCCCATATAGCCTACAACAGTGCCGCTGGCACGATGGTAGCCACGATTCCTTACGAAATCTTCATCGTAATCAGCAATCTTCTGTAAATACTCAGGCTTCATGGTGGGTACACCGTCTACATAGTCCCAAGTTTCGCCCTGCTTACCAACTTTCCATTCGCGGACGAAGTCTGGATCATAGAAGTTGTTGATAAACTGCATAGCCAGTTCCTTGTTCGGGCTTGTAGCATTGATAATCTGATAATAAGCAGGAGAATTGCCTAGCATCAAGTTTACATCTGCATATAGCCAGGTATTGTTGGATGGAATAACAACGTATGCGGCAAGAGATTCAGGGTCGGTCTTACGGGCGTTCGTGTTTAAGTCATCATCCACATAATGCAGCCCCATGAAGCGCCCCTCGTCCTTCAGAGTGCCATACTCATCACCATCCATGGTGAATACTTCCATGTTGTACACACCGTTGCGATACAACTTGTTCTGAAAACGCATATCGTTCCAATACAAACTATGTTCAATATCGGTATAACCGTTAATCAGATGATTGGTGAGAATATCATTCTTGTAGAAGTAAGGAGTGCTCCATAAGTTTACACCGACATTCTTAAGGAAAGCAGCACGATAACCACCCATATCGCGCAGACTCTTGTTTGGACCATATGCCCAGTTGGGATTTCCGTTTTCGTCAGTGGGATGGTTTTTAACCATGGCGGTCAGTACTTCCACGTAGTCATCATCGCTCTCGATGGGCGGGCAGCCAAGCTCTTTGTAGTAGTCCCAACGCACAATGTAGCCACGGCTCTGATCCGGTAGACCCTGACTTTCAGAGACGCCGACACCTGCACAGAGAATATAGATTGCATTGTCTTCAGAGGGATAGAGCAATTGCAACAGCTTATTAGTATTGACGTAGAGCGGATTCTTTAAGTTGTACAGATATTCATCGATGTATGGTTCAATGTTTAAGGCATAGCCACTTTTGAGAACGCTGTCCAAGAACTCGATTCGGGTCGACATGATATCTGGGAAGGATCCATCAGCAAGCATGACACTGAATGCATCATAGTCAAACTCAGTAAACTCCAGTTCGATATTCATCTTTGCACAAAGTTCCTGGATGATTTCAAACTTAGAAAAGTCAGCTAAATTGTTTACTGAGCCCCAGGTCAGCTTGATCGGAGCTGGGTTTTCTGCCATTGCCATAGGCAGGATTCCAACCAGCAAGACTAGAACGAGAAACAGGGTAGCGAGTTTCTTCATGGGTAATCCTCCTTTTTAAACGCTTACGCGTTATGATACAACTAAAGATTATTGTCGATAAAGTCGATAAGCTTTTTTATCGGTTCACTGTGGCTGTGTGTATTCCATGCAACAGCATAATCCTTCTGACGATTGAACAGCATCATTTGTCCATACATGCCACCTTTGCCAATTAGACCATTCGCAGACTTTACATGCAGCTCATATTCATTTCCAATTGCCTTTCGTATCCAGTTTTCTGAAAGAATACGCCGACCGTTCCATAAGCCGTCCTCAAGATAAAGAGCGGCTAGTTTGACCATGTCTGCAGTGCTTATATATAAACCTGTTGCTCCTATAGGGTAGTTGTAGGGGCAATGGCTCCAAGCAAATTCACGAAAACCAAGTGGTTGAAATAAGCGCCGGTTGAGAAAATCATCCGCACGCTCACCACTCACACAGGTAATCAACCGACTAAGAAGATAAAATGCAGCATCACTATATTGAAAATGCTGACCAGGCAGATACTTCAGAGGATGATGAAAAACCATGTCAAGATAATCATCTGTAGGGTATTGGCTTGCATCCTCGACATCGATATCCAAAAAACCTTCGTTAAATCCAATTTTGTGTGTCATTATATTTTCAACAGTAATGATTCGCCAAGCAGGATCGGCATCTTTGGGGATCAGCATAGACATATAAAAACTAAGCGGTTTCTTGATATCAAGCAAACGATCGTCATTTAGCAACCCAATGGCAGTCATGATAAATGTTTTTGCGATTGAATAACAATCATGGCAATTGCCGGTTTTTTGAAAATGGTGTTCTTTGAGCTGACCATGACAATAATACGCCATGCTATACAGTTGTATATTCGATCTCTCAATTTCAGAGATAAGCACATCAAAGGTCATTGCATTTCTCCTTTGACTTATAGATGCCCAGATATACGCAGATTATTATGCCGTCTTGCTTTTTTACATCTCTATTATATGTGCTTCTAAATACATATGTAAATTGCAAAAGACATCATCATTATTGCAAAAAACGTTATATTTGCAAAGTTTTATATTAATAAATTGGAGTTTTATTGCAAAACGCGTTGTTGTCATAAAAGAATAATTAAAAAGCGCCTCAACGGGCGCTAGTGAGTCATAATTAAGATGGAAGTAAAAAATCTTATGGATCAGAAGCGTATGTTAGATAAACCAGATGTCCCTTCGCTTTCTGCAATTTGATAATCATCACTGGGCGTGCGTCCCGTTATAGCACGATATGCACGATAGAAACTGCTGTAGTCGTGAAAACCTGCGCGGTCGGCTGCTTCAGAGGCATTTACTCCATCAGAAAGCAGTTGCCGCGCAAACAAGATACGATTGTATTTGACGTATTGCATAATGCTCATGCCTGTGTTTTTATGGAAAAGTCGATTGCAATAATCTTTACTGAGATTAAAATGATTAGCAATTTCCTGAAGGGAAATATCTTTTGACAAGTTGCGGCTTAAGTATTCCTTGACTGTGTCCATGGTACGATCCTCACCAATACTGTATTGAGTGGGCTTTTGTGTGTGAGCGAGAATATCTAGCGATGCCAGTATCGATTGTGCAAAATAAGGCGCCAAATCCTGCATCCTCTTATTTTCAGCAGAAGAACACGTATCGATTTGCTTCATTAAGCTATCAATACACACTGTAACTTGTGGTGAATAGTAGACACTTCCAACTCGTCGGTTTTCCAAAATTGGCATACATTCATTTGCCAACTCTGCAAGGGAAGATTGATTGCCTGCATGTGAAACATAGATGATATGTCGTTCAAAGGAGGTGTCAGAATTGATAAATAATTTGTGCGGAACAGTTGGCGCGATCATTAAAAGACTACCGGGCTCCATATGATAGCTGACACCATCGACGACATATGTAACATCACCATTAAGATAATACTCCAGCTCATATAATGCATGGTTATGCAAAACAAATTCATCTTCGTGCGTACCTTGACTGATGGAGTGTGTATATTGAAAATCCTCATTTTTATAGCTGCTGATAATATGAAATTGATGTTTTCCTGAGTTGTTTTTCAGCAATTCCCAGTCCCACATTTTTAGCTCCTTCTTTTGATTTGGTGCAAGTCAATTGATTAAGTAGATTTTAAATCAGGTGGTTGCAGATCATCTCATTTTTACTAGTAGTATAATTCCAAAAGCATTTTGAAGCAAGAGATGGAGCGTAACAAAGGACATTCTGGGATTACCAGGAAGCTATTGTTTCTTACATAAAATGTTAATTGCTTCACTTGTAAATGCAGCGGTGCCTTTACCGCCCGCTTTGTCGATATTATCTGTCATTTCTCCTCCAGCAGCATACATTTGGCCAAGGCCTGCCAGAATCTCATTTGTACAGGTGTAGTAATGCTGTGTGATGAATTCCTGCAGGCGACGGACCAGAGCCTGCGCGGATTCCGAATTGGGTGATTCCTGCTTGATGGCGCCGAAATCCGCAAAGATCTGCATCATCTGACCGGCGAGGCTATTGGTTTCTTCAGAACTCCTGTCCTGACTCTTTTTTTCATACTCTCTGTATGCTTCTGTATGTCCCCATGACGCTTTCGCCTGAGCAGCATACTCGTCAAGCTTTTTGGTATCGAATGCGGAAAAGTCCATATGTTTTTTTCCTCCTTCTGATTGGATAGTGTGCGCAAGACTGATCAGTTTTTCAAGATGCTCCTTTTTGAGTTCCAGCAGCGTAATCTGCTGTTCAAGTGCTTTGGACTTATTAAAGTCAGGACTGTTGATGATGACTTTGATTTCTTTAAGTGGAAACTCGAGCTCCCTGAACAGCAGGATCTGCTGCAAGCGTTCCAAAGCACTGTCATCATACAGACGGTATCCGGCTTCAGTATGTGATGCAGGAGACAGCAGGCCAATCTCATCATAATACTGCAGCGTCCGGATACTGACGCCTGTCAGCCTGCTCACTTCGTGTACGGTACGCATTAAAACACCTCTTCTTTCTGCAGCACTTACAGAATACACTATCACGTTACGTGAGGGTCAAGCATTATTTTATCATGTATTGACCACAATAAATCAGATTATCAGAGACAGAGAATATAATTGTCTGCTGTTGCCACCATTATGTGCTTTTTCAGAGAAGACTGAAAGATCAGGAGAAAAAAGCAAGTTGTGCGTTGACATGCAATCATGCATTGGTTATCCTGTAAAAGATGACAGAGCTTGAAGAAGCATTTATATCTGATTCATGATAAAAATAATCCAATGGAGCAACAGGTTTAGAAAGCAGGAGGCATGATGATGAAAAAAGCATGGTGGAAAGAGGCTGTGGTCTACCAGGTATATCCTCGCTCTTTCATGGATTCGAATGGTGATGGAATAGGCGATCTGCGCGGAGTAATCAATAAACTGGATTATATCTGCGACTTAGGAGCAGATGTGATCTGGCTCAATCCGATCTATAAATCGCCCAATGATGATAACGGTTATGATATTTCAGATTACCGGGATATTATGGACGAATTCGGCACAATGGCCGATTTTGATGAACTGCTTGAAAAAGCGCATGAAAAAGGCCTGCGTATTATGATGGATCTGGTAGTCAACCATACATCTGATGAGCATCCATGGTTTTTAGAGAGCCGTTCTTCCAAAGACAATCCGTATCGTGATTATTACATCTGGCGCCCGGAAAAAGAAGAGGGGACGCCGCCAAATAATTGGGGCTCGTGTTTCAGCGGTTCTGCCTGGCAGAAATGCGAGGAAACGGGCGAATACTATCTGCACCTCTTTTCGATCAAGCAACCTGATCTCAACTGGGAAAATGAGAAGGTACGCCGTGAAGTGTATGATCTGATGCGCTTCTGGCTGGATAAGGGCGTGGATGGTTTCCGTATGGATGTTATCAATTACATTTCGAAGACCCCCGGACTGCCGGACGGCCCGCGTGATGCCGATGCACTATATGGCAACTTTGGCCCTTTCTGCGCCAATGGCCCGCGCATCCATGAGTTTCTTAAGGAAATGAACCGGGAAGTTCTCAGCCATTATGACATTATCACGGTGGGCGAGATGCCCGATGTCACGATCGAGCTTTCACAGCAGTATACGGGTGAGGATGAAGATGAGCTCCAGATGGTTTTCCAGTTTGAACATATGGGCCTCGATCGCAGCGGCCCAATGGGGCGCTGGAGCAAAGACCGCGCAAAGCTTTCCGATCTGCGCCGCTGCCTGAGCGCCTGGCAGACAGGACTGAGCAAAAAAGGGTGGAACAGCCTGTACTGGAACAATCATGACCAGCCGCGTGTGGTCTCACGCTTTGGATGCGATGCAACAGAAGAGATGCGCGTGCGTTCAGCCAAGATGCTTGGTACGCTGCTGCATATGCTCAAGGGTACGCCTTATATCTATCAGGGGGAAGAACTGGGCATGACCAATGTGCGGTTTGCCTCCATTGATGATTACCGCGATATTGAATCTTTGAATGCATGGAAAGAAATGACGCAGCAATGCGGTGTGAGCGAGGCGGAGATGCTGTCTTCTTTGCACTGGCAGAGCCGGGACAATGCCCGCACACCCATGCAGTGGGATGACACCGAGAATGCAGGCTTTACTGCAGGCACACCATGGATCGACGTTAACCCCAATTACCATACCATCAATGTACAGTCACAGCTGAACGATGAAAACAGTGTACGCAGCTACTACAAAAAGCTGATTGCATTGCGGAAGGCGTACCCGATCATTGTGTATGGTGATTATACACTGCTGCTCCCTGATGATGAACAGATCTTTGCATATCAGCGCACATTTGAAGGACAAAAACTGCTTGTGCTGTGCAATTACAGCGGCGACAGGACAAAACAGGTCTGCCTGCGGGAGTGGGGAATGGAAGACGCGCAGCTGCTTCTGAGCAACATGCCTGTGAATGTGGATACCAACTTTACGCTCGAACCCTATGAGGCGCGAGTATACTTGCTGTGATTATTTTGCAGCCAGCTTTAGTTCTGCTTTGAAAAACGATAACCAAAAAACGCTGCCGGAGCAGCGTTTTTGATTGCAAGGGATTATCAGCCGTTGTTGTCAAAGTCCTCTTCGAGCTCAATACCGTTGGCAGCCTCAAGCAGGAGCGTTCCGTCTTCTGTCCAGGAGAAGAAGGCTTCATAGACTTCATCGTCAGTAACACCTTCATCGGTTCCATTTGTATAGGTAACTGCGGGGCCGGCGCATTCGAGCTTGCCGGTCTCTTCATTGTAGACGCCGGCCATGTAGAAGATAACATAGGTCTCCGCGTCACTCTCTCCGCGCTGGAGATATACATCATAGTAGAACTGATCATCGTATCCATTCCAGGATATGACCGTGTATACTGCTTCTTCTTCATTCTTCCAGGCGCCATCAAAGCGGCCGATGTTGATGAATTCGAGATCCTGACCCATATTCTCATGGCCGTCAGCCCAGATCAGCCGGCCGTTTTCGTCAATGATGAATACGGTATCTTTGCCATCGACATCGATTCCCTCATATTCGGGTTCCCCGTAGGTTATATCATCTGGGTACTCGGGATCGAATGTATAGGAACACTTGCTCGAAGAAATGGAGAGCAGAGCATCCTCATCTTCAATGTAGAAGCAGTTGTAGAACCATTCGGTGCCTACACCTTCGTCAGGGTCCTCACTCGTGATGGAAACACGATAGCCCTCTTCTTCATAATAGATCTCGATCACGGCGTTCTGAACAGCCCAGTTGCTGTTGAATTTCTTTCCGCCTTCGGGTTCCGGGATTTCATCTGCCATAGCAGTGCATGCGAGTGCCATCACCAGGATCACTGCCAGGATCATGCTGATCATTTTCTTCATAGCCAATTACCTCCTCTGTGGATAAAAATGCATGCAGATATAATAGCACAAAATCAGAAAGAGTCAAATCGCATACTGGCTTTGGAACATTTCATAATAGAACCCTTTTTCTTTCAGCAGCGATTTATGGGTTCCCTGTTCCACAATCTGTCCATCCCGGAGCACAAGGATCAGGTCTGCATCCACGATCGTTGATAGCCGGTGCGCAATGACAAAGCAGGTACGTCCGCCCATGAGATGATCCATTGCTTTTTGGATCAGCAGTTCTGTGCGCGTATCCACGTTCGAGGTGGCTTCATCCAGGATGAGGAGCGGTCTGTCAGCAAGCACGGCACGAGCTATGGTCAGCAGCTGCTTCTGCCCGGAGGAAACTGCCGTGCTGTCCTCGGATATAACCGTATCATAGCCCTGAGGCAGGCGACGGATGAAATGGTCGCAGTATGCGTAGTCGCAGGCGCGCTCTATATCCTCACGGCTGGCATTTGGACTGCCGTAAGCGACATTCTCTGCGACAGTGCCCTTAAACAGCCAGGTATCCTGCAGGACCATAGCGAAAAGATCACGGTTCTCTTCTCTTGACAGCTTAGATGCATCCTGGCCGTCGATGAGAATCTGGCCGGATTGGATGTCATAAAAGCGCATGAGCAGGTTAACGATTGTAGTTTTGCCTGCGCCGGTGGGGCCAACGATGGCGACCTTCTGCCCGGGCTCAACCGATATGTTCAGGTCTTGGATCAGAGGCTTGTCCGGATCGTAGGAGAAGTCGACATGACGAATCTCCACACGTCCGCGGGTAGGCGCTTCGACTTTCCCGTCGGGGTCATTTTCTTCGGGCAGATCGAGCAGTGCAAAGACACGCTTGGCTGCAGACTTGATACGCTGTATGAAACTGATTCCGAATGCTACCTGTTCGAGCGGAGCCGAAAGCTGACGTGCGAAGAGAATGACTGTGACAACAGTGCCGATGGGCACACCGTGGTGCAGAATCAGCCAGCCGCCCAGTACTGCTACTGCAATGTAAGCCATGGCATCTACGAAGACGATAACAGGCTGGACGATCGATGACAGGAAATAGCCGAAGATACCACTGCGCTGATGCCGTCTGGACAGAGCATCGTACTTTTCCTGTACGTGGGCTTCGCCATTGAAGGCTTTGGTTGTCGGGTAATTGGTAAAGGCCTCTTCCGCAAGCGAGGTGAGCTTGCCACCCAGCTCGAAGTGCTTGTCCCAGTGCTTTTCGCCCAAGCCTGCC
>JAEEGL012707382.1_pt1 | contig 13926 bp, 10 predicted proteins | sample 9134231 | NCBI WGS metagenome assembly JAEEGL01 (sample SAMN16246548, study PRJNA631951) | gut metagenome | biome: gut microbiome; feature: rumen; material: fiber-attached | host: Bos | place: Iran: Karaj | collected 2018-10
GGAGCGGAGGAATGAACGATGCTGAAACGGACCATCACTGCCATCGTAGCGATCGCCATATTCATCCCCCTCTGCATTTTCTCCGATACCGAAATCTGGTGGATCGCCATGACGATTCTGTCCTGTATGGCGGCTTATGAAATGACGAAATGCGTCGGCACGCTCGGGCATATCTCCCTGTCGATTCCCGCGTTCGTCGCAGCTGCTCTCGTTCCCGTGCTGGCGCGCCGTTTTGCGGCTCCTTGGCCGCTCATCTTCGGTATATACACCGCGTATCTCATCTGGACGTTTGCGACGGACGTGTTCTCCCGCGGAAAGATCGACTATGAGGTTTCGGCAGCGTCTTTCATGGGGATTTTTTACACTTCGTTTGCGTTCGCGTGTCTTGTATGGCTGCGGTATATGACCGGCTCCTACCGCTACCTGCTTGTCTTTATCGGGCCGTGGGTCTCGGATACCTTCGCCTACCTTGTCGGCCGCGCGATCGGAAAGCACAAGCTCATCCCCGAGGTTTCCCCGAAGAAGACCGTCGAAGGAGCACTCGGAGGCGTTGTGTTTGCGGCCGTGGCGTTCGCGCTGTACGGGTGGCTTGTCGGACGTTTTTTCTCCCCCGGGACGGATGTGAATCTTTTCATCATGGCGGCTGCCGGCGCGATCGTTTCCGTGATCTCGCAGATCGGAGACCTCGCCATGTCCGTCATCAAGCGTCGGTACGGCGTCAAGGATTACGGCTGGATCTTTCCCGGTCACGGGGGCGTGCTCGACCGGTTTGACAGCGTGCTTCTCACCGCGCCCGTTCTTCTCTTCCTCTCGAGGATTCCCGCGGTATCTGCATGCCTGATCTGAGAAATGTGAGTATGCTATGGTGAATTTACGTCCGAATCCCGATTTCAAGGCGCACTCCGCCTGCATTCTCGGAGCGACGGGATCCGTCGGCCTTCAGACCGTCGATGTTCTGAGAGAACAGCGCATTCCCGTTCGCATGATGACGGCGGGAAAAAACCTTTCTCTGTTTGTCCCTCTGATCCGGGAGTTTTCCCCTTCCGTTGCGGCAGTCATGACGGAACACACCGCGCGGGAACTGGGCGAGAGGCTGCGTGCGGAGGGAATCCGGCTTCCGGAGATCCTATGGAAGTCCGATGAGATCCTCGATGCCGTGAGAACGACGGATGCCGATGTGATCTTTCACTCCATTGCCGGACTGGCCGGACTTCCGACGGCGCTTGCCGCCGCTGAATCCGGAAAACGGATCGCCATGGCAAACAAAGAAGCCATCATTGCCTGCGGAGACATGATTTTCGACCGCCTTTCCCACTCCGGCGGGGAACTGATCCCGGTGGACAGCGAACACTCCGCCATTTACCGGTGCCTCGAAGGACATGAACCGGACGACGTGAACCGTCTGATCCTGACCGCCTCCGGAGGTCCGTTCCACGGCATGGATGCGCGGGATCTCGCGGGAGTCACGGCATCGGAAGCGCTTGCCCATCCGACGTGGGAAATGGGAAAAAAGATCACGGTGGATTCCGCAACGCTCATGAACAAGGGCTTTGAGATCATCGAAGCGGTCCGCCTTTTCGGTATTCCGGAGAACAGGGTTGACGTGGTCATCCATCGGCAGAGCATCGTGCATTCCATGGTGGAATGGGCTGACCGGACGGTTTACGCGGAACTGGGACGTCCCGACATGCGCGACTGTATCCGGTATGCGCTGACGGCTCCCCGGATCGCGGAAGCTCCCGCTCCGTCTCTGGATTTCGCCGCCCTCGGATGCCTTACTTTTTCCGAGCCCGATACAAAGACGTTTCCTCTTCTCGAAGCTGCCCGGACCGCGATCCGCACGGGCGGTACGGCTCCGGCCGGTCTCATCGCCGCGGATGAGGAGGCTGTGGAAGCCTTCCTCGCGGAGGAAATCGGATTCACAGAAGTTTCATCGTTTGTGGTAGAAACGCTCGGAAAAATCGCGGTATACTGGGATATAAACGCGGATACGGCGGCATATACTGCATCCGAGGCCAGACGGATCTGCCGCGGCCTCATCGAGCACAGTAAAAGGGTGTGATCCTATCAATATTCTGACGATACTGCTTTCTCTTCTCATTTTCGGTTTTCTGATATTCATCCACGAACTCGGTCATTATCTGTCCGCCAGACTGTTTCATGTCAAGATACTCGAGTTTTCCATCGGAATGGGGCCGAAGCTTGTCAGCAAGGTTTCGCCGAAAACCGGCATCGCATACTCCCTGCGCGCCTTTCCCATCGGCGGATTTGTCTCCATGGAAGGAGAGGACGACGAATCGGCGGATGAAAACGCCTTCCGGAACAAGCCGGTCTGGCAGCGGATCGTGATCACCGCGGCCGGCGCCGCCATGAATCTGATCGTGGGCATCCTTGTGATGGGGATCCTTCTGGCGGCGACGGGCGGACTTGCCTCGAACGTGATCCACAACTTCGTCTACGACGATAAAGGCGTCAGCTATGCCGAATCTTCCGGACTTTTGACGGACGACAGGATCGTCGCCGTCAACGGAGTCTCCGTGCATATCGGGGACGAAGCCGTATACCAGATGATGCACAGGGGAACGGAACCGCTGACCCTGACCGTGATCCGGAACGGGGAAAAGGTCGTGCTCGATAACGTGATCCTCGGCACGGAAGAGGAGATCGGCACAAGATTCGGAGTCGTGGATTTCCAGGTATACGCAGAGCAGAAAACGCCCGGCAACGTAATAAAACACGCATTCTTCCGCTCCGTCAACACCGTGCGGATGATCTGGGAAGGCCTGTTCGATCTGATCACCGGCCGGTACGGGATGGAAGCGGTCTCCGGCCCCGTCGGCGTGACCAAGGCGCTTGGGGAAGCCGCGGAACAGGGAGCTCCGGATCTCATCTATCTGGCCGTCGTGATTTCAATGAATCTCGGCGTCATGAACCTGCTGCCGCTTCCCGCTCTGGACGGAGGGAGACTTGTGTTTCAGCTTGTCGAACTCATCCGGCGCAGACCTGTCAAGGCGGAAGTGGAAGGTTTTGTCCATTTTGCAGGACTCGTTCTTCTCATGATCCTCATGGTCGTGGTGGCGGTAAAGGATGTTATCACTCTATTCTGAGGTATAAAGCATGTCAGAAGATTCCGTGAAAGCCGTAAAAGCGGGGAACGTGACGATCGGGGGAGGAGCTGTGCTGACCGTACAGTCCATGACCAATGTCCCCGCAGGCGATTTTGAGCGGACGGTCTCACAGATCCTCAGCCTCGAAAAAGCCGGATGCGACATTGTGCGGTGCGCGGTTCCGGATACGGAAGCCGCGGGCGTTTTCCGGTATGCAAAAGAGCACGGCGCAAAATGCCCGCTGGTGGCGGACGTGCACTTTGACTATAAGATCGCGCTTGCCGCCGCGGAAGCCGGAGCCGACAAGATCCGGGTCAATCCGGGCAATCTCGGCGAAAAATGGAAGGTCGCGGAAGTGGCTGCCTGCCTGAAAAGCCGCGGCCTGCCGGTCCGGATCGGCGTCAACGGCGGTTCGCTCGAGAAAAAGATCCTCGAGAAATACGGCTCTCCCACAGCGGAAGCGCTTGCGGAATCCGCTCTTGAAGAAGCCGAGGCGTTCGAAGCGTGCGGTTTTTCCGATATCGTTCTCTCCATCAAGAGTTCTTCCGTGCCCGAAATGCTCCGCGCCAACCGTCTGGTCCGCTCCATGTGCCGGTATCCGCTTCATATCGGTCTGACGGAAGCCGGGGATCACTATTCCGGACTCGTAAAGAACGCCATCGGGATCGGCGCGCTTCTGACGGAAGGGATCGGCGATACGCTCCGGGTCTCCCTGACCGCCGATCCGCTCGAAGAGGTCCGGGCGGGACGCGAAATTCTCCGGGCAGTCGGACTCGATCCGCGGGGCTATATCGACGTGATCTCCTGTCCCACCTGCGGAAGGACGAAAATCGACCTCTTCTCTCTGGGAAACCGCTACCGGGATTTGATCAAGGACCTTGATCCGCACGGGAAAAAACTGCGCGTTGCGATCATGGGCTGCGTGGTGAACGGACCGGGGGAAGCGAGGGAAGCGGATTTCGGCATTGCGGGCGGCGACGGGAAATGCGTGTTTTTCCGGAACGGGATCCGGGAAGCCGTGATCGACGAGGCCGTAGCTGCGGAGTTTCTCGCCGAAGAGACCCGGAAAGCGATCGGGGATTCCGAACCCCGGCTTGAGATTTAGTTTAAAGACTTAACGCCGGTTTCCGTTCCGTGGGACCGGCCTTTCATAAGATGCGCCGATCGGTCGGCATTGAGGTGACAGTATGTCAAACGCTACCCGTTCTCTATCTGAGATTTTTTCCCGGACAGCGGACGGCTTGACGGGAAAGAGCCGTGAGATTTTTGCATCGGCAACGGACGTCACGCTCCGTGTGGACAAACAGGCACGGATCGTGGAGGTCCGCTGCCGTCTGCCGGAGGTGGTTCCGAAACGGGATCTGTACGCGCTGGAAGAAAAGATCCGCGAATCGTACGAGCTCCAGCAGGTGAGGATCCTTCCGAAGTACGATCCCGGCCTTTTCTCACTGGACTATATCAAAGAAGTGCTCACGGAAGCCGGACGGATCGGTATTGTCTGCCACGGTTTTTTCGACCGTTACGAGATGGAAGGGGACGAAGAGAAGGTCGTCCTTTCCATCCCTTTTTCACGCGGCGGTCTGACACTCCTCAGCCTTGCCGAAACCGCCCGCGTGATCGAAGGCATCGTGTTCAGTGAGTTCGGCCGGCAGATACAGGTCGAACTGAAGCAGTCCGCGGACGCGGAAGAAGCCTACGCGGAATACATGGCAAGGCAGCTCGAAAAGCTCAACACCTCCTCCGCCCTGATCGAAGAAGAATACGAACGCTCCCTGTCCCGGCAGCAGGAACCTGCCGAATCGGATGTGGCAGAGGAAAAAACGGTGCTTCCGCGTGCCGAATCCCTCCTGGAAGGGGATCCAGAAGCGGAAATGCTGGAGGGAGACCGGATCCGCTGCGGACGCATCACGTTCGACTGTTCCGACCCGAAGCTCATATTCGGAGAAGCGTTTCCGATCCGGGACGTTAAGCCGCTCCGGTCGATCAAATCTTCCGCCCGCGGCGCGGTGATCCTCTGTGAGATATTTGCAGTGGAGCAGAAGGAAATCCGACGCGGGGACAAGATCGTCTTTACCTTCGCCGGAACGGACCGGGAGGCTTCCATCTACATCAAAGTCACCGTGCCGTCTTCGGAAGCGAACGAAACGGAAGCGCTCTTCTCCAAGGGGAAGCAGTACGCGGTCCGCGGCTCGATCAAGAGCGATAAATACGACAACGACCTGTACATGCAGTTCACCGATATCATGCAGGTGAAAGAGGATTCCCGCATGGACCGCGCGGAAGAAAAACGCGTGGAACTGCACCTGCATACCAATATGTCCGCCATGGACGCGCTCATCAAAGCCGACGATATCGTGAACACTGCCGCGAAGTGGGGCCACAAAGCGATCGCGATCACGGACCACGGCAATCTGCAAAGCTACCCCATCGCCATGCTGGCCGCCGAGAAGCTCGAAGACAAGATCAAAGTCCTCTACGGCATCGAAGCCTATTATGTAGACGATACGGCGCGGGCTGCGTATCGCGGGGAAGACGTGCGGTTCGACGGAGAATTCGCCGTCTTCGATATCGAGACCACCGGCCTTTCCGCCGCCGCGAACCGGATCACGGAAATCGGCGCGGTCATTTTCCGGAACGGAGAAGTGATCGAACGCTTCAATACATTTGTCGATCCCGAGTGCCATATCCCGGAAAACATCACGGAACTGACGGGGATCACCGACGCCATGGTGGCCGGAGCTCCGAAGGAAGCCGATGCGCTCAGAGCCTTCTTCGGCTTCGTCAAAGACCGGATGCTGGTCGCGCACAACGCCGCCTTTGACACGGGCTTTATCCGACAGGCCGCGGAGCGGAGCGGGATGCCTTTCGATAATCCGTATCTCGACACGCTTGCCATGTCGCGGTATCTCAACCCGGATTTAAAAAACCACAAGCTCGACACACTGGCGGAGCATTACGGGCTCGGCGATTTCAACCATCACCGCGCCTCCGACGACGCGGAAATGCTCGCCATGATCTTCGGACGCATGGTGGAACACCTTCTCGAAGACGGCATCGAAGACATCGCGCGTCTGAACTGGATGATGGCCGAAAAAGCGGATCCCCTTAAGCTGAAGACCTTCCATCAGATCATTTTGGTCAAAAACAAAACGGGGTTAAAAAACCTCTACAAACTCGTTTCGGATTCGTATTTGAAATATTACTACCGATTCCCTCGGATCCCGCGCACCCGTCTGGAAGAACTCAGGGAAGGACTGATCCTCGGTTCCGCCTGTTCGGAGGGCGAACTGTTCCGCGCGATTCAGGAGGGCAAGCCGGAAGCGGACCTGATCGAGATCGCCCGGTTTTACGACTATCTGGAGATCCAACCGATATCCAACAACGCGTACATGATCCGGGAAGGGACAGCAGCCGACGAAGAAGCGCTGAGAAACTACAACCGCCGCATCGTGGAACTCGGAAAAAAAGCGAACCGGCCCGTATGCGCCACCTGTGACGCCCATTATAAAAATCCGGAGGACGAGCTTTACCGCAGGATCATCCTCTCCGGTCAGGGCTACAAGGACGCAGACAAGGAGACGAAGCTCTTCTTCCGGACGACGGAGGAAATGCTGGAGGAATTCTCCTACCTCGGCGAGGAAACCGCCCGTGAAGTCGTGATCACGAATCCGAACAGGATCGCGGATCTGATCGAACCCGTCCGTCCCATCCCGAAGGGGAATTATCCGCCCCACATCGACGGTGCGGAAGAGGAACTGACGACGAAATGCTGGTCCCTGGCGAAGGAACTCTACGGAGACCCGCTGCCTCAAGTCGTGTCCGCGCGTCTGAAAAGGGAACTGGACTCCATCATCTCAAACGGCTTCGCCATCATGTACATCATCGCACGCAAGCTCGTGGAAAACAGCGAAGAGAAGGGGTATCAGGTCGGTTCGAGAGGTTCCGTCGGTTCTTCCTTTGCGGCAACGATGGGCGGCATCACCCGCGTCAATCCGCTGCCTCCGCATTACCGCTGTCCGAAATGCCGCTGGAGCGAGTTCTTCGAGGGGGGCGAGGTCGGTTCGGGATTCGATCTCCCGCCGAAGAAATGTCCGGTCTGCGGGGAGGAGTGCGAACGGGACGGGCACGATATCCCCTTTGAAACGTTTCTCGGCTTCAAAGGTGACAAAACGCCCGATATCGACTTGAACTTCTCCGGAGACGTGCAGGCGGCCGCGCACAAGTTTACCGAAGTGCTGTTCGGCGCGGGACATGCGTTCAAAGCGGGGACCATCGGTACGCTGGCGGACAAGACCGCCTACGGCTACGCCGCGCATTTTCTCGAGGACCGCGGGATCTCCGTCAACCGCGCCGAGATGGACCGCCTCGTCAACGGATGCATGGGCGTGAAGAAAAACACCGGCCAGCATCCCGGCGGCGTCATCGTCGTTCCGGCGGAATATGAGATCTACGATTTCTCCCCGATCCAGCACCCGTCGGACAATAAGACGGGCGCGGAGATCGTCACAACGCACTTCGCGTTCACCTATCTGCACGACACCATCCTCAAGCTGGATATCCTCGGACACGATATTCCGACCAAATACAAGAGGCTGGAGGAATACACGGGGATCAAGGTGACGGACGTCCCCCTGTCCGATCCGGCGTGTTATGAGGGACTGACCTCCACCGCGCCCATCGGCGTGTCTCCGGAGCAGATCGACAGTCAGACCTCCACCGTGGGCCTGCCCGAGCTGGGCACGCAGTTTATCCGCGGCGTCCTGATGAAAGCCCAGCCGAAAAACTTTGCCGATATCCTTCAGATTCAGGGACTGACCCACGGGACCGGATGCTGGCTCGGCAACGCGGAAGAACTCATCAACAGCAATACCTGCACGATCTCCGAGGTCATCGGATGCCGGGATGACATCATGATGACGCTGATCCACAAATACGGCATGGAGAAATCCCTCTCCTTCAAGATCATGGAATTCGTGCGGAAGAACAAAAAAGGCCTGATCATCCCGCAGGACATGCAGGACGCCATGCGGGAGAGCGGCGTTCCGGACTGGTATATCGACTCGCTCCAGAAGATCCGCTACATGTTCCCGAAGGCGCATGCCGCCGCTTACGCCATCGACGCCGTGCGTCTGATGTGGTACAAGATCTATCATCCCGTGGAATTCTACGCGGCCTATTTCACGGCAGCTCCCGACGGGTTCGACGGAGAGACCGTCATGAAAGGGCGCCGGTTCTGCAAGGAAACCTACGCGGACCTGAAGAGGCGCGGGAAGGAGATCTCCGCGACGGAAGCCGCCCTGGAAGACGCGCTCATGCTCGTCAACGAATGCTTCGAGCGCGGATACGATTTTCTCCCCGTAGATATCCGGAAATCCCACGCGACGAAATTCCTGCCCGAGGGAGGGAAGATCCGGCTGCCCTTCACCAGCCTGCCCGGTCTCGGCGGAGCAGCTGCCGAAAACATCATGGAAGCCATGCGGTCCGGGGATATTCTGTCCGTCGAAGATCTCCGCGTCAAGGCCAAGGTATCGAAGAGCATTCTGGAGCTGCTCGAAAAAAACGGAGCGCTGAAAGGCATGTCCCAGTCCAACCAGCTGTCCATGTTCGGTTGAACCGGATATAAAACCTTCAAGACAGGAGCTGAAAAATGGAAAACAGAACCTACCGCTACGATCTGCATGTACATACCTATGAAGGAAGCGCATGCGCAAGGAGCCTCGCAGCGGACCTTGCGGATTTCTACAAGGAAAAGGGATACGACGGGATCGTCATCACAGACCATTTCTGGTGCGGCAACACCCGGGTAGACCGGGATCTGCCGTGGAAGGAATGGCTTGCCGAATTCCGTCATGGGTATGAAAACGCCAAGGCGCGCGGGGATGAAATCGGGCTGTCCGTTTTTTACGGATGGGAGTACTCCTTCCACGGGATCGACTTTCTGACCTACGGACTTGACAACGACTGGCTGGAGCAGTACCCGGACATTGTCCGGATGGATATCGTCGATTATCTGAACCTGGTGCGGGAATCCGGCGCGTACGTCATTCACGCTCACCCGTTCCTTGAGGCTCGCTATATCCCGTATATCCGTCTGCTTCCGCGGCAGGTGGACGCCGTCGAAGTCTGCAACGCCCCCAAGACGCCGTTCTGCAACGGATTGGCTCTGCATTACGCGCGCGCGTACGACCTCACGGAGACGGGCGGCTCCGATTGCCACAGTGTGGAAGCGACCGCCTTATCCGGCATCGAGGTCAATCATCCGGTCAATTCCATGGCGGAGCTGATTTCCGTTTTAAAAAACAGGGAACACCGGGTGATCCGTCCGGAGGAATAATCTCATTCAATATTTTGGCGTTATCTGTTTTCAATCAATATATACACGGGAGGACACAGCATGAAGACCATCAAGGACAAGTATCTCGTCGTCGGCGCGGACTTTGCGGGGTATCCGCTGAAGGAGGCCGTCTGCGCGCACCTCAGGGCAAAAGGCTGGAAGATCACCGACCTCGGCGTCACCGATCCGAACGTCGAAGACACGGAAAATATGTTCCACCGCGTGGGACTCCGGGTCGCGGCGCAGGTATCGGAGGGCAATTTCGAGCGCGCCCTGCTGTTCTGCGGGACGGGCATGGGCATCCATATCGCGGCGAGCAAGTGTCCCGGCATACACGCGGGCGTCGTGGAAAGCGTGCCTGCCGCGCTTCGGGCCATCACCGGCAACGGCGTGAACGTGCTGGCGATGGGCGCGTTCTATGTGGCTCCGCAGATGGGCTGCGACATTGCGGATGCGTATCTCGGCGCCGAACTCGGTTCCGGTTACGAATGGTGGCACAACTTCTATGAATTCCACAAGCTGGCCATGGACGAACTGGATGCCTTCGACTACGAAACCTATAAAAAGAACGGCTTCAAGCTCAAGCATCTCGGGGACTATCCGCTGAAGCTCGAAACGAAGCCGGAATGAGATACGGATCCGGAAAGGAAGGGACTGGAACATGCTGACGGTCACAGGACTGTTCGCCGACGGAGGCAGGATCCGGAAGGGCTCCTTTCCGGATCGTTTCCGCCGGGCGGCGATCGATACGGAGACTCCCGTCTTTTCATGGTCGGCGTCTTCTTCCCGTGAAGACGACTGTCAAACGGCCTGCCGTGTGACAGTACGTTCATCCGACGGCGCACTGCTATGGGACAGCGGGTGGACCGAACGGCGGGAACAGGATCTGAGATATGCGGGGGAGAGACTGCCTCACGGGATTCCCGTGACGGTTTCCGTGTCTGTCCGCGGCAAAGACGGCGGGGAATCTGCGCCGTATGAAGCCGAAATCGTCTCCGGGCTGCTGAACGAAAACGAGATCCGGGGGAAATGGATCACTTCGCCGGTACCGACGGACGGGAGGGTGTTATACTTCCGAAAAGACACGACGCTCCGGGACCTGCCGGTCAACGCCGCGCTGTATGTCTGCGGTCTGGGCTACCACCGCGTGACGGTCAACGGGAAACCGGTAACGGACGCGAAGCTCGAACCGGCGCATTCCAATTATGCGAAGATCGCCTATTACACCGTTCATCCGGACGTACTTCCCCTCTTGAGTGAAGGAACGAACACGATTGGGATCGAGGTCGCGGAAGGCTGGCGGAACAATACGACGGAGATGACACGCGGAGCGATCGGCGAAAGAAAGATCGAGTTCTTCGGTCCCTCCGTGCTGTGGGCAATGCTGGTGCTCCGGTATGCGGACGGCAGGGAAGAGATCGTTGCGACGGACGGAAGCTGGGGCGTAAAGTTCGGTCCCGTCGTATCTTCTTCGATCTACAACGGCGAAACATATGACGCGAGGCTGGCCGATCCCGCGTGGAACATGCCCGGAACCCCCTCCGGTTTTGAGCCTGCCGAAGAATGCGAGGGGCCGGGAGGCGTCCTGCGTCCCATGGTGCTCGAGCCCGTCGTGATGAAAGCGGAGTATCCGGCGATCGAGCTGACAGCGCCGAAACCGGGCATATTCGTCGCGGATTTCGGACAGAATATCGCGGGTGTCGTTCGGTTGAAACTGCCCGAAGGATTGACTGCCGGACAGACACTCACCCTTCGCTTCGCCGAAGAGCTTGACGAAGACGGAACACTCTACACCGCATCCCTGCGCGGAGCAAAGTGTACGGATACGTACATTGCCGCAGGAGACGGGAGGGACGGCGCGTACTTCACACCTTCCTTCACCTTCCACGGCTTCCGGTACGCAGAGATCACGGGGCTTGACGCCCTGCGGAAGGAAGACCTGACCGCCGAGCTGTGGTGCACCGACCTTAAAAACGGCTCCTTCTTCTCCTGCGGATCGGCCCTCGTAAATCAGATCCAGCGGAACGTCATCATGACGGAGCAGGACAACATGCACTCCATCCTCACGGACTGTCCGCAGCGGGACGAGCGCATGGCGTGGATGAACGACGCGACGGTCAGGTTTGAAGAGACGCCGTACAATTTCGACATCGGACGCATGTTCCCGAAGATCGTGCGGGACATCCGGGCGGAACAGCGGGACGAGGGACAGTTCACCTGCTGCTGTCCGTATTATTTCGGCGGACTTCCGGCAGATCCGGTCTGCTCCTCCTATCTGATCGCGGCATATGAGGCGTGGATGCACACCGGGAACCTCGATCTGATCCGCGAAAGCTTTGACGGCCTCGCCGCATGGGAGGACTATCTGCTCTCGCGCAGCCGGAACTTCATTGTCGAGTACAGCTATTACGGAGACTGGGCTGCTCCGTACTACGCGTGCGAGGGCGGTGAAATCGACGCCGCAAAGAACGCTCAGACCGAAGGCATCCTCATGTCGACCGGATACTCCTATCTCAACTGCCGCCTGCTTTCCGAAATGGCGGAAGCGGTCGGAAGGGAAACGGACGCGGCGCATTACGGGGAGCTTTCCGAAAAGGTCAAAGAGGCTTTCCTCGCAAGATGGCATGACGGGCACGGCAAGATCGGAACAGGCTCTGAAGGCGCGCAGGCATTCTCGCTCTGGCTCGGGATCCTCCCGGAAGAAGTCCGGCAGGCTGCGGCCGATCTGATGGCGAAAGATCTTGTCGAGCGGGACTACCGGTTCACCACTGGAAATCTCTGCACGCGCTATCTCTTCGACATGCTTGCAGAATACGGGCATATCAAAGAGGCGTGGACGCTTCTTTCGAAGGAGACCTATCCGTCCTACGGCTTCATGATTCAAAACGAAGCGACGACGGTTTGGGAGCGGTTCGAGCTGAAAAAGAACCCCGGCATGAACTCCCACAATCATCCGATGTACGGCGCGGTCGGTTATTTCTTCTACACGTGGCTGGCAGGGGTGAGGCCCGTTTCTCCCGGATGGGAAAAATTCCGCGTCGCGCCGGTCCTTCCGGAAGGACTGTACTCCGCGCACGCAGTGATCGATACCGTAAAAGGCGATATATCCGTTCGCTGGTCCGTCCGGTACGGGAAAAAATACCTCTTCCTGCAGGTCCCGTTTGGTACGTCGGCGGAAGTCGATTTCTGCGGCGTGAAACGGGAAGTCGGCAGCGGATATCACGTGATCGAAGCGGAATAGGATAAGAAAAAATCGGAGCTGAGGCAGCGCTTCCGCACGGAAACGCCGGCCCGGCCCCGATTTTTCTTTGTATGGGAATTATTCTTCCGTAAACTGTTCCTTGGCGGAAAAGGCTTTGCATATGTCCGGATATCCCCCGAAAACTGTCAGCTTGTCGCCGTTTTGAAACACGGTTTCCGCCGAAGCCGGTTCCGCTTTCCGGTTCTTCCGCTCCACCAGCATCACGAGGATCTTTTGTTCCGTCCTCAGTCCCGTATCCTTTAAGGGCTTGTCCTTCAGCTCCTCCGGAACGTCGTTCAGCGTAACGACGGCGATGGAGTCCTTGCCGATATAATCGATCAGCATGACGGTGTTGACCGAATCCGTGTGCATGAATTTGCCGATCAGCTTTTCGATGAGACGGTCGCAGCGGGTGCGGACGCTCCGGATCCGTGCGAGCGCGAACACGGCGATAACGGCAGCGAGCGGGATCAGGATCGGAGCGAAATAGTTTTCCACCTGTACGAGCTTCAGAGACAGAAACACGTTGACGAACGCGGAGACGATCGTGATGTTGAACACATACCCGAACAGCATGGTGATCCTTGCCAGCCTCCGGCGCGAACGCGTGGAGAGGATCATTTCGCTTTCGTGTGTGGTGAACCCGCATCCCGTCAGCAGGGACACGACCTGAAATCTCGCCCGCTCGTCCGGGAGGCCGGTAAAACGGAACAGCATGGTGAACAGCTCGGAGATGATCCAATATACAAGAATGATCAGCGCAAACAGCGAACACGCGATATAAATGCTCATTTTGTCATACTCCTGTTGATTTCGTTATGAAAGGGCGGAAACGGGATGCCGTTGAGTTTCAATGTTCCAGAGTTCTCCGACGGGGTTGAGGTTGTCGGGATACAGGAATACGGAGGTCCTGTGATAGAGAAAAGAGTCCGTGCCGTTTTCTCCCGCGACGGCGACGAGCTTGTTCCACACCACGATCTTGTATGTCAGCGCGGCATACACCCTCGTTCCTCCGTCGTCCAGCGTTCCTCTCGGAACGGGGAGAAAGAAAACCGCCGGAAGAACGGCAAGAATGACCGCGATGATCTTTACGTATTTTTTCATGCTCGCTCCGTCTGCCGGGATCCGGCGCGTTTTCTGCAAAAAATCGTCTCCGGGACTTGCTTTATATGGGGAGGAAAGGTATAATACAGACAGATCGATCTGTCTTTTTCATTATACCATATCGCGGCGCTGCTGTCAAC
>JAEEGL014838833.1_pt1 | contig 13926 bp, 13 predicted proteins | sample 9134231 | NCBI WGS metagenome assembly JAEEGL01 (sample SAMN16246548, study PRJNA631951) | gut metagenome | biome: gut microbiome; feature: rumen; material: fiber-attached | host: Bos | place: Iran: Karaj | collected 2018-10
TATATGAAAAAGATTTATATGAACGGCAAATAAGAATTCCACGACTAAAAAAGCTCTATGAGCAGAAACTTATGAAGCTGGAAGCTTTTCAAAAAGGCAAGAATATATGGAAAGAGGCTTGATAAAATCGTGGCGTGGGGAAGGCATGGTTCATGGTACACGGAACCAATGTTGTAAGCAAAAAGGAATGTTAATAAAATATCCGTAATTAACGATATTTGTTTCGGAGGCACTTATGATGATTGGGCAGAGGGTATTTTACCTATTAGAAAAAAAGAATATGACGCAGAGAGAGTTTTCTAAACGAACCGGTATTGCTACTACTACAATCAGCGACTGGAGAAAGAAAAATACCAATCCGGGATCGGATAAGATTATGTGCATATGTGCAGCTCTTGAGGTTTCTCCTGAATACCTTCTTTCAGGAGTGACAGAGGACAGTAATAGAGGAAGGAGCATGGACTATATTGCAGGAAAACGAAGATCTTTGCAAAGAACTGACGGAGCTGATTCTCGGACGAAAGATTGGTGAGATAGTAAAATCTGAAAAACAGAAGTCTATAGAGATATCTCCTAATGGTCATGGAGTCAGATTTGATGTCTATTTTGAGGATGATAAGAAAAATGTCTATGATATAGAGATGCAAAAATCGGACACCAAGGAATTACCATTGAGAAGCCGCTACTATCAAGGAATGATAGATTTAGACTACCTTGGGAAAGGTAATGATTATAAAAAACTTCCACACAGTTACATTATTTTTATTTGCAAATTTGATTTATTTGGTATGGGATACCATAAATATTCATTTTTGCCTAAATGCACAGAGGTTAAAAATCTGATATTGAAAGACAAGACGGATAGGATTTTTATATGTGCTGGCGGTGATAAAGACGATGTATCAGAAGAGATGAAACAATTTCTTGATTATATATCGGAGAAAAACAGTAACAGTGATCTTGCTTCCAGAATTGAGGGAAAGGTTCAGGAAGCCATAGAAAAGGGAATGTGGAGGAAAGAATATATGACGCTCCAGGAAATGATGCAGGATGAGTTTGAACAAGGAAAGGCTGAAGGATTAGAACAAGGCGAAGATAAAAAGCTCGTCAAACAGATATGCAAGAAAATGACTAAAGGGAAAGATGCTAAAACAATTGCAGAGGAATTGGATGAAGATTTGACGCTGGTTCAGGAAATATATGATGTAGCCAGTAATTATGCTCCCGACTGCAATGCGGACAAGATTTTTGATGATTGGAAAGCAAAGTAATAGGTGGCAATTGACTGGATGGAATTGGCCTCGTTTTGTTACAATATAGTGGCTTGTTTTCAATGACAAATGCCTATATTTAGCGTATAATATCCCTATAGAGCACAAGGCTCTATGGGGATTTTTTCTTATGAGACACACCTGATGAGGCGGGTGTATAAACTTTATGAAAAGAGTTTATATTGGGGAGCATGAATAACGATTAATTAGGCAGCAGCGCGTTGTGATGCTTCATGACGTGTATGCTGCTTTTTATATTACTTATACGTAGCTTTTCGTGGGAACAAGTAACCTAACGGTGCTTTTCTGGGGCATTAGATTAAATGATATAGTAGGACGATATGAATGATATATTTTTATTTACAATATATTTTTTTGCAGAAAAAGGTAAAAAGATTGGTATAAACAGTGAGAAGATAAAGGCATGCTTTTTCCCACTTTATCGTTTTTTTTGCTGGATAGAATATAAGTGGTTTAATAATATCTATTTATATCATGTAGAAATTCCCGTTACCCAGCGATGTACATTAAAATGTAAAGACTGTAGTTTTATGATGCCGTATTTTGAGCATCCTAAGGACTACAAAGTAAATGATCTGCTTACATATATGGACAGGCTTTTTGAGTGTGTTGATACCATTCAGATCTTTAGAATTTTGGGTGGGGAACCGTTTGTCTATAGGGACTTGGATTCGATTATTATCAAGGCACTGAGTTGTCCCAAAGTCAGGACGGTTGATGTTGTGACAAACGGAACGTTAATACCTTCGGAAAAAGTATTAGCTGCAATGAAGAATAACAAGTTAACAGTTCAAATTAGTGATTATGGGGATATTTCCTATAAGAAAAACGAGTTACTAAAAATATGTGAAGAAAATGGGATAAAATGTGTTATTCGAAGTATGGCAGATAAAAACTGGTTCTCGGCGGGAGATTTGCATTTTAGGGGGAAAGTGGCGAAAGAACTTAAGATACAGCTTAAAAAATGTGGTGGTATATGCCGAAGCTTTCAGAATGGGAAACTGTATTTTTGTCCAAGAGCATCATTTGGGGCTCTGTTAGGAATACCTGATCCTAAAAAAGAATTTGTTGATTTTACAAAAAGTGGAGATGTAAAAGAGCTAAGAAGGCAAATATTCGAGTTAAATCAGAGAAAAGCTTTTTTGGCTTGTAATTACTGTGATGAGGGGACTGATAATTACAAACCGATCCCGCCAGCTTTGCAGATAGAAGAACAAACACAAATTACTAACTGGAAAAAGACAATTTCTAAGTAAATGCCATAAATAAAATGGCAAACAAGGGGATCTGATATGACAATAGTATATGTAAGTGATGACAATTATGCACACTTATTGGGAATATCTCTAACATCTCTTTATGAAAACAATAAGCTTGAGCGTACCTTGAACGTTTTCATTATTGATGACGGGATATCTCAAAATAACAAACAGAGAATCATAAGAACAGCAGAACGATATAATCGAGAAATAAATTTTTTTGATGCGGATATGTCAATATCTCTAAATAATATAGGAAAGTGGCCAAAGAATATTTTTTATCGATTATTCTTTATAACTATTTTTGGAAATGAATTAAAGGATGACAGGATTCTGTATTTGGATTGCGATACGATAGTTGTGGATGGAGTAGGGGAGCTTTGGAACATAGATTTGGAAGGAAAAGCTTGCGCAGCTGTGTATGAATGTATGGGTAAACGGCATAAGAAGAATTGCTCCTTAAAAGATGAATTGCCGTATTTCAACTCTGGAGTATTGTTAATGGATGTCCATAGATGGAAAAAACTTGATATTGAAAAGAAGGTTCAGCAGGTACTTTATAAAAATGCGGATACCAAGATGGAATATCCGGATGAGGGTATAATAAATTATCTATTACAGGATAACATAAAAGTCCTTAAACCACGGTACAATCTGACTACTATAAAATGCGTTTTCACATATAAAGAGCTAAAGATGTACAGAAAGTCAAGGTTTATGTATTCTCCAGCGGATTATTCTGATGCAAAGAATAATCCATGCATAATACATTATACGAATAATTTTCTGGTTAGAAGACCATGGCAAAGTGGCATAAAAAATGAACATCCGTTGGCTGCATATTTTTCGAAATGTAAAGATAATTCCGAATGGAAAGATATAGATATGCAGGAGGAAAAGATTGGAATGCCAAAGAAAATTGTTAGAAAAACATTTGAAATCAATGGTATGTTATGCACAATCATCACGGGATTTATTTATTCGTATATTAAACCACTTAAATATGACACCTTGGTTGTTACAGAAATTGATAAGTAAGACATCATAGGGATAAATCGGAGATAAGTATTATGGGCAATAAAAATAATTATGACATAACGCTGGTAGTTACACACAGATGTAATGCAAAATGTATTATGTGCAGTTCCTATGAGAATCCGTCCTGTGTTAATGATGAAATTACTTTGGATGATATAAAGAAGATACCAGATTCGAATTTTATTCAAATAACAGGTGGAGAACCATTTATGCGTTCTGATCTGGAGGATATCGTAAGAATACTCTCAAAAAAATCTCATAGGTTAATGATAAACACAAATGGTTTTTTTACTGATAGGTTGCTCAGTCTCTGTTCAAAGTATCCAAAAACAGCTATCAGAATATCAATCGATGGAGACAGGGAATTACATAATTCTATAAGACGAATAGATATCTATGACAAAGCTATTGATAGCTTAAAACAGCTTAAAGCATTGGGAATCAAGGATTTAGGAATTAGTTTTACGCTACAGGAAAGTAATAGCGAGCAACTGATAGAAATGTATATGTTTGCATTAGGCATGGGGGTCGATTTTGGTGTTGGTATAATACATAATTCGTTTTATTTTAGTAAGGATGATAATGTCATCAGTAATGAAGAAAAGCTAAAAGCTGTTTTAAAGGAATTGGTAAGAATCCAGATCAAATCAGATCGGAAAAAAGACTGGGCACGGGCATATTTTAATGATATGAGCATTAACTATATAGATGGTAAACCAATGCCTGTGAGGTGCGATGCTGGTATTAGTTCTTTTACCATAGAGTGCAATGGAAATGTACTTCCATGTAATATGACTCCTACAGAATGGGTTATGGGAAATATCAAACAGCAAACCTGGCAGGAAATTATGAAAAGCAATCAAGCATTGGAAATAAGACAAAGATGCAAAAAATGTACGCTTAATTGCTGGTCGATATGCAATGTTCAGAGTGCATTGAAGAAAAAAATATGGATACCTGGTATGTGGTTGATTAGGAATAAGGTCATAGCGCCTAAGAATATGGCGGATAAAGAGTTATATACTAAGCAGAGCTGATTTTTTTACATGAGGAAAGGGTAATAATGAATGCAAGGACAATAAGTGTGATTACTGTGGCTTGGAATGCTGAAGCGACCATAGAGAAAACAATTATTTCCGTAATTAATCAGACATATAAACCTATAGAGTATATTTTTATTGATGGGAAGTCTACGGACGGAACTAATGATATTATTAACCGCTATCGCGATGAAATTACGCTGAGAAACATAGCATTTAAACATGTTTCTGAGAAGGATACGGGAATATATAATGCAATGAACAAAGGATTGGAATTGGCTTGCGGGGAATGGATTTATTTTTTGAATGCAGATGATAGATTATATGATGATTATGTTTTTGAAAAAGTATTCTGTAACTCAATCAAATATGAAAAAATAGACTGCATTTATGGAAATGTTATTCACTGCCATGGAGATATTTTTGTAAAAAAAAGGGGGGCTCCAATAGAAACAATTTTTTATAAATACCCCATATGCCATCAGGCAGCATTTGTGAAACGTAACACTTTGATGAAGTATAGATTCAACGAAGAATATAAGCGCTTGGCCGATTTTAATCAGTTTTTTAGTATGTATTTAGATGGAAAAAACTTTGAATATATGGATATATATATAGCTTTTTTTAGTTTGTTGGGGGTTTCTCAGAGTAATTATTTAGATTTGATGTTTGAACGTGAAAAAGTACACTTAAAGCTTGGAATAGCGAAAAGAAAAAGGATAATAAGGTGGAGTAGATACTTGTTTATTTACATTATAAAAACCAATGGCATCTTATACAGGTTTTACTTGAAGCTTAATGAGCGTATACAACAAAAATAAAGTAATATTTTTTGTTGTTCTTGTGGAATTGTAGTAAAGAAAAGTGTTATGGAGCTCTGAATCAGGAGTCTGTAAAGATTTTGTTTTTGGGCGGTACAGCAATATGAAAAAGAGGAATTCAATTCATCATAATTCATATATTACCATAGTGCTGGGATTATGGTTTGCAACTGAAGTTTTGTTTCAATCAACAATAGATAAATTTCTATATTGGGATATGGAGGATATTAACAAATATGCTTCATATCTATTTCTATTACTTTTAACTATTTATATCCTCTTTTTTCAAGAATATTCGATGAAAGAAATCATATCTATAGGTGTTGTTTCAACAATTGTTATTATAACGACTATTCATGCGCATCATAACATAATGATGTCTACATTTATTTTTATTATTGCTGCTAAGAATATGGATTTCGAAAGTACTGCTAAACTGGTTTATTATGCTCAAGTAGCATCTGTTATATTGGTAATAGCACTTTTTTGGAGTGGCAACATTGGTGAAAATATCATTTATAGGGGGGCTGTTATTAGACATTCATATGGATTTCTCCATCCAAATCTTTTTGGAATCAGAATGTTTCACATAATGACAAATAGATGCTATTTGCGAAGAAATAAAATTGGTTTTAGTGATTTTGCTAGCGTTCTAATAATGGCATTAATTGTTCGACATGTATCAGATTCAAAGACTGCTTATTATTCATTGTTGGCTTTACTCTTTATTATTATGTTATATTCATTTCTTTATATACGAGAAGTGAATATGGATGTTTTTGCTAAAGTGATGATAATAATATCGTTTATTATGTGTAGTGGGAGTTTGGTTTTATCTTTCATTGATGTGAGGAAAAACTCAATTATAAGTGTGCTGGATGCTGCATTATCTCATAGATTTTCATTGTGCCATAAGACTTTATTATATTATGGAATTAAACTGTTTGGGCAGGAAATATCACCATTTGTTAAAAGACCACAAATAGCAAGCTTTTACAGGTTTTATTTAGACAATTCATATATGGCGATATTGTTAAGATATGGATATTTTATTTTTATTTGCTTTATTTTGGCATATTTTTATACAATGGTGAATCTGAGAAAAAGAAAGCAGTACTTTTTGGTTGGAATGATGGGGCTATTTACTGTTTATGGAGTTATGGAGAATAACTTATTTTCTATGTCACAAAATGTATTTCTGTTGTTGTTATCTTTTTCTATTTACGGGGAGCATACAGAATCGGTTAGTAAAAATCACAAGAAGGTAGTATTTGTTTGGCAGTAGCTTATTTAGTGTATGAGAATAGTGGCATAATTCTTGAGTGATATGACATTTAGGAAGTGCTGGCAGGCATAATACTTAAAAAGATATAGGTGTTATTTGAGGAAATAATTACGCTTTGGATATGGAATAAAGGGGATTATAATTGAAAGTTTTGCAAATTAATTCGTTTTATTATTTGGGTGGAAGTACAGGGAAAATTGCTAGTGATTTATTTGAAGCTATAAAAAGTGATGGAGATTATTCTTATATTATTTATGGTATAAATAATGGCGAAGAAAATGGGGATGGGATTTTCCTTCTGGAAGATAAGCTATATCGAAAACTAAATGGTTTAAAATCTCGCATGTTTAGTAGTAACGGATTCAATAATGTTATTGCGACTAAAAAAGCCATAGATATTATTGATTACGTTAAGCCTGATGTTATTCATATTCATAATTTGCATGGGGCATATATAAACATTGAATTGCTGTTTGCTTATATAAGAGATAAAAGTATTCCTGTGGTGTGGACGTTGCATGATTGCTGGGCATATACAGGAAGATGCGCATATTATGATTATAATCAGTGTTTTAGGTGGACAGAAGGGTGTGCTAAATGTGAGTTTCCTTTTCAATATCCGAAGACATGGGGGAAAGGAAAGGAGGCATATTATTACAATATAAAGAAAAGTTTGTATAGTAATTATTCTAATTTGACATTTGTAACTCCAAGTAGGTGGCTAATCGAAGAAATGGATAAATCTTTTTTGCGCTCTAGTCGGAAAATAGTTATCAATAATGGAATAGATTTAAATGTGTTTTATCCACAAGGATGCGAAAAAAAGAATGGTTATTCAATAAAAAAGATGGTACTTGCAGTAGCATATAATTGGAGTGACCAGAAAGGATATCGTTATCTAAGACAAATAGCAAAGGAATTGGATGACGAGTGGAAATTGGTGGTAATAGGAGATAAACAGAAAAAAAATAGAGAGTTAATAAAACAAGGTGTTATTGTTATCGAAAAAATAAGTGATGGACATGAACTGGCAAAATGGTATTCTTCAGCGGATGTACTAATTAATCCAACTCTTGAGGATAATTTTCCAACGGTTCTAATTGAAGCTATGGCATGTGGAACGCCCTGCATTTCATTCAATACAGGAGGGTGCTCGGAAATAATAGGTGAAACGGGAGCTGTTGTTAATAGAAGAGATTGGAGGGCTATGCTGGAAAGTATTTATAATATTGATAAGGAAAAGCTGAAAGATAAATGTATAGAGAGGGTGCAAAAGAATTATAATAAACGTGAAATGATTGAAAAGTATATTGAATTATATCATGAGATGTATAGGCAAAAGGATGAATGAAGATGGATATTGCAATTGTCGTGTTTGCATATAACCGTAAGGATATGCTTGAATCTATGCTACGTACACTTGACTCTTGTGAAGAGAAGGAGAGGTTTGATGTATTCTTTTTTTCTGATGGACCTAAAAATGATGCTGATTCGGTTAAAGTAGATGATGTCAGACGATTGATTAAAAAATATTCTATAAGCAATACATTTAGGAATGTTTATTCTGTTTTTAGAGAAAAGAACATGGGGCTTGCTAATTCTGTTATTTCAGGCATTAGCGAAGTTATCTGTAACTATAATGGTATTATTTGCCTTGAAGATGATTTAATCGTGGGGAATGATTTTTTGTCTTTGATGAGAGTTGGATTAGAACAATTTAAAGCAGATACCAGAATATGGTCGATTAGTGGATACGCTTTGGGGTTGAATAGTATACAAGATAAGACTGCTAATTCATTTTTGTCATATAGATCATATAGTTGGGGGTGGGCAACTTGGCCAGATAGATGGAATAGCATTGATTGGACTGTTTCAGATTATAACTCATTTTCAAGATCAAAGCCAAAGAGACAAGATTTTGCAAAAGGGGGACAGGATTTACCCTATGTGATGGATTTGCAAATGAATGGTCTGATTGATTCGTGGGCTATACGTTGGTGCTATGCACAATGGAAGCAAGGTAAATTGACAGTTTTTCCAAAAGAATCACGCGTTGAACACAAGGGCTGGGGGGGAGAATCCACGCATTCCAAAAAAGAGCTGCCAGGACAGCAATCAATTAAGACTGAATATGTAAGGATAAATCAATTTGATGCTGTATATGATGAGGCTGTTATGGAAGAGATCCGGCTTTTTTATCCTTTTAATATTATGAAGATTAAAGTCAAATTATTATTAGCGAAAATACTACAAATAAAAAAGATTTAAGGCATTGATCTAGAACTATAGAAGTGTTTGATGGAAGATAGGAGCGTACTGTTTTTCTTTATGAGTGAAAAGTATGAGATGATAAGGAACTACTTCTATAATTTAATATGGCAACTTTCAGCTATCATAATTCCGCTTATTACTGTACCTTATTTGACACGTGTAATTGGGGCAAAGGGGCTGGGTAATTTTTCCATGGCATATTCCATGGCCTATTATTTCACAATTTTTATCAAACTTGGAGTGGATAATTATGGAAGCAGGGAGATTGCATATAATAGAAATAGCATCATGGATATAAGTAAAACCTTTTGGGAGATTTTTCTGTTTCAAATATTATTGGGAATACTTATAACGGTTATTTATTCGATATGGATTATTTTTTTCATAAAGAATAACTATCTTTCATTTATTATGATTGCCTTGTTATTGTCTGCGATGATAGATACTAATTGGTGCGTTTATGGGTTAGAACAATTTGGTGCTGCAGCAAAGAGGGATATTTTGATAAAGTGTTTGGTTGCAATACTAATATTTGTTTTTGTGAAAAGTGAAGATGATGTGTGGGCGTATGCTCTAATATATGTGCTAGGGACTGTGTTGACGCAGATTATTTCGCTTTCTGTAATTGCTAAATATATAATAATTGTTCCTATTTCAATAAAAGGAATTGGTAAGCATATAATCCCAAATATGAAAATGTTGTTTCCTGTATTGACTGTTAGTATATATGTGATTATGGATAAAATAATGATAGGGGTGCTTGCCTGCGATGAGGAATTGGGATTCTATCATACCGCTGAAAATATAATTAAGGTTCCTATGGCATTTATTACTGCACTAGGAACAATAATGATGCCACGAATTTCAAATATGGTAGCTAATAAAGGCAGAAAAGACATGCTTAATAGATTGTTTGAGTGGGCCTTTGTTTTTGCAGTATTTATATCAGTTTCTTTATGTTATGGAATAATGTGTGTGACGAAGGAATTTGTCCCACTTTTTTTTGGAACTGGATTTGAAAAATGTGTTAATTTATTTTATGTTTTTTTGCCAAGCACTATATTTACTGCTGTTTCAAGTGTAATTCGGACACAGATAATACTGCCACAGAAGATGGATGGTTTGTATTTTTTGTCATTGCTTAGTGGGGCACTTACTAATCTGTCTATCAACTTTGCTTTGATACCGAGATTAGGTGCTTTGGGAGCCGCTATAGGATCTTTAATTACTTACATAACCATATGCTGTGTACAAATAATAGGGGTTAGGAATCAGTTGAACTTGTACAAATTATTACTAATTTCCATTTCAATGATTGCTCCGGGAATTATAGGATTTTTGTTATTGGCTGGAAATAAATTTGGAAATGGAAGTGCTATAAAATTATTAGTGAACAAAATATTTATATGTGGAGCATTTTATATTCTGGTCATGCTATTTGAATTTGGATTATTGTTGATTACAAATGTGGTAAGCATGAAAAAACTATGGAGCTATGCACATTGTTTTATGCATAGTAGAAAGGAATAATAAAACAAAGTGATGGTGTCGAAAATAAGACAGATAATTAGGAGAACGTTACTAAAAAGAATACTTCATATTGAAAGTAAAGTGAATTTGGTATTTCTAGGAAGTGATTATGGTGGTTTTTATGTTGCGGACTTATTTCAGGGGAATAATGATGATATGGTTATTTATTCTTTTGGAATTGGATGTGATTTATCCTTTTCTCAGGATGCTTTAGAGACATTTCCCTGTGAAGTATTTGCGTTCGATCCAACTCCGAAAAGCGTAGAATATGTCAAAGGGCATAGTATTATGGAGGATAGGAGATTTCATTTTTTTAACTATGCTATTGCTTCATGCAATGGGGTTGCTTCTTTTCATTTACCTAAGAACGAAAAACATATATCAGGTTCATTGATAAAACGCTCTACTTTGCAAGAAGAAGGAATTGAAGTTGAAATAAAAACTTTAAAATGTATAATGGATGAACTTGGACATAAAAGAATCACAATATTAAAACTCGATATAGAGGGCATGGAATTTGAATTGTTTGAGAAGATGAATCTGGATGATATGAGATTTGACCAACTATGTTTGGAGGTACATGATAGATTCTATTTTGGTGGGTTATTCAAATTATTAAAATTGATAAAAAAACTTCATCTACAAGGGTATTCTATTGCTGCATTTTCGCGAGAATATGAGGAACTATCTTTTGTCAAGGTTGAAAACTATGGTAAATAAGTTGGAAGGTCTGGATAATGAAAAAAATAGCATATCTAATTTCTGTATATACAGAGCCTATGACTTTTAGAAAACTAATTGAATCCTTGAATGAGGATTATGTTGATTTCTATGTTCATATAGATAAGAAGGTCAGCAGCGAATCATTTAAAAGTGGAGTGAAGGATATTAAGAATGTTTTTTTTGTACCAGATCGTGACAGGATTGAAGTACATTGGGGAGGATATAGCCAAGTACAAGCTCAGTACAAAATGATAGAGCTAATGTTTATTAGTGGAATCAAGTATTGTAGAATCGTTAATCTTTCTGGGACAGATTATCCAATTATTTCAAATAGAAATATATATACTGCTTTTACTGATATTAATAAAGAGTATATTATCGGATTTGATGTAAATAATGAAGTCAGAACAAGACTAAGTAAGTCGAAATACAGACATAGCGAAAAATTTTCTAGAATATATTTGATGGACGCTAATATTATTATAAGAAAAATATTTTTTAAACTAAGACTAAAAAGACTATTTGACATTCGAAAGTTGGGATTTAATCTCTATTTTGGAAGCGAGTATTGGGCATTAACTTATGAGTGTTTAAGAGAAATAATATCCATTTGGAGAAGGGAAGATAAACTTAGGAGCATTTTGAAAACATCATATGTTCCTAGCGAAGCATGGATCCATAGTTGTTTCTTTTTATCAAGTTATGCACATAAGGCTGTGAGCCCTATGATTAATTGCTATGAGCGTGGCTTGATAGAATTATCACCGTTATCTTTTTTTAAATATGATGATAGTATCAAAATATTAGATGAAAAAGATTTTGATGAAATTTTAGATTCAAATAAATGTTTTGCTAGAAAAGTTGTTGTTGGTAAATCGGATAGGCTCATAGGAATGATTGATAAAATTAGAAATGTATAAGATTGGGGATAATCCTTTGTATTACGATAATAAATGTAGAATTTGTGGTAATGAAGAAAATAATAAAATATATGAAATAAGAGAACGTTTGCTTAATAAAGGGGAAACGTTCAATTACTTATATTGCAGTAAATGTGGGACTTTGCAGCTTCATGAAAAAGTGGATATTATTGCTAATTATTATCCCGATAACTATTATGCATTTGTACCTAACAAACCGCGTAGGAGAACATATAATTTTATAAGGAAATCGATAGGAAAGTATATCACAGATGAAAGGTGGGTATTACCGAGTTTGTTATTCTTGTTCTTGAGAAAATATCTTGGAAGCATTACTTATTTATATAATACAAATGCATCAGAAAAAGATAGTATTCTTGATGTTGGTGGAGGTAATGGACAATGGCTGCACGGCTTAATTGAATGGGGGTTTAGTGACTTAACATGCGTAGATAGGTTTTGTAAAAAGGGAGATTTTTCAGGAGTAAAATTTATTCAGTCAGACATATTGAAAATGAAAGAAGAAAAAGAATACAAGATAGTAACTTTGCATCACTCGTTTGAACACATGGATAATCCGGTTGAAGTGCTAAGAAAAATTTATAAATTGTTAGATGAAAAAGGGATATTACTTATAAGAATTCCAATATGTGATTCTTATTCTTGGAATAAGTACCACGAAAATTGGTATCAAATTGATGCCCCTCGCCATTCTTTTCTATATTCAGTTGAAGCTATGGAATTATTATGTTCTTATACGGGATTTGCAATCAAGGACATAGTTTATGATTCAAATTATACACAATTTGCGTATAGTAAAATGTATAGGGATACTACATATTCTCTGGAGGAAATAAAAAGTAAGAAGAATTTCAATAAGTTATGGCTCTTTCTTAAGGCAGCTAAAGCAAATAAAAATAAAACTGGTGATCAAGCAACCTTTTTTATAATTAAGACATAAGTACCAAGTGCTGTGATTTAGAAAACATTAATCTTCTGTTCGAACCCATCAGTAGTCACAAATGATATACTACTCGTTGGCACTACTGATTTGATGAAAGGCTCGAAAGAGATAAGGCGTTAATACTCGCATTGGATATGGCAAGTGTTTGACCATACTGATAAAATCGAGGGATTTGTTAAATTCTTAAAGGAACAGGCTGTAAAAAACTGGACAAGGGAAAATATAAAGGGAGAGAGTGTTCTCATTCTTTAAGCATAAGGCTTTACTTTTATCTATCTTCCAACATCTACAACCACGTTCTTTCTGATAGGAGGTGAAACTCTCTATGAAACTAACCACTGATCAGCAACGAGCTCTCAAAGTCATGCGTTCCGGCGTTAACGTTTTTCTTTCTGGCGCATCTGGTACCGGAAAATCTTTTCTAATAAAACAATTCATGGAAGAAAATAAGAATAAGAACATTATCATCTGTGCGCCTAAAGGGATGGCGGTAGCAGGTGCAGGTGATGATACGCTGCACAGCGTGTTTGCGATTCCTAAGGGGATACTTAAGGTTGGTGACTATAACTCTCAGCCTGAGAAGGCCGTTATGGATGCTGACATCGTTATCATTGATGATATCAGTATGTGCAGGATTGACGTGTTTGAGTATGTGGTCAGAACACTTCTGAATATCAGAAAAAATCTGAAGCTTGAAGGTGACATGGATCACTATGAAAAGCAGATAATTTTGAGTGGGGATTTTTACAGAATGCCACCTGTGATAAATCGCGAGGACAAGCA
>JAEEGL015649851.1_pt1 | contig 13926 bp, 11 predicted proteins | sample 9134231 | NCBI WGS metagenome assembly JAEEGL01 (sample SAMN16246548, study PRJNA631951) | gut metagenome | biome: gut microbiome; feature: rumen; material: fiber-attached | host: Bos | place: Iran: Karaj | collected 2018-10
GCTCTATTTTATAGGTGGTAACGTCTAGAGTAATATCTTTTATTATTTTGTACGTTTTCATTCTCTCTTTTATTTCGTGAGTAATATCTCCCGTTGTTATTGCACAGTTCATAGCTCCATGATTTCTTATTATTTGTGTCAGATAACGGGTGTCAACACCTTTAAGAGCAACAATATTATTCTGTTTGAGGTAATCACTTAAACTCATACAGCTTTTATAATGTGATTCGTTTTCACACATATTTTTTACAATAAAGCCTTTTGCGTGAATTTTCCCGCTTTCAAAATCTTCTCTGTTTATGCCGTAATTACCTATTTCGGGATAGGTCATAACTATTGTCTGCCCTGCATATGAAGGATCTGTTAATATTTCCTGATAACCTACCATTGATGTATTAAAAACAATTTCCCCGTATGAAGTTCCGTCTGAACCTATTGATTCTCCTTCAAATATCATACCGTTTTCAAGAATCAGTTTTCCTTTTGATACCGCATAAGACTTATTCTGAGTCAGAAGAGCATTCTCTATTTCTTCATATATCATTGTAATTGCTTTAATTCTGTCTTGAGCTCCCGTTACGGCTCTTCCTATTACGAGATAATCAGCTCCTTCTTTAATTGCTATACTCGGTGTTGCAAGACGTTTCTGGTCATTCTTTTCTGCCCAGTCGGGACGTATTCCGGGACATAAAACCTTAAAATCTTTACCGCAAACCTGTTTTATTTTTTTTGCTTCCCATACACTTGCAACAACTCCGTCTAAACCCGCATTTTTAGCCATTAAAGCAAGATTAAGAGCATATTCTTTCGGTTTATACGGTACTTTTAACTCTTTTTGCAGACTTTCTTCACTGATACTTGTGAGCAGTGTAACACCTAATATGGTCGGATTTTCTCTTCCCAATTCCTTTGCAGTTTTTCTTGCCGCTTCCTGTGCGGTTCTCATCATTGCTTCACCGCCGGTTGTATGCATATTAAAAAACGATGCCCCGTGTCTTACAACATTTTCTGCCGCTTTTGCAACCGTATTCGGGATATCGTGAAGTTTAATATCGAAGAAAAATTTGATATCCTGCTCTTTCATAAAATTAAAAATTTCATATCCGTTACCGGTATATAATTGCAGTCCGACTTTAAAAACCCCGACATAGTCTTTTAACTCTGTTATTAATGCTTTTGCCTGTTCTGCCGTATCCACATCAAGTGCCAGTACAATTTTTTCTTTTATTTCGGGTCTTATAAACATTATATTCTATCCTATTTCCGTTATTTTACCTTTTATGATTGTCATTTTTGCTCTCCCCTTAAACCGCATACCGTCAAAGGGGGAAATTCTGCATTTCGATTTAAATTTTGAAGCATCGGCAATCCACTCTTCATTTAAATCAATTACCGTAAGATTTGCCTCATGTCCTGTTTTTATTTTACCTTGATCAGAAATATTTAGTATAGTTGCAGGAGCAAATGTTAATTTTTTTATAACATCTTTTAATGAAAGTTTACCGCTGTGAACAAGATACGTAAGTGCTACACCCAGTGAAGTTTCAAATCCTGATATACCCATAGGTGCATTCTGAATTGGCATTAATTTTTCATGAACTGTATGCGGTGCATGATCTGTAGCTATTACATCAATAGTGCCGTCTTTTAATCCTTCAATTATTGCCTCTTTATCTTCTTTTGTTCTCAAAGGCGGATTTACTTTATATTTCGCATCATAATCAATCATATCATCTTCTGTCAGGCTGAAATAATGAGGAGCTGTTTCTGCCGTTACTTTTAAACCTTCTTTTTTCGCCTGTCTTATGAGTTCAACCGAACGTTTTGTTGAAACGTGGGCAAAATGATATCTTCCGTTTACGCTTCTTACAACTTCAAGTTCTCTTGCTATAGCTAAAGATTCCGTTATTGCAGGTATTCCCTTTAAACCTATTCTCGTACTTACCTTACCCTCATTTATTACGCCGCCTTCAGCAAGGGAAGAATCTTCGGAATGTGATATTATAATTGAATTATGTGAATTTATATATTTAAGGGCTTCTCTTAAGAAGTGCATGTTTTCAACAGGTTTACCGTCATCTGAAAAGGCAATTGCCCCTATATCAAGCAGCTCCGACACATTAACAAGTTTTTCACCCTGCAAACCCTTTGTAACCGCACAAATCGGATAAAACCCTATTTCACCGGTTTCCCTGGCTTTGCTTATTGTATACATCAGAGTTGAAGCATTATCTACCTGAGGATTTGTATTTGCCATAGGACATATTGCGGTATAACCTCCGTTTATTGCAGCGGCAATACCTGTTTTTATTGTTTCTTTTGCGTTGAATCCAGGTTCACGAAGATGGCAGTGCATATCCACGAACCCCGGAGTTACGATTTTTCCCGTAACATTTATGATTTCTTCATCTTTTTCGGGTATTAAATCGGGAGCAATTTCCGTTATAATACCGTTCTTTATTCTTATATCCGATAATCCCTCGAAATTATCCTCGGGATTTATTATCTTTCCGCCTTTAAGAAGCATTGCAGCCTCCTTTTAAAAGAGTGTTCAATATAGCCATTCTTACATATACCCCGTTTTGTGCCTGTTCAAGAATTGTTTTGCCTACCGTATTATCCAATAATTCCGAAGATACTTCAATGTTTCTGTTTGCAGGCCCCGGGTGCATTAAAATAACATCTTTTGCGGCATATTCCTTTAACAGTTCACTGTCTATTTCATAAAGTCTCTTATATTCACTTGACTCGGGATATCCTTCTTTTTCATGTCTTTCATTCTGTACACGAAGTACCATTACTACACTTGCGCCTTTTATAGCTTCTTTTACACTGTCATGATAGGTAATATCAAAGGCTTCTTTATTTTCAAACTGCAGATAAGTCGGGGCGCAAAGGTGGATATCCGCATTAAATTTGGATAAAAGTTTAATATTTGACTTGGCTACACGGCTGTGAGAAACATCACCTACGATTGTTATCTTTTTATTTTCGATTGTACCTATTTTCTCAAGCATTGTATAGTAATCCAACAGTGCCTGAGATGGGTGTGCATGGGTTCCGTCTCCTCCGTTTATAAATTTTATGGGGTATTTTACAAGCCTCATAACATTATTTATTATTCCCGACAGAGAATGTCTTATTACAACAGCATTTACTCCCAGAAAATACAGGTTTTCTATTGTATCCTTTAAACTTTCACCCTTTGAAAGCGAGGAATGTGCAGCATCAAAGTTTATTATATTCATTCCGAGATTCTGTGCCGCAATTTCAAAGCTGCATCTTGTTCTTGTTGAATTTTCATAAAACATCAGTGCAAGAGTTTTATTTTTAACGTCAGAGGTTCTCTTGCCATTTTTGAACTCTTTTGCGAGGTTTATTATATTTAAAATATCATCTTTTGTGATACTTTCAATATCAATCAGGTGTTCCATTAAACTTTTGCCTTTTCTTCTCTGCTTCCCGGTTTTACAAGAGGTATTCCCTCTTTGCACAGAGGACAATTATCCGGTTCATATACAACGGGGTCAATCTGCAGAAGTGATTTTATGTTATATTCAGTTTTTCCTTTTGTTCTGTCTACTATGCAGCCTACGGCAACTACTTCAGGTTCAAATTCTTTTATTGCTTCCATAGTTTCTTTTATTGTTCTTGCCGTTGTTATAACGTCTTCAATAATAACAACCTTTTCACCTTTTTTAAGAGAGTATCCTCTTCTTAACTGCATAACTCCGTCTTTTCTTTCAACGAAAAGATTACGTTTTTTAGCATTCTTTGCGGTTTCATAACCTATTATGACCGCACCTATTGCAGGTGCTACTATTGTATCAAATTCAACATCTTTAAGTTTTTCTGCAAGTCTTTTACCGAGTTGTTCAGTTATATCAGGGTATTGATACAATTTTGCACACTGAAAATATATATCGGAGTGCAGACCTGAAGTCAGGCAAAAATGCCCGTGCAGTACACCTTCTGCCTGTTCCAGTAAATTTAATACTTCATTTCCCATTCTTATGCCCTCAATTCTCTTTTTAATTCGTCTAAATCTTTAAATCCGTTATTTTTTATATATTCGTTTAACTCAAATACCAGTCTTTCCGCAATATCAGGGTGTGTAAAATTTGCCGTACCTATTTGAACCGCCTCGGCTCCTGCCGCAAAAAACTCAAGCATATCATCAAGCGTTTCAATTCCGCCTATACCGATAACGGGAAGGTTTATTACTTTTGAAAGCCTGTTTACAGCACTTATTGCAACAGGCTTTATGCCTATTCCCGAATATCCGCCCTGCACGGTTTCTTTGTATATTTTGCCGTTTATGCAGTTTATTTTTACGGACATACCTTTTAATGTATTTATTGCACTGACTGCATCTGCTCCTGCCTTTTCTGCAGCAATGCCCAATTTTTCAACAGAAGTTACGTTCGGAGTTAATTTTACTATTAAAAATCCCTTGTATACGCTGCGGACAGAACTGACCAGTTCGTATAAAGAATTTTCGTCTGTTCCGAATTCAAGACAGCCTGCTTTCACATTCGGACAGGAAACATTAAGTTCTATTGCTTTTATTTCGTTTGCTTCGCATATTTTTGCAAGTTCAAGATATTCTTCAAGGGTTGAACCGGCTATATTCATTATAAAATTTATGTTTTTCTGTTTTAATACGGGAAGTTTATCTTCCAGAAACGATTTTATTCCGACATTTTCCAGCCCGATAGAGTTTATCATGCCGGCTTTTGTTTCTGTAATACGGTTATGTTTATTTCCTTCTCTGGGCTCCAGTGAAATTGCTTTTGTTACAATTGCACCGAGATTGGAAACATCAATAAAATCTTCGTATTCATCGGCATACCCGTACGTTCCGGAAGCAGTCATAACAGGGTTTTTTAATATAAATCCGTTTAAATTGACTTCTAAATTTTCAAGAATCAGCGCCATACAACCTCACTTCCTTTAAAGACGGGTCCGTCTTTACAAACAGTTGCATTTTGTATTCTGCCGTTTTTGAAGACATCAATCACGCAGCCCCTGCATACACCTATTCCGCATGCCATAACTTTTTCCATAGCTAGTTGCGTTTCAATATCATATTTTATTCCCAGTTGCGCAATTGTCTTTAATACTATAAAAGGTCCGCATGCATATATTATTTCGGGTCTGTAATATTTGATATACTGTTCCAGATTTGTTATGACACTGCCTTTTTCGCCGAAGGACCCGTCATCTGTGAATATTTTATCGGCATTTATTCCCTGTATAATTTCATCTTTATTTAAAAATCCCGCAAAAAATATACCGTCAGTTAATTTTTCCTTTAAAAATGAAATAGGAGCAACACCAATGCCTGCTCCTATCAATAAAGATTTCTTATTTCTAATATCAAAACCGTTACCGACAGGTCCCATTATATCAATTAAATCTCCCTGTTTTAAAGATTTAATGTATTCTGTTCCTTTTCCTCTTTGTTTAAATAGTATACCTATTTTACCGTTATTATTTGAATATACGCTGAAAGGACGTCTTAAAGTCAAACCGTCGCAGTATACCGAAATAAATTGCCCCGGTTTAACAGTTATAGGAATTCCGAAATCCATCTCTATAAAATAAGAGGAAACTGAAACCTGCTCTATTGTTTCAATTTTTGCTTTATATAATTTTTTGATTTTTGTTTCTGTCATTTTTATCCTGCCGTTTGCAAAAAAAAAAGGAAAAGACTTAGTTTTCCTTTTTCTTTGTATATTTATTTTTTGTTAAATAATGCTTCATGTCTTTTCCCTATTTTTAAGTATTATGTGCTTAAAATAAAACAAAGTCAAATTAATAAATAATATATATTTACAATAAAAAATATTATTCTCAGATTTCGCACATTGGTTAATCAAAAATACTTATTTCCGTTTTAGACTGCCGATGTATTTGAAACGGAAAGGATAAAATATGTTTTCACACTGCGAAATAACAAAGGATTTATCAAGAGCGAAAAAGTTTTTTGAGAATATAATATCTTATACAATAGGACCGTATTCTCTGTCTGATATGCTGGAACAGCGTAAAGATGCCATAAACATAATTGACGTAAGAGAATACAATAACTATTTAGATGGTCATATACCTTATGCCGTACATATACCGTATAAAGATTTAAAAAAGCATCTGGAAATGCTTGAAAAAGATAAGGTAAATATAGTGTATACATATACGGATTCCTGTCCGAGAGCATATAATACCGCACTCGAACTGGTTGAAAACCATTATCCCGCAGTGGTACTTCGGGGCGGATTTAAAGCGTGGAAGAAATCAGATTTGGATATTATAAAAAATGATTCAAATGATTAGATAAAAAGCCGGGAATTTAACCCGGCTTTTTTCTTGAAAAAAAGAAAAATTTTAGTTTTAATGTTTATATTGTTGGAATTAAGAAAAGAAGAAAAGTATGAAAAAGTCGGTTTGGGAACACTTTGATTTCAGATTTTACGGTGTTATCTTACCTGCAATTATTTGTTTTTTAGCAATTATACCCTGTGTAATGCTTTTACCTCAGAATTTTGGCTATGAAAACGGGCTTTTGGAAAACATTCAGATGTTAATATTGTTGTTCTGTTTTATTGCAGCTTTAAGGGCAAAGACAAATAAGAAGTTTTTTATTTTTTTAGCACTTGTTATCACAATACTTATGCTTCGTGAAATTAATTGCGGAAGAACAATATTTTTCCCTGTTCCCGGGGAAGAAAATAATTTTTATTCCTGGAAAGATATAAAATACGGATATCTGGCTCACCCTCTTTACGGGCTTTATATGATAAGTGTTGCTTTTTATTTTATTAAGAATAAATTATATTTGGTTCTTTGGAATTTATTAACAAAAATAAAATTACCCGTATATAATATTTTATTTTTAGGAATAGGTTTTGTCTTGAGTATGTATGCAGAGAAGCATACACATAATTTTGTATTTGAAGAAATGGCAGAACTGTTAATGTATGCTTCTTTAGCAGGGATTATATATTTATATGCCCATAATAATTATTTCAAAATTGAAGAAGAATAAAAAGTATTATAGATATATTTAATATTTATATTGTTTTTGATAGAGTTTATTTATTATTAATTATTATATTAGTCTTAATATTAAAACAATCGGAGGCAATATGCAGGAAACAAATACAAAAGAAACAAATTCTTCCATAGATGTAATCAGACAGGGAAGAATACAAAAGGCAAATGAATTAAGAGAAAAGGGCGTTAATCCATACCCTTATAAATTTAATAAAACAGCATCTGCAAAGGAACTCCAGGATAAATATAAAGATCTTAAAGAAGGTGAAGAAACAACTGATACCTACAGTGTTGCAGGTCGTGTCATGGCTATCAGAAACTCGGGCATGTTCATTGATTTAATGGACGATACGGGTAAAATTCAGATTTTTTCACATAAACAAAATATAGAAGAAACAAAATTAAAACTTCTTAAACTTATTGATATCGGTGATATAGTCGGTTTTACAGGCGATATAAGAAGAACTCCCAGAGGTGAATTGAGTATTAAAGCAATTGATTTCGAAATCTTAACAAAGTCGTTAAAACCGCTTCCCGAAAAATTCCACGGGCTTACAGACGTTGAAACAAGATACCGCCAAAGATATGTTGATATGATTATGAACCCTGAAGTCAAAGAAACCTTCAGAAAAAGAGGACTGATAATTCAAAAAATCAGAGAATTTTTAACATCTCAGGGCTTTCTGGAAGTTGAAACTCCTATGCTTCATTCACAGGCTGGCGGTGCTAATGCAAGGCCGTTTGAAACACATCATAATGCACTTGATATTCCGATGTATATGAGAATAGCTCCGGAATTACATTTAAAAAGACTTATGGTAGGCGGATTATCCGAAAAAATATTTGAAATTAACCGCTGCTTCCGTAATGAAGGTATTGATTCGCTTCATAATCCGGAATTTACCACAATCGAGCTTTATCAGGCATATGTTGATTATAACGACATGATGACCTTAACGGAAAACATGGTCGCTTTTGTTGCAAAAGAAGTTCTCGGAACTACTAAAATTAAATACGGCGAAAACGAAATAGATTTAACACCTCCATGGGACAGAAAAACCATGATAGGCTCAATTAAAGAAGCAACAGGTGTAGATTTCGGTGAATTCATGACTGCAAAAGAAGCGGAAGCTGCAGCAGAAAAACTCGGTGTCGCACTTGAAGAGAACATGAACTGGGGTAAAATTGTTGAAGCTGTATTTGAAGATAAAGTTGAACCGTATATTATACAGCCTGTTCATATCATGGACTATCCGAGAGAAATTTCTCCCTTAGCAAAAGTTCACAGACGTAATCCCCGCTTAACAGAGCGTTTTGAGTCAAAAGTAAACGGCTGGGAACTGGCAAACGCATTTTCCGAGCTCACAGACCCGATTGACCAGAGGGACAGGTTTGAGGCTCAGGCTCTTGCAAAAGCTCAGGGCGATGAAGAGGCATGCGACATTGATGAAGATTTTATTAATGCACTTGAATACGGCATGCCTCCAACAGGTGGCATGGGCATGGGAATAGACAGGCTTGTCATGCTACTCACAAATTCCACTACAATTCGTGATGTAATTGCCTTTCCTACAATGAAAAATAAGTAGTCAAAGTCAAAAATAAATACTGTATTGAAAATTAGCTATTGACATATTCTACAAAACCGCTATAATCAAAATGTGGTATTTAAGGAAAGGGGTTTAAACCATGAATAAAGAAGAATTAGTACAAGAAATTTCAAAAAAAGCAAAAGTTACTCAAAAAGATGCAGCAGAAGTTTTAAATGCTTTAATGGGCACAATTGAAAAAACAGTTGCTAAAGGTAAGAAAGTAACTTTAGTTGGTTTCGGTACTTTTGAAGCTAGAAAAAGAGCTGCTAGAACAGGACGTAATCCTCAAACTGGCGCAAAAATTAAAATTGCTGCTAAAACAGCTCCTGTATTTACAGCTGGTAAAAAATTCAAAGAAATTGTTGACGGCAAAGTAGCTGCTAAAAAATAGTTCTTGGATTTTAAGATATGTAAAGAGGAAGTTAAGATTTCTTAACTTCCTTCTTTTTTGTTTAATAATTAAATTATGGTTAAGCAAATAACAGAAATACTTGAATTTGATAAAGTTCTTTCTTACCTGAGTGAATACGCAATAAGCAATTTGGGTAAAGAAAGATGTCTTAATGCTGCTGTTTACGATAATGTAGAAACAATAAAAAAAGAATTAATTATTACAACTCAGGCAAGAGTAATTATTAATAATGCTCTTAACATTCCTTTAGAAAATATCTTTGATATCGAAAAGAGTTTAAAAGATGCAAAAAAACAAATAAGACTTAATGAGCAGGAAATTATTAATGTAGCTAAAACATTAAGAACTTCCCGTTTAATGAAAAACTTTCTTGATAGTGTTTCAAAGGATTTCCCCGAACTCGCTGAACTTCGCGAAGTTTTGTATACAAATAAGGAATTTGAAGACAGAATCTTTAATATTTTTACTCCTTCAATAACTGTTAAAGAAGATGCTACAGCTGAGTTGAAGAGATTATATCAGACTCTTCGGGATACAACGGGGAATGTGAAAGCATGTATTTCATCTTTACTCCAAAACAGTGATTTTACAACAAATTTACAGGATACCGTATATACTCAGCGTGACGGAAGAACTGTTTTTCAGGTAAAAGCCGAATGCAAAAATAAGGTATCGGGTATCATTCACGATGTTTCACAAAGTAACCAAACCTTTTTTATAGAGCCTGAAATACTCGTGGGACTCAATAACAAAATCAGAGAAACAGAAATTCAGATAAATATTGAAATTGAAAGAATATTAAAAAATGTTTCAATTGAAATAGGAAAAATATCAGAAGAGTTAAAAACTTCAAATCTGCAATTAACGGAATTGGATTTCATCTTTGCAAAAGCAAGGTATTCAGCTTCTTTTGACGGTGTTGCGGCAGAAATATCCGACGAAAAAGTTATTGATTTAAAAATGATGAAGAACCCTGTATTGATTAAATCCAAAAAGGAAATTGTCGAAAATGATTTCTATATAAACTCTGAAAAAAACTGCATGATAATAACAGGTTCAAATACGGGCGGAAAAACCGTTGTATTAAAAACTGCAGGACTCTGTACCTTAATGACAAAAGCGGGATTTCACATTCCCTGCTATGAAGCAAAAATTTATCCGTTTAAAAAGGTATATGCCGATATCGGCGATGAACAGAGCATTGTTCAAAATCTTTCCACTTTTTCTTCTCACATGACAAATATTGTAAATATTGTAAATCATGCCGATTACGATACCCTTATTTTGCTTGATGAAATAGCAGCCGGGACTGATCCTAAGGAGGGTGCAGCTCTTGCACAGTCCATACTTGAGTATCTTCAAAAAAGAGGGGCGTTTGTCATTGCAACAACTCACTACGGCGAATTAAAATCACTGGCATACTTAAAACAGGGATTTATTAATGCGTCGGTTGAATTTAATATTAATACTCTGCAGCCCACCTACGAACTTTTAATCGGTCTGCCGGGTGCAAGTAATGCAATTTCTATAGGTAAAAACCTCGGCTTGAAAGATGAAATTACACAAGCGGCACGTGATACTTATTATAATCAGAAAGATAATACGGCAAAGGTTCTGGAGGAGCTTCAGAAAACCCAGCAGGAATTGAATGATTCAAAAAAGATAATTGAAGAAAAAGAAGAAAATGTCCGCAGGCTTGAACAAAGTTTAAATGACAAATTAAACGAAGTAAAAAAAGAGAAAAAGAAAAACATAGGTATTTATAAGAAGAAATATGAAACTTCTCTTGATGAAGCACGGGAAGAAATTAAAGATATTTTAAAAGAAATGCGTGAGGAAAAATCCGAAAAAATCGCAAGAAGAAGTTTCCATCGTCTTGCAGGTATTGAAACCGCTATGCGTAAAGACTTCAGAAAAGACGAGGACGAAATAGCGGAAAAATATACTCCTATAGACTGGAATAATGTAAAAATCGGTGATATTGTAATGATTACCGACTTAAATCAGGAAGTAACAATCCTTTCAATGCCGGATAAAAATAAAAATGTTCAGATTCAAATCGGGGTAATGAAAACAAAAATTAAACAGAATAAACTTGCAGTACTTAATAAATCGTTGATTAAGCGAGAACAGAAAGCAAAAGGTACCTACAAACAGAATTTTGCAATAGAGAAACGTTCATTATCACAAACTTTGGATTTAAGAGGCTACAGGTGTGAAGAGGCGCTTGATGAGATTGAAGCATATCTTGATAAGGCAAGTCTTGTAAACTTAACACCTGTATATATAATACACGGGCATGGTACCGGTGCATTAAAACAGGTTATAAGAGATTATCTTGCACATTCACCTTACGTTGCAAAATTCCGTCCAGGCGAAAATGCAGAGGGCGGCGACGGCGTAAGCGTTGTGGATATAAATTAAAAACTCTTTTTTATTACTGCAGCAAGGGCTTTTAGTTCTTCAAACAGTTCTTTAAACTGTTCGGGGTATAAGGACTGAGCACCGTCACAAACAGCTGTTTCAGGTGCATTGTGCACTTCAATAATAAGACCGTCTGCTCCTGCAGCTATTGCCGCTTTTGACATAGGTGCAACTTTATCTCTTAACCCCGTTGCATGGCTTGGATCCACGACAATAGGCAAGTGGCTTATTTTTTGAACAACGGGAATTGCGCTTATATCAAGAGTATTCCTTGTCATTCTTTCAAAGGTTCTTATGCCTCTTTCGCATAAAATAACTTCCCTGTTTCCGCCTGCCATAATATATTCGGCAGACATAAGCCATTCTTCAATAGTTGCACTTAAGCCTCTTTTTAGCAATACGGGTTTTCTTATTTCTCCTAAACTCTTTAACAGGTTGAAGTTTTGCATATTTCTTGCTCCCACCTGCAGAATATCAACGTATTTTAAAAACATAGGAATTTGTGCAACTTCCATAACTTCTGATGTTACAATCATATTGTATTTATCTGCAACTTCTTTTAATATTTTAAGCCCTTCTTCTCCTAAACCCTGAAAAGCATAAGGTGAAGTTCTCGGTTTAAAAGCTCCTCCTCTTAGTGCTTTTACACCGCATTCGCTTAATTGTTTTGCGGTTGCATCCATCTGGTCGTAATTTTCAACAGTACAGGGGCCTGCAATCATTCCTATATGACCGCCGCCGAATTTGACTCCTTTTACGTCAATAATGGTATCTTCTTCCTGAAATACCCTGCTGACAAGTTTATATGGAGAGGATATCCTTATAACCTCTTTGACTCCGTCAAGCAGTTCAATATCACGCTGGTCTATAACTTTTCTTCCGACCGCACCTATTACCGTATGATCGGAACCTTTTGAAACATGAGCATCAAACCCTTTTTGTTTTATAAAATCTATAACTTTTTGTATCTTTTCTTCAGATGCATTTGATTGCATTACTATAAGCATAATAATCCCTCTCTGTCTTATTAGATTATATAATAAAAATAAGCCTTTAATACTTTTGTAAATTTTATATTGAATTATTTTTCTTTATAGAATAAACTGGATATCATGCTAAAAAAAAGTTTCGTTTTTAATGTAATACTGTTTATTGCATATGTTACTGTTGTTGTTTATTCTTTATTTACAATAAATACAATGTATTCAAACTGCAGTTTCTGGGGTGATGATATTGTATTTTCAATCTACAGCATTGATGAACACGTGTTTGATTGTTTAATCGGGTCGTCAAGGCTTGAACACGGAGGTTATTATTTTGGTTCTTTTTTATGCAAATTTATGTGCTTTCAGCTGCCGTTATTATTAAACGTACACCCGTCTGATTTTGTTGGTCATCTTGGAGTATTTAACGGGATATTCTATATAATAGCGGCATTATTAATGTGTAAATTCTTTAAAATACATAAAAATTCAAAGTTGATTTACTTCTCTTTATTTTCTTTTTGCCTGTTTTATATAATATATAGAGCTAACATGTCTGATGTATCGATAATCCAATATAACTTTTACAGATACTTATTTTCTATGGTATTTTACAGCATATTTTGGTTTCATATATACAAACATATTTCTTTTAAAACAGAAAAAAGTAATTGGTTTTTGCTTATTTGTATCAGTCTTTGCGGTTTTGTTGTCGGTACATCTATTGAAATAGAATTCTTTTCTTCTGCGTTAATGATTGTTCTTTTAGTGTTATATAATTTGTTCGTTAGTATATGTGCAAAAATACGGAAAACGGATAGTATAAGCTATTTTAAATATAATCTTGACAGAAATTTTTATATTCCCTCTCTTTTCTTATATATAGGTGTATTGTTATTTACGACAACTCACGGTTTCCATGATGTATCCGTAAGCCGCGGGCTTGGAAATACAAATATAAATATCAGTTTAATAAAGGAGTTTACTGATTTATACCTGAAAACCTGTATATCGGATATATGGTGTTACTGGGTTATTTTTATAATACTTTTAATATTCTCTGTATGTGTGTTAAGAAAAAAAGAAATACTCAGAATATTATTTCCCGTAATGTTATTAATTTCAATAATGACGGTAATGTATTCTCTTATATTATGCGGAAAAACTTGTTTTTGGGATTCTCCGGAAGGTGATTTCTTTTTGCTTCACGAAAATATAAAATTTTTATATTTTGTTATTATATTAATTCCTATCTTTTGTTTAATCGGATATTCAATAAAAAGACTGTCATATTTTCAAAAAACAATGACAAGAAAAAGGATAATAAAAATTATATTTGCAATAATTATTTCTATTCAGGCTTTTATGTATCTGTTATTGTACATTAGGTGTCCTAAGACAGAAGAACACAAGGAAATATTAATCGATGAAAAGCAATCTTTGTATATGGTAGAAAAAA
>JAEEGL015667830.1_pt1 | contig 13926 bp, 11 predicted proteins | sample 9134231 | NCBI WGS metagenome assembly JAEEGL01 (sample SAMN16246548, study PRJNA631951) | gut metagenome | biome: gut microbiome; feature: rumen; material: fiber-attached | host: Bos | place: Iran: Karaj | collected 2018-10
ACTTAAAATATTAGTTGAATTCATTAGTGATTAATAAATTAATATCTACTTTCTTATCAATTGCTTTACCATATATCATAATATCTTGTAATCTATCATAATCTTCAGCATTTATAAAAGTACTAGTGTACCAAGAATCGGCATCTTTATATCTTTTAATAACGGTAATTAAATCATCAAAATCAATATCATTAAATTGATTCCTAATAGCTTTTGCTATTGTAGTTTCATCATTTTCTTTTACAAATCTAATTCCTTTATTTAAAGCTTTATTAAATTTTTTAATTATATTTGTGTTTTCACTTATAAATTGTTCTTTTGCATAGAATGTTGTATATGGAACTACGCCAGATATTTTACCTAATGAAGATAATACACATCCATATTTTTCTTTCTCTATTTTATTAGCAGTTGGTTCAAATAAATTAACAAATTCTCCTTGTTTACTAATAAAAGCACCACTTAATGAAGCAAAATCTACTGATGTATCAATATTAACTTTCTTTTCATCAATATTTGATTCTTTTAAAGCATATTTAAACATTAATAATGGCATGCCACCACTTCTCCCAGCTAAAAGAGTTTTATTAATTAAATCAGTCATTTTAAACTTATCTTTAAGTTCACAAGGACCAACAATAAATTGTCCATCTCTTTTAGTTAATGAAGCAAAAGAGATTAATTTTTCAGTAGAGTTATTATAAACATATATAGTGGCTTCAGGCCCTGAAAGACCTATTTGAGCATCTTTCGATAATACAGATGATGCAACTTTATCTGCTCCTGGAGTTAAAACCACTTCTATATCTAATCCTTCATCTTCAAAATAACCATTTTCTAATGCAACATACCAAGGAGCATAAAAAACTGAATGAGTTACTTCTGCTACAGTTATTTTTTTGCTAGATTTATCTGGCCTTAATAAAATAAACATTAGTGCTGTAAGTAGCAATAAAACAATAATATTAATTATTTTTTTCATATTTCACCTCATAATATTATATTCTTTCATTATTTAAAAGTGATTTTATTGTAATTAATGAGTAATAAATGTTATAATTATTTTAGAATAGAGGAAATATGGAAAATAATGTTATTGTAAAACTTTTAAATGTAACAAAAAAATTTGGTGATACTACCGTAATTAAAGATTTTTCACTTGATGTATATGAGGGTGAATTTATTACATTGCTTGGTGCTTCCGGATGTGGAAAAACTACAGTATTAAAAATAATATCTGGACTTGAAGATGCTACTACTGGAAGTGTATTTATAGATAATAAAGATGTTACTAATGTTGATGCTACTAAAAGAGAAGTAAATACTATTTTTCAAAATTTTGCATTATTTCCTAAAATGACTGTTTTTGAAAACATTAGTTTTGGTTTGCAAATGAAAAAAGTACCAAAATCTGAAATAGAACAAAGAGTTAAAAAAGTAATAGATTTAGTTAAATTAAAAGGATATGAAAACAGATACCCTCATGAACTTTCTGGCGGTCAACAACAAAGAGTTGCTATTGCACGTGGTGTTGTTATGAATCCAAAGGTATTATTATTAGATGAATCATTATGTTCACTTGATTTAAAGCTTAAAAAGAGTATGCAAGTTGAACTTAAGAGAATACAAAAAAGATTAGGTATAACATTTATATATGTAACTCATGCTCAAGATGAGGCTTTAAGTATGAGTGATAGAATAGCTATTATGAATCATGGCGTAATAGAGCAATTAGGCACACCTCAAGAAGTATATTTACATCCTAAAACTGTTTTTGTAGCTGACTTTATTGGTGAAGCTAACATACTAGATGCAGAAGTTATTAATCAAAAAGAAGATACATTAACTTTATCTTTTATGAATGATAAAATATTAACTATTAAAACTACTAAAGAATTTAATAAAAATGATTCAGTTAAAATAGTAATTAGACCTGAAGATATTTTTCCTCATATGAAAGAAGTTAAGGATTCTATTCATGGAAAAATAATAGATTCTACTTATAGTGGCGATAATACTAAATTATATATAAATATAGATGATCAATATACATTAAAATCTACTATTAGTGATGTTAATGATTTTAAAGATGGCCAAGATGTATATATAACATTTGATAAAGAAGATATTGAGGTATTAAAGAAATAAGAATGAAAGAGAATAATAAGGCATTTAAAGTATTATTTTTGTTACCAGTAATCATTTATACTTTACTACTAATATTATTACCTCTTGTATATGTATTATTTTTAAGTTTTTGCAAGAGTGATTCTTATGGTGGAATAGTATATGAATTTACATTAAGTAACTATTTAAATATATTTGATTCAACATATTTAAATATATTTTTTAAATCTGTTTTAATAGCTTTAATAACTACATTTATTTGTATATTAATCTCTTATCCTTTTGCAATAATATTAAGAAAAAGAAACATTCATGTTAAAAATTTAGTAACTAAATTAATTATGTTACCATTTTTAACAAATTCATTAATAAGAACATATGGATGGATTATATTACTTAGAAAAAGTGGTGTAATTAATAGCGGTTTAATAGGACTAGGAATAATAAAAACACCAATGGCTCTTATGTATAATAGATTTGGAATAATAGTAGGTATGGTATATACTTTACTTCCTTTTATGTTGCTTCCTATTTGTTCGTCTGTATTTGAAATTGATAATAATACAATAGATGCTGCGAAAGATTTAGGAGCTAATAAACTACAAATATTCTTTAGAATAATATTACCTCAAACTATATCAGGTGTATTTAATGGATCATTAATGGTATTTATTCCAGCAATAGGTTTCTTCTTTATAACAGATATTCTTGGCGGAGGAAAAATAATGATAATAGGCAACCTTATTAAGAATCAATTCTTAACAGCAAGGAATTGGCCATTTGGATCTGCTATAGCAATATTTTTAATAATTATTACATTCTTACTTGTTAAATTATATAGAAAACTTGGTGGTAAACTTGATGATTTGGGAGGTTTCTAATGAAGAATAAGTTTTTTAGTAATTTATTTGTAATATTAGTATTTCTATTCTTATATTTACCAATAATAATATTAGTTATCTATTCTTTTAATAGTTCACAAATGAATATTATATTTGAAAATTGGACTTTGGATTGGTATAAAGAAATACTACATAATAGTGATTTAATGGAAGCATTTTTAAACACTTTATTAGTAGCAGTAATTAGTACAGTAACTTCTACTATACTTGGTACTATATCAGCATATGGATTATATAAATATGAATTTCCATTTAAAAAATTAATTAATGGACTTATTTATATACCAATAGTAATTCCTGAAATAGTATTAGGTATTTCATTATTATCTATATATACTTTAATGAAATTACAATTAAGTATAGTAACAATTATTTTATCTCATATAGCATTTTCAATACCTTTTGTAATTGTTAGTATTAGATCAAATTTAACTAGTCAAACTAAAGGATTAGAAGAAGCTGCGAAAGATTTGGGAGCTAGTCCATTTAAAACATTTACTAAAGTAATATTACCAACTATAATGCCTGGTATTATTAGTGGTGCAACTTTAGCATTTACATTATCATTAGATGATGTAGTAATTAGTTACTTTACATCTGGACCCGGAAGTTTAACATTACCTCTATATATTTATTCGGTTATTAAGACAGGTATAACTCCAGATGTTAATGCTCTTACAAGTATAATGTTATTAGTTACATTTACTATACTTATATCTATTACTATTATTCAAAGTAGAAAGATAAGAAAAGAGGCATTATGAAAAAGATTATAATAATTTTAATAATAATTATATTGCTTTGTGGTTGTACTAATAATAATTTTAAAAATGAAGTTAATGTACTTAATTGGTCATCATATATACCATATCAAGTAATAACTGATTTTCAAAATGAAACAGGTATTAAAGTTAATTATGGAACTTATTCGTCTAATGAAGAATTACTTGCCAAAATATCTTCTTCTAAAGAAGGTACTTATGATTTAATATTTCCGAGCGATTATATGGTTGAATTAATGATTAGTAAAGGTATGTTAGATAAAATGGATGCATCAAGAATATATAATATTAATAATATAAATCCATTATTTTTAAATCAAGAATTCGATATGTTTAATGAATATTCATTACCTTTTTTAGCAGCAACTAGTGTTTTGTGTGTAAATAGAGAACATATTAAAGATAATATAGTTAGATATAATGATTTATTGAATCCAAAATATAAAAATAATATAGTTTTTTTAGATGATCAAAGAATAGTTATAGGGATGGCTTTGCAAGCAAATGGATATAAGATGAATGAAACAGATGATGATGCTTTAAATAGAGCAAAGAATTGGTTATTAAATATTAATCCAAATGTTAAAGCATTTGATAGTGATAGTCCTAAAACATTATTAATTACTAATGAAGTAGATATTGGAGTAATATGGAATGCTGAAGCTACTATTGCTAAAAGTTATAATGATAATATTGAAATAATATATCCAAGTGATGGATTTGCTATTAGTTTAGATAATTATGCAATAGTAAAAGGTTCTCAAAATAAAATTAATGCTTATAGATTTATAGATTATTTATTAAGAGATGATGTTCAACAAAAAATAATAGAAGAATATCCATATATAAATACAACAGTAAATAATATGAATTTAAGTCCTGAAGAGTTAAATTATATATTAGAATATGGATCTTATGTTCAAAATATAGGATTTAATATATCTAAATATGATAAAGTTTGGGCTCAAATAAAATAATTTACAAATAATAAATAAAAAGTTATAATTATAGTAGAGCATAGTATAAATGATATGTGTTTGGAAGGAGGTGAATGTGTGAAGCGCAATTTTGTTGATACTCAAGATTTTTCTAAAGAAGAGATATTAAGAATGAAGAACTTAGGTATTAAGATTAAGAAATATATTAAATCTGGTAAATACTTAGATGTACTTCATCATAAAACTTTAGGTATGATTTTTGAACAAAAGTCTACGAGAACAAGAGTTTCATTTGAAACAGCAATGACTCAGTTAGGTGGACATGCTCAATATTTAGCTCCTGGACAAATTCAATTGGGTGCGCATGAAAGTTTGTATGATACAGCAAAAGTATTAGGAAGATTAACAGATATTTTGATGGCTCGTGTTATTGAACATAAATCAATAATGATGTTAGCAGAACATGCTGGTGTTCCAGTTATTAATGGAATGAGTGATTATAATCATCCTACTCAAGAATTAGGAGATTTAATAACTATTTTTGAACATAAACCAGCAGACAAAAAATTTGAAGATCTTAAAATAGTATTTTTTGGAGATGCTACTCAAGTATGTGCTAGTTTGGGAATGCTAACTACACATTTAGGAGGTCACTTTGTTCAATATGGACCTAAAGGCTTCCAATTAAATGAGCATTTTCAAGAAATATGTAAAAAGAATTGTGAAAAATCTGGTGGAACATTCTTAATTACTGAAGATGAAGATGAAGCACTTAAAGATGCTGACTTTATCTATACAGATGTATGGTATGGATTATATGAATCAGAATTACCAGAGGAAGAAAGAATGAAAATATTCTACCCTAAATATCAAGTAGATATGGCTAAGATTAAAAAGGCTAGCCCAACAGTTAAGTTTATGCATTGCCTTCCAGCTACAAGAGGTGAGGAAGTTACTGATGAAGTAATGGATTCAGAATACTCAATTGTATTTGATGAAGCAGAAAATAGATTAACTGCGATGAGAGCATTACTTGTATATTTTATGGGTAAAGAAGAAGAAACTTTAAAAATAATAGAGAATAGGTAGGAGAAAAAATGGAAAAGAAGAAAAAATTTAGATTATTTGATGCCATTTTAGGTACTGTTTGTTTAACATTAGTCTGTGAATCAGTTATGCCTACAGCAGCTATTGGAAACACTCAATACTTTTGGTGGATATTATTGTTAATTGGTTTCTGTTTACCTTACGGAATGATTACTGCTGAACTTGGTACAACTTATCCAAGTGAAGGTGGTATGTATGAATGGGTAAAAAGAGCCTTTGGTCCTAAATGGGCCGGACGTGTTGCATGGAACTATTGGGTTAACTTCCCATTATGGATTGCATCACTTGCTGTTGCAGTAACTGATATAGTTGCAGGAATGTTTAATCTTGAACTTAGTATTTGGGCATTATTATTAATTCAACTTGGATACATTTGGTTAGTAACATTCTTAAGTACTAAGAGAATAGGTGAAAGCAAAGGTGTTGTAAATATTGGTACAGCACTAAAAGTATTCTTATTGCTAGGAATTGGAGCATTAGGAATTTATGTATTTATGAAAACTGGTCATAGTGCAAACCCAATTGAAAGCACTAGAGATTTATTCCCAACATTAGATTTAGACTCATTATCATTTATTTCAATTATCTTATTTAACTTCATGGGATTTGAAGTAGTAGGAACTTGGGTAAGTGATATGGATAATCCAAAGAAACAAATACCAAAAGCATTAATCTTTGGTGGATTATTAATGGCTATATTCTATATTTTACCAGCAACAGGATTCAATATTGCATTAGAAGCTAATGAAGATTGGATTGGTGCTGGAGCTGAAATAGTTGTTGATGTATTAAATAGTTTATTTGGTAGTGCCGGAATGGGTGCTGGACTAATGAATACATTAGTAATTATCTGTGGATTTATGTTTATTTATACATTTATAGCAAATATTGCTTCTTGGTCATTCGGAGTTAATGAAGTAGCTAAATATGCTGCTGATGACGGAAGTTTACCAAAAGCATTCGCTGCTACAAATGAAGAAGGAGTTCCTGCAAGAGCAGCTGTAATTAATGGTGTAGTTGCATCAGTTATATGTGTTGGTGGAGTTGTAGCTAGTCTAATTAGTGAAGACTTTAGTGCATCATTTAGCTTATTCTTCTGCTTAAGCTGGATTACATTATTAGTTGGATATATTCCAATGTTCTTAGCTTTCTTAAAACTTAGAAAGACTGATCCAAATGCTGAAAGACCATATAAAGTTCCAGGTGGAAGCTTTATGATTAAAGTTGCAGCAATTGTACCATTTGTACTTTTAATAGCTGGAGTTTTATTCACAATATTTGGTGATTTTACAATAGATTATTTATCTAGCAATATTCCACTATTAGTTGGCGTAGTAATATCATTTATACTAGAAGAAATATTTGTAGCAAGAATTAAGAAAAAATAAAAATAATTAAGGAATCCTAAATGGATTCCTTATAATCAATAGGAGGAAAAATGAAAAGAATAAAAGATTCAACTCCAAAAGCTGATGGATTCAGAATGCCTGGTGAATTTGAAAAACAATCTGGTGTATATATGCTTTGGCCACAAAGAACTGATAATTGGAGAAATGGTGCCAAACCTGCTCAAGAAGTCTTTGTAAAAGTTGCTAGTACTATTGCTAAGTATGAGCCAATGACAATGTTAGTTAATCGTGATCAATATGCCAATGCTAGAAATATGTTACCGGATAATGTTAGAGTTATAGAACTTTCTAACAATGATTCTTGGGCTAGAGACACTGGTGCTACATTTGTAGTTAATAAAAAAGGCGAATTGAGAGGAATTGATTGGGGATTCAATGCATATGGAGGATTTTATGATGGAATTTATTTTCCATGGGATTTTGATGAATGCATTGGTCAAAAAATGAGTGAACTTGAAGGTGTTGATTATTATCAAATAAGAGACTTTGTCTGTGAAGGTGGTTCTTTCCATGTTGATGGAGAAGGAACTTGTATGGTAACAGAAGAAACATTATTAAGTCCTGGAAGAAATCCTAATTTAAGTAAAAAACAAATTGAAAAAATATTAAGAGATTACTTAAATGTTGAAAAAGTATTATGGATACCAAAAGGATTATATAATGATGTTGATACTAATGGACATGTTGATAATATATGTGCATTTGTAAAACCTGGAGTAGTTGTACTTGCATGGAGTGATGATGAAAAAGACCCTCAATACAAGATAAGTAGAGAAGATTATGCTTATTTAAGTAGTGTAAAAGATGCTAGAGGACGTAAATTAGAAATACATAAATTATATTGTCCATCTCCTCAATATATTACTAAAGAGGAAAGTGGTGGAATAGATTATGTTGAAGGAACTCTACCTCGTAATACAGGAGATAGAATGGCTGCTTCATACGTAAATTATTTAACCGGTAATGGATTTATTGCTCTTCCAGTATTTAATGATCCAATGGATAAACAAGCTATTGAAACGCTACAAGCATTATATCCAGATAGAAAAATAGAACCTATTTATGCAAGAGAAATCTTACTTGGTGGTGGTAATATACATTGTATTACACAACAAGTTCCTGCAAGAAAATAGTGTAAAGAAGAAGAAATATTAAATTATTTCTTCTTTTTTTATGCTATAATTCAATTGTATGGATGATTTATGGTTCTGGACAATTCAACTTATAGGTATAATTGCATGGTTACTTATAGTATTTAGTTATTATAGGAAAAATACTAATAAAATTCTAGTGTTTCAAATAATATCTACTGTGCTATGGTGTTTGCATTATTTCCTTTTAGGAGCATATAGCGGTTTGTTTATATGTATGTTTGAAGTGCTTAGAGATTCTCTATATTATAAAACAGATGCAGATGATTATATATTCTTAGGATCAGTTCCAATATATATTATATATGGTATAGCAACATTCTCAGGTATAGTTGAATTATTACCAATATTCTCTAGTACAATAGATGGATTTACATTAACTAAACACAAAAAAGTAGTTGTTGTTGGAGCAATAATTTCATATACAATTTGGGTAATATATGATTTGGCTGTTAAATCATATGCAGGAGCATTAACAGATGGAATAGTTTGTATATCAAATATGTCGATATTACTATTTGATAAAGATTTATTCCATGGCAAAAGAATTAGAAAATTATAGAAAGTTAATCTTTCTATTTTTGTTTGCTATAAAAAGAATAATTATTTTGTTATAATTATTAATGAGGTAGTTTTTATGACATTAAATGATAAGCAAAAAGAAGCAGTTAATCATGGAGATGGTCCATGTTTGGTTTTGGCAGGAGCAGGTTCTGGTAAAACACGTGTTTTAACTCAAAGAATAATTAGATTAATAGATGATGGTGTTAGTCCATATAATATACTTGCAATAACTTTTACAAATAAAGCTGCAAAAGAAATGAGAAATAGAATTGAAAATGAAATGGGTTCTGTAGCGGATTCTATTTTTATTGGAACATTTCATTCTTTTGGGCTTAGAGTATTAAGAGAAAACTATAAAGATATTGGTTATACATCTAATATAACTATTTTAGATACAGATGATGTAAAAGCATTAATAAAAAGAATATTAAAAGATAATGGATATGATGTACAAAGTTATGATATTAAATACATAATGAATAGAATAAGTTCGGCTAAAAATGATGGTATATCTCCAGAAGAGTTTTCTAAATTATTTTTAAGAGAAGATGATAAAGTTATATCTTTTGTATATGAAAAATATCTTAAAATATTAAAAGAGAACAATTCCGTAGATTTTGATGATTTATTATTAAAACCAGTTGAGTTATTTAAGAAGAATAAAGATATATTATCTAAATATCAAGAAAGATTTAAATATATATTAGTGGATGAATATCAAGATACTAATGGTATTCAATATGAATTATGTAAATTATTATCTAAAAAGTATAATAATATTTTTGTAGTAGGGGATGCATCTCAATCAATATATTCATGGAGAAATGCTGATTATAAAAATATTCTTAATTTTGAAAAAGATTATGAAAATGCTACTGTTATATTATTAGAAGAAAATTATAGAAGTACTAATAACATATTAAAAGCAGCTAATTCTGTAATAAAGAATAATACTGAAGGTAAAGCATTAAATTTATGGACTGATGTTGGTGATGGAGAAAAAGTAGACTATATTAGAGTAGAAGATGAAATTAAAGAAACAGAATTTGTAATTAATAAAATAAAAGATTTAGTAAGTCTTGGATATAATTATAGTGATTTTGCTGTTTTATATAGAACTAATGCTCAAAGTAGAATTTTAGAAGAAAATTTTGTTAGAGAAAATATTCCATATAATATTATTGGTAGTTATTATTTCTATGCAAGAAAAGAAATAAAAGATTTAATAGCATACCTAAACTTAGTATATAATAAAAATGATTCAGTAAGTTTAGAAAGAGTTATTAACACTCCTAAAAGAGGTATTGGCACTAAAACAATAGAGAATATTAGACAAAAAGCGTTAGATAATAACACCAGTATGTTTGATGCGATAGAGGATGGAAAAGAATTAACATTTAAAAATCTAATATTAGAATTACAAGAAGATGTTAAGAATTTAGGATTAAGTGACTTTATAGAAGATGTATTAGTTAAAACTGGTATTAGAGAAGAATATGAAAAAGATAGTTCATTAGAAAGTGAATCTAGAATAGAAAGTTTAAATGAATTTAAAAGTATAGCATTAAATTTTGAAGATAATGGTATATATGATTTAGAAACATTCTTAGAAAATATTCTTTTAGTAAGTGATGCTGGTCAATATAAAGAAGATAAAGATAGTGTTAACTTAATGACATTACATTCTGCTAAAGGATTAGAATTTAAAGTAGTGTTTATAGTAGGTATGGAAGAAGGAATATTTCCACATACAAGAAGTTTTGAAAGCTTAAGTGAATTAGAGGAAGAAAGACGTCTTTGTTATGTAGGAATTACAAGAGCTAAATATAAATTATATTTATTAAGTTGTTTAAGAAGAACATTATATGGCTCTACAACTTCTTCAATTGAAAGTAGATTTATAAAAGAAATAGATCCTAGTGTATTAAATGAAGTTAATAAAACAAGTTCTAAAAAGATAGAAAGAAAAATAAATATAAATGATATGTATAATACAGAAGAGACTCTTGAAATAAAACAGGGTGATAATGTAAAGCATACTATTTTTGGAGAAGGTGTAGTTACTAAAATAAATGGTGATTTAGCAACAATAGCGTTTAAGTATGGTATAGGAGTAAAAACTATTGCAATAAATCATAAATATTTATCTAAAATTGACAACCATTAATATTGTGTTATAATAATACCCATTAATGGGGGATAAATATGAATGAAGAAAAGAAAAGAATTCTAGATGAAATTGTTAAATATGCAGAAGAAGTAAAACCATATTTAAATACAAGAGATGGAAATGCTGGTATTAGTATTGGAAAGGTTAATTATGGTGATGACGATTTATTAGTTATTGTCAAAATAATAAGAATGTTAGAATTAGGTTACATTGATGAAAAAGAATACTATAGATTAATGGAACTATATTATGATTACACTGCATTAGAAGAACAACTAGATTATATATATTTTTCAAGAGAATATAATGAAGAATGTAATATTGATACTAAAACAGAGCATGAAATGCATAAATCATGTTTAGAAAAAGAAGCAGAATTAGAAAAATATCAATTACTTTCTTGGTATGTAGACCCATCATATTTAATGGATTCATCAATTAAATTAGTTTTTAGTCAAAAGAAGTAAAAAATTACTTCTTTTTTAATATACTAATCTATTATAAAATATGTTATAATCTTTTATAGTAGAGAGGTGTTTGTATGTCATTCATAGATGATTTAAAAAATAGGGCAAACCAAAAAAAGGGAAATGCTTTTATTAAAAGTTTACAAGGTAAGAATGAAACAGAAGTAAAGCAAGCTTTTTTAGATAATGAAGATTTACATAGTAATGAAATAGTTTTAAGTCATTTGTTTTTTAACTATACCTCTTTAATAAATATGTTACCTCAAGAATTTCAACAAAATATGATAAATAGTAATTTATCTATGTTTAAATATGGATCTAGTGAAGCTAAGAAGGCATTAGTAAGTAATTGGTTAAAAGATAATAAATTCTTTATGAATACTAAAACATTAGATTTAGATAATGAAGAATATGAAGAATATTTATGTATGTATTTTAATCAAGTAGAAGATGTCCCTAAATTATTTATGGATGATTTATATAATGTTATAAGTGTATTATCAAAACATGATATGAAGAAAACAGAAGAAATAATAGAGGCAAATAGTGATAAATTTACTGATAAGCAATGGGATTTTATATTGAAAGTTAGTCCTTCTTTTATACAATATGCTTCTCAAGATATTCAAAACAATTTTGCCGATAATACAGAGTATGCTAACTATATTAGTGGAGAAGCCAAATCAAAATATATAAAGAGTCAACTTGAAAAGATATCTGGTGATATTAATTTGATTAAAGATATGCCTATAGATATTCAAAGAGAGTTTATAATATCTAGTCCATATATGATAAATTATATAGATGAAGATCTACTAACAGAATTATTAAAATATGATATTAGTTTAATTAAATATGTTAATATTTCATCATTTAAAAATACAGAAGTAATATATAGTGTACTTGAAAATGCCGTTAAGAAAGATATAAATGAAATTATAAATATATTTGTAGATAAATGTTTATTAAATGCTAAAGGAAAATTATATAGATTTGATAAAAAGAGTAATAATTTAAGTTATCAAACTACTAAAAGATTAGTAAGAATTATACAAAGATTATCTATTGCAGATATTATTAAATTAATTGATATAGATGTTAATTATTCTTTAGCATACATAGTTCCTTTATATAATGAAAATATAGAAAAGGAAGAAAAAGAAAGTATTATATTAGAAGCTAATTCAAGATGTTTAAATCTATTTAAAGAATATTATGGCGACGATGTATATTCAAAATATTATAAGATTATAAATAAAATATATAATGAATATATTACTAATACTGAAAAATATGATTGGTCAAATGATTATAATTCTATATTAGATTTATTTAAATTAATATTTAATAAAAATATTGTTCTTAAGAATAATCCTGAAAAGATTAGTGTATATGTGGGAATGATGCTTCTTTATAAAGGAAAAGAAAGTTATAATACAACAAATGCTTCTAGAAAATTATTAAATGATTTATTAAAAAATGCTTATAATAGTGAAATAACTTTAGATAGTGAATTATATGATATTATGTCATTAGAAATATTAGATAATAGATTATCATTTCTAGGTGAATCTTTATTAGTAGATATTTCTAAATATAATTATATGAATATGTCTACATTATTATATATAGTTAAGGATAAAAATAATCTTGAATTATTTAAAAGCTATTTTGAAATATTAGGTGCTGTATATAAAAGAGGAAAAGAAACATTATTAACTGCGATAGAGAATTTTACATATTATAAAGATATATTAGATGATATTAAAGATAAAGAATTAACAGATGAAGAAGAAAACAATTTAATCAGACTATTAGTATCTAATGGTAATTATTTAAATGTTAAAAAGAAAGAAGAATTATCTAAATATGATATAAAATTATTAAAGAGATTAATGAGTGATTGGACTAATAATACTGATGATGTTGTTAGAAAAAATTTAATGTGTAATTACTTATTTAATAAACCTTATAATGAAAAAGGTGATACTCTATGGTTAGAATTATCTACCGTTAAGAATTATATAGATATATGTGATATAGATGTTATTGAAAATTTAAAAGTATTTTCTACTGAAGAAATACAATTAATAGCAATGATTAAGTTAATGTTTAGTGTTACTGATCCAGAATTGTTAATATCATTTTTAGATAATATAGTAAATGAAAAAATAGATATAAATATTGTATCTATAATAAATATATTTAACAAATTAAAAGAGTATAAAGTTGATATGATTAATCAACAAATAGTTAATCTTAATGATATAGAAAATTTATATGATAGTAATACTGGAGCAGTTGAAAAA
>JAEEGL017089315.1_pt1 | contig 13926 bp, 12 predicted proteins | sample 9134231 | NCBI WGS metagenome assembly JAEEGL01 (sample SAMN16246548, study PRJNA631951) | gut metagenome | biome: gut microbiome; feature: rumen; material: fiber-attached | host: Bos | place: Iran: Karaj | collected 2018-10
AAAGCACCGAGCGTATTGATCGCGATGTTAAATGCATGCAGTCCAACAAGCAGGACACATCCTATAGCTACGCCCAGTATTTTTACAATGATATTCGGTGAGCCCATGAGCATACTGCAAAGGTCATTAAAGACGGATGCGATTACACCAGTTGCAATACCGAGAGCAAAAAGACGTGCATAGGACAAAATATCAGATAAATAGCTTGTTACCTGATACAGTTCGCCCAGGCCTGAAATTGTCCGTGAAAAGACATTTTTCTTCTGACGCCCCTTGAACAGAAGGATCATAACCGCTCCGGCAATTGCCATAACCATTCCAACGGTTTTTATGAATGCTGCGGAGGTAATCATTGGTCCTCCTGCAAACAGAATCAACCCGATTACAATCAGAATCCAGGAAAAGTTATCAAATATAGCAGTCTGCCAATCTCCATCCCGGAACGCCATCTTCATCTTCAGTCCAACGCCGAATAGAATATGGAGAACTCCAAGGCCAAAGCAGAGAATCAGCATTCCGATCGGGTTATCCATTGGGTCCACAAGAAGCGGGAAAACATTTTTTGTTCCAAAAATCACATCAAAGTCAACACCGAAAAAAGTGCCGACCAGGAAACCCCAGACAATCGTGGAAAGCCCGCCCCAGAATATTACCCGTGCAAAGGACCCGGTCATCCCCCTCGGATTCTTCAATTTGATGAACAACCCGGTCAAAACGGCAAGTGCAAGCCCGTATCCAGTATCACTAAGCATCAATCCGAACAGAAGGACATAAAACGGAGCCATATATGGTGTTCCGTCAATTCCTTTCGGATCCGGTCGTGAATAGAGATTTGTAACAGCCTCAAAAGGCTCTGAGAACGGTTTGTTACGAACAACAGAGGGCGCTACCTCTTGTTCCCCTGGATCCCTGATTTCAAGATAATATGCGTCCGTTACGCTGGAAACTGCCTTTTTTACATCTTCTGTCCTGTCATCAGGCACCCAGCCTTCCAAGTGAAACGTTGAAGCAGAATATGAGAGATCCGCAAATGCTTTGGACCGGTCTCTTTCAATAATGGCCCCATCATATGCTTCCTGGAGGATATGGATGTTCCCGCTTGCAAGCTGAGCCAGATCCTGCTCCAACTGCTGCTTTTCGTCATCCAGCTGCCGGTTCTTGTCCTCCAGTACTTCAATCGCTTCTTTGGGTGTCCCTGAAATCTTTGGAAATGCGTAATCTGTCCAATCGATAGATTTCAAGAAAGATGCAATACTCTTCGCATTTTCACCTGTGCACCCTACAACACAGGGTTCCACTGCACCGTCTCCAAAGATTTGGTACTCGCAGATATCCTCTATCTCCTTCAGCTTTCCTTCATCTGCAGAACCCAGCAGGCCAGTATAGTATTTTATATACTTGGAGTTCTGGAAGCTGCTCATATCTTCCGGAAATCCTTCCCAGAGGCGAAGAGACGCGATCATAGACTCGTTTTTTTCTATTTCGGTACGCGTCCTGGAAAGATTTGCCATAATCGTCTGAAGGCTATCAGAAATGGAAAGCGCCGGGACAATCTCATCCGAGATTTCGGAGAGTTTCTTTTCTGGTATCTGCGAAAGAAGGCTTCCCTTTTCCATATAGGGTTTCAGAATCTTTAAGGCTTCTCCCAGATCGTCCACTTTCTTTTGACTGACGTTCAGCGACTCAGCGAAATCCTGATCCAGATCGTCTGATTCGATAACCTGAACGCTCCCTGTGGACTGCAAAGCACGAAGAATGGAATCCTCATCCCCCTTGTGAGCAACAAGGGTAAGACGCTTCATTTTAATTATCATGCTAACCCCTGTATTTTGTTCAGTAGATATGAAACGGCACTGTCCAGCTTTTCATTTGCCTTCCGGCAGATCTGATCGGCTTTTTCTTCAAACTCAGCACCCAAACGGGCAGCCTCAGTCTCTCCGTCGGCTTCTGCTTTTTCAAGGGCAGATTTTAGATCCTGATGATCTTTTTCTTTCAGTTTTTCCAATGTCTCGGCAGCTTCGACTCCTGCTGCAGAAATCATATCCTTTGCTTTCATTACGGCATCCTGACGGATTTTTTCCGCCTCGTGCTCTGCAGTTGAAATCTCATTGATAAACGAGCGCATGTAATCCTCCCGAAATCATTTTGTCCCGAAAAGACGGTCTCCAGCATCACCCAAGCCCGGAACGATATAGCAATGATCATTCAAGCACTCATCAATTTCCCCAACATAAATATCAATATCCGGATGTGCTTCAGAAAGGACTTTGATGCCTTCCGGTGCAGCAATCAGACTGACCTGCCGCAAATGTGTGCATCCGTTCTCTTTTAGAAGTTTGGCAGCTGCCATCGCAGTATTGCCTGTAGCAAGCATGGGATCCAGGATAATGACTTCCCGTTCTGCAATATCTGCAGGCAGCTTGCAGTAATACCCGCGCGCTTCATAGTTTTCAGGATCACGATAAAGCCCGATATGTCCAATTTTGGCATTTGGAAGCAGATTCATAAAGCCATCTACCATTCCAAGTCCTGCACGGAGGATCGGGATGAGCGCAATCTTTTTATTGGCAAGCACATTGAATTGCGCTTTACAGATCGGAGTCTCAATCTCAACTTCCTTGAGCGGGAAATCGCGCGTAACTTCATACGCCATCAGCATAGCCAATTCCCCTACCAGTTCCCGGAATGACTTGGTATCGGTGTTCTTGTCCCGCAGCATCGACAGCTTATGCTGAACAAGAGGATGATCAATACGAATTACTTTACCCATTTATGCCTCCCTAATCCTTTCATATTCTGCTATTTTTCCAATTCTTCTGCTATGCCGTCCACCCTGGAATTCAGTTGTCAGCCAGATGTCACAGATTTTTTCAGCCATCTTTGGAGCCACAAGAATTTCACCCATTGCAAGAACGTTGGTATCGTTATGCTCCCGCGTGAGTTTTGCAGTTTCCGTACAGTCGCAAAGTGCACACCGAATACCATTTACTTTATTTGCACAAATGGAAACGCCGATCCCTGTCGTACAGATTACAATTCCGCGATCATATTCCCCACGGGCAACTGCAATGCTTGCAGGAATCGCAAAATCCGCATAATCACAGGATTCAGTTCCATAACACCCAAAGTCATGGACCTCATATCCCTCGTTTTGTAGATACTCCATCAGATGCCGTTTGAGAAGATATCCACCATGATCGCTAGCAAAGGCAATTCTCATTTAATCAATAAATCCCTTCCGGATCGAATTAAGTTGTTGAAACGTTCTGATTATCGATATGCAAAGAAAATGGAATACCGGCTCATAATCGGTTCCATTCGCTTTTTGATAATATACACCCATATCGTATTTTTGTACAGAACGCGATCTTAATAAAACACCTGCCCTCCGGCCAAAGATGACAGGAAAGAATCATCGGAGCAATGATCCGGCATCAGGCATAAACAATATGAAATCCGGCTGCTCGCAGGAGGCGGTTCATATATGCCAAGCCGAATTCTTCCGGAGGAATACCTTCTGCCAGAATCAGATCTGCTGATGAATCCAGCTCCCTTAATGTCTGAAACAGAGCGGCGCACATTGTTTCCGGATGTTTCCGCTCTCCCAGGACAGCAAAGTTCCGGTTGGAATAATATCTTTTTGTTTCCTCTGTTGCCGCTATTTGAACATTCTTCCCATCTGCTTCTGCCTCGGCATACAGTTCAAGAATCTTATCGGCAGCAGCCCTAGGATGGCCTACGACAACAATCACTTCCGCGCTCGGAGCATAATGCTTGTATTTCATTCCGGGAGAAGCCGCAACCTCTCCCTCCTTCATGGGATTCAATATGCTTTCCGCAACATCAACCGGTCCGATGACCGACTCGAGCATTTCTTTTGTCATGGCTCCCGGTCTGAGAATCATGGGGGTTCTGGAGGCAAGCGAGAGTACAGTGGATTCTACTCCGTATCTGCAAGGGCCCCCATCCAGGATCAAGGGGATCCTGCCGTTCATATCCTGCAGAACATGTTCCGCTGTTGTCGGACTGGGCCGACCGGAAAGATTCGCGCTGGGCGCCGCGATTGGAACACCGGATTTTGCGATCAGCGATCTAGCTGTCTTGTCGGACGGCATTCTGACTGCAACCGTATCCAATCCTGCTGTCACGGCGTCCGGAACCAGATCGGTTTTCTGGAGAATAATTGTAAGCGGGCCAGGCCAAAAAGTGTCCATAAGAATCATCGCATTCTCCGGAATCCGCCTCCAGATCTTGCGGACTTCGTTTTTCTTGCATATATGAAGAATCAGAGGATTATCTGCAGGCCTTCCCTTCGCCTCAAATATGGATAACACTGCATCCTGATCAAATCCATTCGCACCGAGTCCATAGACAGTCTCGGTGGGAAAAGCAACCAGCCCGCCGTTCCGAATGATCTCCGCGCCTTTCCGCGTTCCTGCTTCTTGCTGAGAAGTAGTCTGAATGACTTCCGTCTGCATATCCCTCTTCCTTATTCTCCTTCAGAAAGCTGCCTGGTCCGTTCTGCAAGAATCAGAGCATCAATCACTTCATCAAGATCCCCGTCCATAAACTGTTCAAGACGGTATAATGTCAGTCCGATCCTATGATCAGTTACCCTGCTCTGCGGGAAATTATAAGTTCTGATCCGTTCAGATCGATCTCCGCTTCCGACCATACTCTTCCGTGCGCTGCTAATTTCTGCATCCTGCTTCGACTGGTAATAATCCAGAATACGGCTTTTCAGAACACGCATCGCCTGTTCCTTGTTCTTAAACTGGGATTTTTCATCCTGGCAGGAGACAACAATCCCAGTCGGGATATGAGTAATCCGAATCGCAGACTCTGTTTTGTTTACGTGCTGTCCTCCTGCACCGCTGGAACGATAAGTGTCAATCCGGATATCACTGTCCTTAATTTCCACAGAAACATCGTCCGCTTCCGGCAGCACTGCAACCGTAGCTGCGCTTGTCTGAATTCTTCCCTGCGATTCTGTTTCCGGTATCCTCTGGACGCGGTGTACACCACTTTCAAATTTCAGGCGGCTGTATGCGCCGTGTTTTCCACCAATCGATACAACAGCTTCCTTAACGCCTCCCATATCCGTCATATTGGATTCAAGGACTTCAAACCGATATCCATTTCGTTCTGCATATCTGGAATACATCCGGAGAAGATCCGCTCCGAACAGGGAGGCTTCATCGCCGCCTGTTCCTGCGCGGATTTCAAGTATTACATCCCTCTCATCATTGGGATCTTTGGGAATCAGAAGAAGCTTCAGTTGTTCTTCCTGCTTTTGTTTTTTCTCTTCCAGTTCTGCAATTTCGCTATGAACCAGTTCTTTCATCTCAGGATCCAAGTGTTCCAAAAGCATCTGCCTGCATGATTCCAGGGAATCCGAGATTTCCTGATAAAAATCCGCTGCCTGCACGATTTCACCCAGTTCAGCGTGTTCTTTGTTCATATCACGCCAGGCATTCCGGTCCCCTATCGTCTCCGGATGTGAAAGCTGTGTGCTGAGTTCTTCGTATCTTTCTCTAATTCCTGTCAGTTTATCCAGCATATATCCTCCATAACCGGAATTGCTTTTGTCGTACAAACATCGATAACGTGATCCCGAGCCATGCCTACTTCCGCCTTCTGCTTTTTGGTCAGTTCGGAAAAAGATATGATTTTATCCGGGTCAGAGAGTGCAGGCACGACCTGATGCACATACTGCCGATCCAGGGACTGATAAAAGCAGTATGTTGGCATATAGCATGCATCCTTTAGATAGACTTTCCCGCTTTCATCTCGATCCAGTGTCAGTTGGACAAACAAGCCGTATTTCAATGGATCCGGAGTAGATTTCCCTGACATGTTTGAAATAAAGTTTCCCATCGAATAGACGACAAGTCCTGTATATGGACCGTCTTCCCGTTCTACCGTCACGTACTCGATACTTTGAACTACGTGGGGATGGCTTCCCAGAATGCAGTCCACGCCGGCCTTCAGGAGCAATTCCGCACATGCCCTCGTTTTGGCGTTTGCTCCCTTTTTATGCTCTTTGTCCCAATGCGGAAAAGCAATAATGAACTCAGCTCCGGCATCCCTGCATGCCTGGATTTCTGCAAGCAGCCGATCCTGCTGCAGATACAAACGGGTAACTGCGTACTCAGATTCTTCTTCTGTCATCCATCTTTCATGTTTGTTGATGATTTCCGTTGCCGATACGATTCCGATTCTGTATCCTTTCACATCAACAACAAGAGGGCGGTCTCGCTCCTCATTGCTTCGGGCGGTTCCTGTATGGAGAATTCCCTTCTCGTCCAGAACGTCCAGTGTCCTGAGCAATCCGGGCATTTTCCGGTCCAGAGCATGATTGTTTGCTGTTGTCAGGAAATCAAACCCATCTGAAACCAGCTCGTCAATCAGTTCATCAGGAGCATTGAATGTATCCACCAGTTCGGAATCCAGTTTTTTCTTGGAGTATCCTGCATCAGCTCCGGAAATCGTCGTTTCCAGGTTCCCGCACATAAAATCCATGCTTCGAAACATATTCCGGACTCCGATATAGCTCCTGGAAAAATCGTACCGGTCTTCTGCTTCAATATATGCTCCGTTTACCTGTGACTGCATAACCATAATATCGCCAACAGCTCCGATCGTAAGCGTAGACGGTGTTGGTTCTGGAGTAGGCGTAGGTTCTGGTGTCGGCTCCGGCGTCGGGGCTGGCGTAAAAGAAGGCTGCGGAGTCATAATACTGTCCGGAATCTCCGTATTCTCAGCCGCAGTATCCGGAAGTGTCTCCGGCATGCTTGAAGATGATTTTTTCTGTCCGCATCCTGAAAGGTTGAGCAAAAAAACAAGTGTCAGAATTAAGCAGGCCTTTCTAATCATTCTCCACAATAACCAGCCTTGGAAGGCCGGCATAATCCTTTCTAATTTCTTTTACCGGAAACAAAGCGCTTACCGCATCCCCCTGCAGATATCCGATCTCCATCATCAGCACTCCTCCAGGTGTAAGGTGTTCCCGGTACGATTCCGCAATTCTGCGATAGTATTCCAGTCCATCCTTACCCCCATATAGAGCACTGTAAGGCTCATAATAGAGTTCCTGCTGCCTCCGGTTCATATCCTCACTCGACAGATAAGGCGGATTGCAGACAATCAGTTCAAACCTGTCGGATATTTCATCAAAAAGATTACTTTGGATAATCTCAACGCTTGCATCAAGTCGCTTCGCATTTTCTGCAGCTTTCCGCAAGGCAGCTTCACTGATATCTGACAGTACCACCCTGATCCCGGTCATTCGACTGATGGATATCCCGATACAGCCAGAACCGCAGCATAGATCCAGGCAGGAGCATCCGGGATGATTCCGTACCCAGTTGACCGCATTTTCGCAGAGCAGTTCTGTTTCTGCTCTCGGAATCAGTACAGAGGGATCCACAGAAAAAGGGAATCCCATAAAATCCCATTCGCCAACCAGGTATTGTAATGGTTCACCGCTTTTCCTGCGCTCTGCAAGGTGAAAAAGGATTTCCTGCGTTTCTCTTTCTAGACTCACATCCGCTTTGGCAATCAAGGATTCTCTTGTCGTTCCTAATACAAAGGAAACCAGTTCTTTTGCCTGAAGGAGGGATTCTTCCTGCGCAGTATCCTTTATCCTGCTGCATACCTCCCGGATCGCCTCAGATACAGTCATTCCTGGTCGACGCCTTCCATTTCTTCCGGTGAAGCTTCTTCCCCGTTGCACATGGCAAGATTGAAAGCCGCAATTGCAACCTCAATCATCTCCGGCTCCGGTTCCCTGGTGGTGAGATACTGAAGACCCATTCCCGGGGCACGTACAATCTTTGCAAGCCAGGAATCTGATGCAGCAGCAAGTTTCAGAACCTCATAGGAAATACCTGCCACGAGAGGAAGAAACAGAATTCTGGTCAGGAAGCGGATCAGAAAGTTGGTGCTGTAAGGAAGGATGGCAAAGACCAGTATGGAGATTGCCATAACCAGAAACAGGTAATTGGTTCCGCATCTCGGATGGAGCCGACTGAATTTCATTGCGTTTTCGGGCGTCAGTTCTGCCTCATGTTCATAGCAGGAGATTGTCTTATGCTCAGCGCCATGATACATATATACTCTTCGAATATCCTTCATCAGAGAAATCCCGGATATATACGCAAGAAAAATCAAAAGGCGCACCAACCCTTCCACAAGGCTCTTCCAGATTCCGGGCGCTCCCTCTTTCCAAGGGATCAGCTGCGTTGCAAGGGATGGTAAAAAAACAAACAGTCCGATGGCCATTACTACAGCAAGAACGACAGCTACAGCCAGAGCAATATCCATAGCCGATTTTCCGGTCTTCTGGGCAAGCCATTTTTCGAATTTTGTTGGTTCTTCCGTCTCTTCTTCACCAAAGAGTTCAGCAGATCTTGTCATGGTGGACATCCCGGTAGCAAGTGATTCTACAAAAGCAACCACTCCACGGATCACAGGAATCCCCAGGATAGTTCCTTTTTTCGCCTTTGAAGGCTTATGCAGAAATTCCTTGACAATGCTGCCATCCGGGCGCCGGACTGCCAGTGCAATTCCGCCCTCCGGAGTCCGCATCATCACGCCTTCCATTACGGCCTGACCGCCAACAGCAGATTTTTTCATATATTCAATTCACCCCATTTTCTATTGCCGGTTTGCATTCCAAGTAAAACGATTCATCTTCCCGTTCCTTCAGATCAATCTGCGTTTTGAACGGAATACCGGTTTTACCGGCAGGAAGCTGCTGAATTTCGGAAAAACCGTTCTCCTGCAAGATTTTTTTAAATGATGACGCATCATACATCCAATGATGAAATCTATGTCCGAAAAGAGCGAGGCGGATCCTCTGCGAAACAGTACCGATTTCAGGACAAAGAAGCATCGATTCGATCAGATGATCGCAATTCCCATCCCGAAGATATTCTTTCACCAGGATAGCTGTATCCGGCAGTACGATCCGGAAGAAGCCGTCCGGTTTCAGTACACGCCTGACCTCCCTGAAAAATAGAGGCAGACTATCCTTGGGAAGATGCTCCATCATATGTGAGGTATAGATAACATCAGCAGAATGATCCGCAAGGGGAAGAGAAAAGCAGCTGGCGCGAATGATACCGTGCTTCGAACAGAACTCCGCATAATCCAGCTGATCGGAAGAAACCAGGTGTATTTTCTGCAGTATCCTCCCGATCTGAATATTTTTGGCAAGGGAAACCGATAAGGAATTGTCCAGATTGACAGCTCCCGGAGTCGGAGCAGCCCCGCATCCGACATTTACGACAACAGGCTGATATTCAGACATTTTCGCCTCCAATTATACACTGCTCAAAAGCCATTTCATAACAGCTGTAATAGTTTCTCCTGCTCTCCCCGAATAACGCATCATTCCGTATATAGAGAGCGTCTGTATGATCAGAATCAGCAACAGCGCATATAGCCCGATCCCCTTCGGGGGCAAAACATTCTGGAACAGAATCTGAAGCAGAATATTATTAACTACGTATGTCAGGATCAGCGGGCTTAAAAGAAGCAGCCCCCGCAGAACAACCTCCAGTATCAGCTTGGAAGTCTGAGATGTCAGACTGAGCCATCTGATTCCAGTATTCTGCCGGACTGCAAATAGAAGGAACAACCCAAGAGCAAGATTAAATAAAATGGATAAAACCGTAAATGCAAGTATCCTTCCTGCTCCCGCTTCACGTGTTTTATCCTGTCCGGAAGTCCCTTTTTGCTTCCCGTTCGATTCATTCATACGCTTCGGTCAGATTCCTTTATCATCCTGGATTCCAGGTAGGCGCAAATCGCATCAATTGCCATCTGGTTCTTCCCTCCGCGGAGAATTGCTATGTCTGCATCCTTGATGTAATTCTGAACATATTTCTCAAACATGGGCTTAACGGTGCTCAGATATTGTTCTGAGATACTGTCGATTGTCCTTCCTCGAGATTTAATGTCCCGCCGGATTCTCCGCAACAGGCAGATATCCGCATCAACTTGAATATATACCTTCAAGTCCATCATTTCACGGAGTCGTTTGTCATAGAAAATATGAATGCCTTCTAGAATCAGGACCTTCGGAGGATCGATCCGGAGATCCGGATGATCCAGGCGGACATGATTCGTATAATCATAGCCTTTCCGGGTAATTGGAAGCCCGTTCTGCAGCTGCATAACATCTGTTATTAAATCGTCGTAGTCAAAAATGGACGGATCATCAAAGTTCATCATCCTGCGCTCTTCCAGAGGTATTTCCGGATAGCTTCGGTAATAACAGTCCTGTCCGACGATCTCGCAAGGGCAGGAAAGCCCTTCCATTATCCGTTTTGCCAGAGTGCTTTTCCCGCTTCCGCTTGCGCCGCAGATGCCGACGATAATCATATTCGAGCTTCTCCTGTAATAAGTCAGTTGATTCTAAACAGCATTTCCCCGTAAGATGGCTGTGGCCAGTAATCCTTGCCAACAATCCGCTCTAATGCATCAATATGCTGCCTAAGATCCCCCATCTTTTCCCGTACTGCATCACGGAATATCATAGCCGAAGACTGAGCATTTTCTTCCGTATCCGGCATGGATTCTACCGCCGCTTCAAGCGAATGGATGCAGGCAAGGCTCTGCTCAATCAGCGCATTGATCCGGTTGAGAAGATCCATTTGCTGTGGAGATACCAGTCCCAGTGTTTTCTGTCGAATCATGGTTTCTGAAAGATCGGAAGCAAAACTGATTACACGCGGAAGAATCGTCTGTCTGGAAATCTTCAGCATCGTGATCGCTTCAATTTTTCCAGTCGTTGCATAATTCTGAAGAGATATCTCCGAACGTGCAGAGAGTTCCGCTTCATTAAACACGGCATGCCTTACAAATAATTCATGCGCCTCTTTCCCCTTCGTCACCAGGATCGCATCTACATTATTATCGATATTGGGAAGCTGTCTGCGCAGCGCTTCCGCCTTCCACGAAGGATCATAAGCGTTCCCATTAAAGATTACCCGGCGATGGGTCATGTAAAGATCCGACATCAGCTGGCTCCAGCTGTCTTCAGAATTATTCTGATCAAGTTTGTCTGCAATCCTCATCAGGTATTCTGCAACAATCGTATTCAGCACAGTATTGGGAAGACCGATGGATTGGGAGGATCCGACCATGCGGAACTCAAATTTGTTCCCGGTAAAGGCAAACGGGCTGGTACGGTTTCGATCATCGTCATCCTTGCGGAGGGATGCAAGGGTGGAAACACCGATATCCATCGTGCTCTGTTTATGATCTCCGATATCCCCTCCCGAACAGATATGCTCGAGTTCATCCTGGAGCGTCTCCCCGATAAACACGGAAAGAATCGGAGTAGGAGCTTCATATCCTCCAAGCCGGTATTCGTTTCCTACTGAAGAGCAGCTCCACCGCAGCAATCCCGCATACTCGTCTACTGCGCAGATCGTCGCAAGCAGGACCGTATAGAAAATACGGCTCCAGGCAGGGTCCCGTGTCGGCTTCAGGAGATTGACGCCGGAATCTGTTACCAGCGACCAGTTGTTGTGTTTACCGCTTCCGTTGACCTGCGCAAAAGGCTTCTCATGGAGGAGGCAGACCATTCCATGCCTTTCCGCAACGCGCCGCATACACTCCATGGTCAGCTGATTGTGGTCCACAGCCAGGTTGGCTGAAACAAATACCGGAGCCAGTTCGTACTGGGAAGGAGCCACTTCATTATGCTCCGTGATAGCAGGAACACCCATGCGCCAGAGGGTCTGGTTCAGATCATCCATAAACTCTATAACGCGTTCCGGGGTCGCCGCATAATACTGGTCGGAAAGCTCCTGCCCCTTAGATGGAGGCGCACCGAAAAGTGTTCTGCCTGTATAAACAAGATCTTTCCGCTTCAGAAAAGCTTTCCGATCGATCAGGAAATACTCCTGCTCTGATCCGACACACGGAATGACACGTTTGGCGTCCTGGCCGAGCGCACGGATAACCCGGATTGCCTGTTTTTCTACAGCCTGCATGGAGCGAAGCAGCGGAGTCTTCTCATCCAGTGCAACACCGGAAAACGCACAGAATGCAGTCGGAATGCAGAGACATGCTGTTCCTGTTGCATCGCGCTTGATAAACGCAGGACTGGTGCAGTCCCAGGTAGTATATCCGCGCGCTTCAAATACAAGCCGCAATCCCCCGGTCGGGAAGGAGGATCCGTCCGCTTCTCCCCGGATCAGTGCTTTTGCTGAAAAATCAACAATCGGAACTTTATTCAGCTCGGAAAACTCCAGGAATGCGTTCCTTTTTTCAGCAGTGGATCCGGTCATAGGCTGGAACCAGTGCGTATAATGAGTCGCCCCTTTTTCAAGAGCCCATTGAAGCATGGCCTCTGCCACTTCACCGGCAAGTTCAAAGGTCATGCTTCCGCCTTCATCTATGATCTTCCGCAGGGATGAATATGCTTCATCACTGAGCTTCTGTTTCATAACTTCATCCGAAAACAGGTCGGTCCCATAATCGGAATAACCGATCGTACTCTGCGGATGAATTGTTTCTAACGTTTTTTTGTTTTTCATATTAATCAGAATCCTTTGATTTATCGATAACTGGCCCATCCAGTATCAGTTCCGGTGGATAAATGGGATGATACGGATTCTCGGGATCCGGATCGCTCGGATCCCATCCGAGATCTCCCTTTTTATTAACATACGGTTCTTCATAGATCAGCGGTGCCGGTTGCTCCGGCTCCGGACCGGCATCCAGCGTAACCCGAACCGGAGTGCCGACCGTTGCATGGGTATAGATCCAATAGGCATCGATCACGCGCAGACGCACACATCCGCCGGAAACAGGCTTCCCCAGGTTTTCATAATACTTGGTTTTCATCTGCTTCTTCCCGATTTCCTGCTTCTGGTTGTTTTTCCCGTCAATCGGTACAGAATGGAACAAAACATGCCCGGCAATTCTGCTGGAATATTGTCCGTAGTATCCTTCCCCGTTCATGCCAAGCTTCTTGTACAGATACTGTTTCATGATGTTATGGTCTCCGACCGGGGTAGCTCCTTTTTTCCTCCCGGTTGAACAGATCATGATTCGCTCTGGAATCCATTCTCCATTCTGGGCACGGTATGCAACAACACTCTCAGAGCCGATATAGATCACCAGCCAAAGATCTCCGTCTTTTTCCGGCTCTTCCACAGGAGTATATCCCGGCACGGTAATATCAAATGTGATTGGAAAAGCCCCAGGGATCATCGTTCCGTCTTCCCGGGCCGGATAAAAAGCCGGTTCTTCATCTCCAAAGGCACCATACAGAAAATATCCGGGATGCTCCGGATCATTGCTCTGAATCAGGCCGGTACGGTCTGTGAGCTGGTATTTCTTTCTGGGTCTCTGCTCTTCAGCAATGATTTCGGACGGAGTACAGACACCATAGTGCTCGGATGCGGGATCCGACGGCTCATCAGAAAGCAGATTTCCATCCGCATCGGAAGGATAAAATCCATAGAAACTCTGACTGGGATCCCCATCCCTGAGTTCCTGATAATACCCGGCAGTTCGGTATTCTATGGTTCCGTCCTGATCAATAAAACCGAAAACACCGTCTTTCCCTTCCGGAATATGGGTATACCCGCTTGGGATCTCCATTCCTTCCGGCAGAATCGAGAGTGGTTCCGGATCTGTGTAAGAGATCACCGGCTCCGGAGTTGCTACAACTTCCGGAGCGGCACCCATTTCAGGAACCGGAGTGCCGGGTTGATCCGCCTCTGCTGGTATAATCTTGCCATTACATGCACACAAAAGCAGAGGCAGAAGCAATAATGCAACTGCAATTTTATAATTCGCTATTTTTTTCATGGGGTTATTATACTTTACAGCCTTCATGTATTTCAACCGATTGTGGCTGGCATATGCTCCTGCATACAAGATTTTATATATAATTTCGTT
>JAEEGL010543009.1_pt1 | contig 13925 bp, 11 predicted proteins | sample 9134231 | NCBI WGS metagenome assembly JAEEGL01 (sample SAMN16246548, study PRJNA631951) | gut metagenome | biome: gut microbiome; feature: rumen; material: fiber-attached | host: Bos | place: Iran: Karaj | collected 2018-10
AAGAAGTTAAAAATGTGGAAGAAGAGAAAGTCGAAATTGAAAAAGTTGAAGTAAAAAAGATGACACAAAATTATACTTAATTTTAGGAATTGTACTGTTGGTCATTTTTGGTATTTTTGCCTTTTGGAAAACAAAAAATAAAATTGTTAATTATGTAGAAATGAAAAGTGGTCAGTCAGAACAAATCGAATTAAAATATACAGATTCGCTAACAGTAAAATCTGATGGAGTATACATTACAGATGTATCAGAAGCAAGTATTGAAGGTATGGGATTTGCTATTCCAATTTCAGACGTTGAAGATTTAATTAAACAATTAATAAATGGTGAAAATGATACTGGAGGATTAACACTTGGAATAGAAGGCTATATGACTAACTTAAATAATTTTTCTGGATATGGTTTACCAACAGGATTCTATATTTCAAAAATAGAAAAAGGAAGTAATGCTGATAAAGCAGATTTAGAAATAGGAAATATCATTACTGAAATAGATGGAAATAAAGTAACTTCTGTTGAAGTAATTAAGAAAGTTTTAAATAAAAAAGAAAAAGGCGACACGGTAAAAATAACAATTCGTTATGCAAGTAAAAATGAATACAAAGAAAAGAGTATAAAAGTCACTTTGAATTAATATCAAATATAAGCTACAAGTTGCAGCACAAAGGCAAATATTTTTCAAGCCTTGAAATGATTGAATATTTATTGTATTAAATATATGGAGGTAAAAAATGAAAGGTATATGTGGAGCAAATTGTGATGAATGTGATTTGTTAAAAAACAAAAAGTGTGAAGGATGTTTAAAAACAAAAGGATGTCCTTTTGGGAAGAAATGTTTTATAGCAGATTATATTCAAGTTGGTGGAAAAGAAGAATATAATAAATTCAAAAAAGAATTAATAAATGAGTTTAATAATTTGAAAATTGACGGAAAGTCAGAAATCAAAGAATTGTATCCATTGAACGGATCATTTGTTAATTTAGAATACTCATTACCAAATAACAAAAAAGTAAAATTGTTAAATGATGATGAAATATATTTGGGTAATCAAGTTGAATGTGAATTCAAGGATGAAGAAACAAAAAAATGTTTTGGACTCGTTGGTAATATGAAATTTATACTCGTATGTGAATATGAAGAAAATGGTAATAATCCAGAAATAATAATTTATAAAAGAAGATAAAAAGCCAATTTTAAAACAATTGGTTTTTTTATTGAAAAAATTTTTTTTAGCATGTTGACAAAGATTTTTATTGGTGCTATTATACAGACTCGTAATCAGAGCAAACTGCTCTCAGGAGGGAATTGGGTTATGAAAAAACTATTTAAAGGATTACTTGTTTTAGTTCTTGTTGTTTTTGCTGTAGGTTTTTATACAGTTAAAGCAGAAGAAGTAGAGGAAGTAGAAAATGAAAACAAAACTACAGAAGTTGTAGAAGCACCAAAAGAAGAAACAAAAACAGTAGCTACAACAACTGAATCTAATAGAAAGGAAGAAGTTAAGGTTGAAGAAGGTAAAAGATCTGAAGCTCCAAAAGTAGAAGAACCAAAAGTAGAAGAGCCAAAGACTGAAGAACCAAAAACTGAAGAACCTAAAACAGAAGAACCTGTTGTAGAAGAAAAAGTTGAGACTCTAAAAGTTGAAGATGCAAAAGTAGAAGTTGAAGAAACTAAAGTTGAAACTAAAAAAGAAGAAGCACCAGCAGCACCAGCAGCACCAGCATCAGAACCAACAAAAGCTGATGACGGAACAACAGTTGGAAAGATAACTGTTAACATATATGATTCTAGAACAGGCAATATAGCATACACAACAGTTTTATATGCTGATGCTACAAAAGATACTGTTATTACTTTAGCAGATATTCTTCCAGGTTTTAGATATGATACTAAAAACAAAGTATTCGTTAAGAATGAAACACTTTACAATTATACATTTGTAGGTCTATTTGATGCTGCACAAAATGGCAATCAAATAGTTTCTGGATATGAGTACAACACTACATTTCCAGATTTAAGTAAGTTAACTTGTGCTTCAAATGCAACAGGTCCAACAAATTATAAATTAACTTTAAGAGCAAAAAGTACTTTAACAACTGAAAAAACAATTAGTATATATGCAATAGTTAATACATTTGTTAAACCAAATGGAAAAGTAACTGTTAATTTTATAGATACAAGATCAGGTAATGTTGCAGGAAATATTCATTCATTTGCAACAGACTCATCTATTTCAAAAATAAAACTAAATGCATTATTTACAAATATCACATCTAGTTTTATATCTGAATATAATGGTAGAAAATATAAATTCTTAGGATTCTACACTACTGCTTCAGGAGAGGGAGAAAAACTAACAGATGATAATAGTCTTGCGGGTAATTATCCTGAAGTAGATACATTAAAGACTGTTAATAGTGGTGCAACTGCAAATTATTTAATTCAATTAGCAACTAATGTAGAATATGATGGTGAAAAAACTATAAATCTATATGCTAGATGGGAATTACAAAAACAAAGACAAAAATTAACAATAAATTATTATGATGTAAAAGTAAAAGATGATGGAACAAGAGAAGTAACTAAGGTTAAATCAATTTCACAAAATGTTGATCCAGGTACTACTTGGACACAAGCAGAAACATTAGATCAAATATTCTCAGAAATGGATACATCTAGACCTTACAGTGGTGTACATGATCCAAGTTCTAATACAGAAACAGACGAAGATCATATTTATACATTTAAAGGTTGGTATGATAAAGCAGAAGATGGAACTCAAATTACAGGTAGTTATACATTAACAGGTGATTATGCAAATGCATTACAAGATTTATCTGTTTCAGGAAATTATGTAATTTCATTTACAACAACTACAGGATTAGATGATGATTATGAATTAAATGTATATGGGTATTGGGATTCTGTAAAAGCACCTAAATTAAAAATGAAAAACGTAAACGAAGTATCACAACAAGGAAATACTTCATGGGCAAATGCAAACTCAACAGCAAGTAGTTATACACATACATATAAAAATCCAACTGATGGACCTTCAACACACGAATTCAAATATTGGAAAGTTTATAAGGTAAACGAAGAAACTGAAGAAGAAACTGAATATGATGGAGTTGAATATAAAGACGGTGCTAAATTCGAATATGATTTTGAAGGTAAAGAACCAGGAACTATTGAAGTATTAGTAGGTAGAGCTTGGTGGCAAGCAAACGTTACATTAATATTATTAGATGGATCTAAAGAATTAGGAAGAGGATCTAGTTTTGAAAGCATCAAAATTAGTGATGTTCTTGAAAATGATCCAACAAAAGAAGGATATAAATTCTTAGGATGGGTTGATGCAGATGGTAATGATGTTGATGAAAGTACTGCATATACACCAAATGAAGCTTCAACAAACCCAGAAGCAAAAGTAGTTAAATTATATGCTAAATGGCAAAAAATGGTTAAGTTCAGTGTTAGTAAAACATGGGAAGATGGCAACGATGAAAATGGTAAGAGAACAACTACTGTAACTGTTCATGTTAAAAACGGTGATGAAACTGTTGAAACAGTTACATTAGATGAAGAAAGCAAATGGACTTATGAATTTGAATTACCTGAATTTGAAGATGATGGTGAAACAACAATCAATTATACAGTAGAAGAAGATGAAGTTGATGGATACAACACTTATATTGATGGAAGTGTTGCAGATGGATTCATCATTACTAACGTTCTATATTTTGAAAATGTTACTGTAACAAAAGAATGGGATGACTTTGAGAATGAAGATGACTTACGTCCAGAAAGTATAACAGTACATTTATATGATAAAGATGGAGAAGAAATTCAAGAAGTAACTTTAAATGATGAAAATGAATGGACAGCATCATTTGGAAATCTAGATGCTTATAAAGATGGAGAAAAATTAGAATATACTATAAGTGAAGATAAAGTTGAATACTATGAATTAGTATCAATTACTGGAGATGCTGAAACAGGATTTACAATTCTTAATAAAGAAATAATGGGACAAGGTGGTACTCCAGAAGAACCAGACACTACAAACAATAACCCTAATACTGGAGACAATATTATAAGTTATGTTATAATGTTAATGATAAGTTTATCAGGATTCGCTAGTGGAGTAGCTTATTTAAAAAAATATAAACTTGCAATGAATAAATAATTAAAAAACTAGCACTTGCTAGTTTTTTAATTTATGGAGGTTGGTTATGAAAAATAAAATTATAAAGATAATTATTTTAGTATTTATGATTTTATGTTTAGTGGGAACAGTATATTATTTTTATAAAATTGTTTCTTATAAAAGAGACTTAACTGAAAATTTTAATATACATGAACAAATAAAAAAATTTGTAATAACAGTAGATGAACCAAATGAAGAAAAAAATGAAACTAAATATAAAATAGATTTTGAATCATTAAAGAAACAAAATAGTGATACAGTAGCATATTTAAAAGTTAATAATACTAATATTGATCATATTGTTGTTAAGGCAGAAGATAATAGTTATTATCTAAGACACAACTTTAATAAAAAATGGAGTGGTGCTGGATGGGTGTTTGCCGATTATCATAATAAGTTTGATGGAAGTGATAAAAACATCGTTATTTATGGTCATAGTATGTTAAATGGAAGCATGTTTGGAACGCTTAGAAATGTTTTAAAACCAGAATGGTATGAGAATCCAGATAATCAATTAATAACTCTAGTCACAGAAAAAGGAAATTATACTTATCAAGTGTTTTCTGTATATGTAATTAAAGCAGAAGATTATTATATTAATACTATATTTAAAAACAAAACTGAGTTTAATAAATTTGTTAATAAAATAAAATCAAGATCAAAGTATAATTTCAATGTTAAAGTAGACGGAAATGATAAAATATTAACACTATCTAGTTGTTATGATAACAATGACAGAAGAGTAGTATTACATGCTAAATTAATAAAGTAAAGGGAATAGCAAATATTCCTTTTTTATTTGATAATTATTTTATTATATTTTATAATTATTATAGTGATAGTATGGATAATAACTATGATAGAAAACTTGTTGAAATATTAAAGAGTGGTAATGTAGAAGAAGAAGTTTCTAAATTACCTCTTTTGGATAGAATAAAACTATTAGATAGTAAATACTTTAATAATATGTTAGTATTACAAAGTCTAAGTAAAGATTTTGTTTTAATAAATGAAGAGGAATTTGAATATCTATATTATAATTCTGATAATTCTACATTTAATATCATTCGTTATTGTATTAATCCTCATGTTAGATACCCTAGTAGTTTCGAAAGATTAATACTCAATTTTGGTAGAACTGTAAAAGATAATAGTTATTTAGCATGCGTCAAAGATCCTGAACTTCAATGGGAATTTGTACAAGAGGGTGAAGGACTTCACTATTCATATAGTGATTTAGATGATATTGTTCTAGAAAGAATGCTTCATGACAAAAGATGGAAAGATGAAAGAGAAAATATCGTTGAGTGCTTTAAAGATGATAAGTATAGAGAAAAATATTTAAATAAATTTGGAATGGATTTTAAAATATATGCAATCAATTCATTTAAGAGTGAAGAATTAAAAGAAAAATATATTGTTAGTCTTCCACCTAATAAAAGAGGAACAGTAATTGCATCTTTTAAAAATGATGAAACTAAGAAAAAATATATAAATGGATTTACAAATGAGAAAGCAAGCATAATAAGATCTTTTAGTTCTGATGAAGACAAAATAGAATATTTAAAAAGATATAAATTAGTATTATCTCAAGAAGATAGAGGAGAAATAATCGCATCTTTTGACAGTATGGATAATATTAAAGAATATATCAGATTTATAACAAGAGAAAAAGGACTTGTTAATTTCATAACATATTTTGATATTAAAAAAGATAAAGAATTTGTAATAAAGCTTACTGGTCTTTTAAAAGATCAAAATAATATTATGGAGGTTTGGTATTCACTTAATTATGATTATGAAGATATAAGTGTTTTATTAATTAATAGAATCAACAATCAAAAATTGTTATATGAAATGTTAAATAATTGTGATAATAATTCTGAGCCAGCAAAATTAATTATTTCAAAATTAGATACAAGATCCCTTTGTAAGTATTTAAAGGAAAATGCTGAAATGGCAAACTTTGATGCATTTATTTATTGTAAGGATGAAGGTATTGTTATAGAAGCATTACAGCATAATCAAATAAGTGTGGAATATAATGATAAAATGATTCCTCTATTTGAAATGGTTGCAAGACATTATAATGTTAATTTAGATCATTTGATTACATTAGCTAAACTAACTAATTGTAGTATTTTAGAATCAATGGAAAATGAAAATATTATTAATGCTCTTAATTTGAATGAAGAAAACTTTAATAAGTATTTAAGAATATTTGACAAGAAAAACTATGATGTTGATATGAGTACTGTTAATTCAATTGTTACTTCATTATTACATAAGAGATTTAGTTTAGAACATCCAGAGGAAATAGAATTATTTATTAACACATTACATAATGTTGATGACAATAAAATGGATGAAGCTATAAGCAAAATAAAACAAGTTTACAGTATTATTGATACAAGTAAATATGATATTGATATTAATACTCTAATAAATGGTGTTTTATCAAAAGATGAAAAAATCATTTTAACTTATAGAGATATGACTTATGAGTATTTAACTATTAAAAGAAATATTTTTGTTAACGAAAATACAAATTCAACTTTAAGATTTTGTACAGATTTAAAATATGAAAAGAATAGTCTAATAAAATATCAATTTAATTATGCACCTGAAAGTCTTATTAAAAAAGCCTTTGCAAATAAACATTATATTCGTTATTGTAATCTTAATGAAGAACAAAAAGCTTTAATTCATAATAAAGAATTATTACATAGTTTAATAGCATTTAAAAAACATCCTGAGAGTTATCCTTTAACAGATGAAATGAAACAAAACTTAAAAACATTTAATGAATTATGTGCTATATTTTTAACATTCTCATATGGAAATTATGCTCCAATTGATGGAGTGCAAGTTGAATACAGTGCAGAACCAACAAGACCAGAATGGCTTGCTAGTCTAATGGGTAGTATTGATGTAAATAAACTTAGAGATTTAGTATTTAGTGATGATGAATTATTTGAAGATTTATTATCTCATTTAGATAAATATGATATGGTTGGTTGGGCAAATAGATTTTCTAAAATATCTGAACAAGCAGATATAGGTATAGATGCAAATTTAGTTGGAACAATTATTAGTAATTATTCTTTAATAGTACAAATGAGAAAATCAAAAGAAAGATTCCCACTTATTAGTGAATTAAATTTTGCTGATTGTCTTGATAGTGATGCTGATATTTATTCTATTCTAATTGGACAAGAAGACTACAGATTAATAAGAAGAAATCCACAACCAAATGCAAGTCCAAAAGGAAAAAAGAAACGTATAGATGAAGCAGTAAAATGTATTAAAAAAATGCATGAAAGAAGATATATTACAGTTCCTCCAATTGATGAAGATGTTACTTTAAAAAATGGTAAAACAATTAATGTTATGGTTGGTAATACTAATGATCCAATTAATTTAACATATGGAGAAAGAACTGGAGCATGTATGAGAATAGGTGGAGCAGGACGTTCACTATTTGATTTTTGCTTAACAAATGAAAATGGTTTTCATATGAGTTTTAATGATCCATTAACTGGTGATTTAGTAAGTAGAGTTTCATGTTTTAGAAATGGAAATACATTATTCTTAAATCAACTTCGTTATTCATTAAGTATTAAGTATGATGAAAAAGATTTAATCGAAGCATGCAAAATATTATGTAAAAAAATAATAGAAATGACTAAAGATAGTAAGTATCCAATTGAAAATGTAGTTGCTTCAAATGGGTATGCTCTTCGCGATAAAAGAACAGTTGATACTCACTGTCCAAATATAAAAAAAGGTTTACCTGATTTTTACTCAGATGTATCAGAACAAGCTGTTATAATCGAAACAAGTAATAATGGTGAATTATCAGAAATAAGAACTAATCCTAATGCTGCAGTTAGATATCCAATTGGAAGAGCAAAAGTAAAAACATATCACATAAAAAAAGCAAATGCAGCTATCAAACATATAGAAGCATTAGATATGTTTTATGATGGAAAAAGTATAGATAGTATTGATGTTCCAAATAGAAATGTAAGTGTAGCTTATGTTGGAGAAGATTGGTATATTGCTCTATTAGAAAATGGAGAAACAATTAGTTATATTCAAAGAAATAGTTTAAATAGAGAAGCAGCTAGTAAAGAAATGGAAGAACATATTAGACTAATTGAATCTATTAAAACTTATGGAGGTATGAGTTTATGAAAAAGACAGGAGTAGTTATTGATTATAATGGATATAATGGAATAATAGAAACAAGTTTAAATGAAAGATATATTTTGTTAAAAGAAGAAATAGTTAGTGATGAAGTATTAAATAAACTAGATCAAGTTATGTTTGTTCCTGATAACAAAAAATATGAAGATTATGATTATAACATAGCAAGATTTGTTAGAAAACTAACTAATGATCATAGTAAGTTTAAACCATTATAGGAGGATGTATGAAAAAGAAACTATTAAGTGTTGTATTATTATTCATATTATTTGGATTATGTGGATGTATAGAAAAATATCCTGATTTTGAAGAAAAATATTCAGCATTTCAAACAAGTACATTTATAAATGCAAATAATTCATCAGATACGTATTTGTCATTTAATTATAATAATAGAGTTTATATTCCATATGGCACTGGATCATTTGGTAGAAATGATTTAGATAAATGTATTGGTTATATAATTCAAGATGAGAACGTAACTTCAGTGGTTGACTTGGACAATCAAGATACTAGAGTTTTTACTTTAAGTGATGATCCATTAGAAAGTTATTTAATGGTTTACTATGTTGGAACTACTGAAATGAATCCACCTACATTTTATAGAGCAATTGATACAAAAAACACTAATGTGGAAACACCAAAAATAATAGAAAGTTTAAATTATGATTTTTGGAAATAAAAAAGAAGTTGCTTCTTCTTTTTTTGTGCTATAATATGTCTTGATATCTTTATGGGGGATTTGTATGTTTGATAAAATTACGATAATAGATGGTAAAATTCAAGCAAGTATATTTATTAAAGGTAATAATATTTATTATTATTCTAATCAATATCCTTTTGATATTAATAAATATTTTGATATTTTAAAACAATATAGTTTAGATGAATTATATAGAATGTGTGAAAGTACAATTGTATATAAAGGAAAAAAATCAAAGAAAAAAATAGGTACAGTTAAATTACACATTTTAGGAGTAACATATGCTCTTGCACTTGTTGCTCTTGGACTAGCTGCATCACTAAAAACAGATGCATATACTATAAGAGCATTAACTCCAATTGTTATTGAAATGTCAGATTATAAAACAAGTGATATTTATCATTTAATAAACTCATCCCCATATTTAACTGAAGAAGAAAAAGAATTTATATATAATGAAGATTTTATAAATGATGTATTAGAATTAATAAATAAAGACAATCATTTAAAATATAACTTTAGTTTATTTTTTAATAATATAAAAATATCAAATTTTGAAGATGAACCAGATGATTTAGAACATGCTTTTGGTTATTATGATACTGATTATCCAAGTACTATATATGTAAGAAATTATGAAGAGTTAACTGATGCTAAAAAAGATATAGTTGCTCATGAATTTATACATTTATGTCAAGATGTTAGAGGATATAATCTATTAATTGAAGCTAGTGCTGAAATAATATCTAATGAATATTATAATACTCCCATATCTTATTATTTAACTCAAGTAAAATTAGTAAAAAAATTAATGGAAATAATTGGACCAGAACCAGTATGGATATATAGTTTTACTGGAGACTTTTCACTAATTGAAGAAAGAGTAAAACCGTATTTAACAGATAGTGAATATGAAGAGTTTTTAAATGATTTAACATTTGATTATGATAATAATAGTATTAATAAACCAAAATTTGATAGTTTAGAAGTACTATTAGAAAAACTATATTTTGCAAGATTCAATAGTGAGATTAAAGATGATTTGGTTATTTCTTTAATAGATAAGGATAACAGAACACTATCTAGATATTATTTTAATTCTAGATATATCAATTATGAAAATTCCTATTATATTGATTATAGAGAAAGATATAGTCATGATTCTGGATTAGAAGGAACAATCAAAAATGAATTTATACCAAGAAAAGTATATTTACCACCTATAAGTGAAATAGATAATAATTATGAAAGAAAATTAGATTAATATGATATAATCATAATAGGATGGTGAAACAAATGAATAAATTATTAAAGCTATCTTTTGTATTATTAGTGATGTTATCTTTATGTGCTTGTTCTACAAATGAATTATCAATACGTTGTACATTAGAAGAAGATAATAATGAAGGATATGATATTAATTCAAAATCATTAACAATATATGAAGCACAATTTGATGAAAATAAAAATCTTAAATCATTTAAAGCAACTGATATAGAAACTGCATATGATATGGAAACATATAGATTAAGAAAGAATGATGCTAAAAACATGTTGGATCCAGACTATGTAATTACTTTTGATGATAATAAAAAAACAATAACAACAGTTTATGAAGAAACTGTTAATCTTCAATCATTAACAGATCAAGAAATAGAAGATTATAACATGAAAAATTATGTTGAATCACTAGAAGGATCAGATTTCACATGTGAAGTAAAAGGAACAACAAGACAAGAATTGGGTTTAGAATAAAAACTAGATTAATCTAGTTTTTTATTTGTGATAAAATGTAATTAAACCAATAGTGTGTGGAAAAGATAAATATTATATGATAATATTTCTTTGATGGAAGTGAAGAAAATGAATCAAGAAAAAACAGGCAAATTTATTTCTAAGTTAAGAAAAGAAAAAGGATTAACACAATCTGACTTAGCAGAAAAAATGAATGTTAGTACAAACGCTGTTAGTAAATGGGAAAGAGGACTATCTTTTCCTGATGTTTCACTTTATAAAAACTTATGTAAGGAATTAGATATAAGTATAGAAGAATTAATAAATGGTGAAAAAGGTAGTAGTGAGGAATCAAAAGAAAAAGCAATTATCAATACTTTAAATGAGAAAGATAAAGTAAAGAAAAATTCTAGAATAACAATCGCAATACTTAGCATTATATTTTTATTAATTATATCTGTTTTGATATTTTACTTTGCTAAATTAAAAGTTAGCTTAATAAGTAATTCAGATTATCTATATGATGAAGTTATTAATGCATTAAGAGAAGATGAATTTAAAAATAACCCGGATTCTAAGAAAAATGATTTTAATGTATTTTATAGTTATCATCCTTTTGGTATTGAAAAGAAGAATGGATATAAATATGTTTATATGTGGATATATGCTCAAAGTTATTATCTTGAAGAAGAAAGTTCTTTAGAAACTTCTAGCGCATTTAGTGTTCCATATAAAGTTACATTTAGAAATGATAAAATTGTTAGAATAGAAACTCCTAAAGATGGAAATAAATATACTTCATCAATTAAAAAAATGTTTCCTGGAATAATATCTTATCAAGTGCTAAATTTTGATAAAGAAAAGAATATAAATAAATTATTTAATGAAGTAATGGCAAAGAAAAACATTTATTATGATTATCTAAATCTTGATATGAGTAAAATAAAACTAGAGGATATTAGTTATAATGATTTATATTTTTCAGTTGAAATTGGTAATAGGGATTGTGTTCCAGTTCTATTAAGTGTTTATAAAAATAACAAGTTTGTTTTATATACACATTATAAAGCATGTCCAAAAGGATCAATATGTAATAGTATGCTTGTTTATACAAAGAGTAAAAGTGGAACATATGATTATGATATATTAGAAATAATTAGACATAGTGTTGATGCTAATATGTTACAATTCACAAATGATAATTTACCGGAATATAATATTTCAGGAGGTAATGGTTATCAATTTATAACAGATAAAGATAATAGATTTTTAAAAGATTTCTTAAAATCTATTAATGTTGATTTAGATAAATGTGCAGAACCTGACTATGTAAAATAAATGCAAATTTACTTAAGTGTAATTTTGTTTTATAATATATAAAGAAAGGAGATCATTTATGAGAGCACAAGTAAAGCAATGGGCAAAAGAGCATAGAGATGGAAACAAATGGAATATATGGCAAGTTATCCTAGTAGTTGGTATCATTACTGGAGCTGCTACAGGAATTGTTGAATTAATATTCCCAGGAACACCAGAAAATCCAAACACTATTGCTTCATTACTTAATACAGTTATTGAATTTGCTTTAGTACCACTTACAATTGGACAAATTGTTTATATTGTTAATATTGTAAGAGGAAAGAAATTTGAACTTGGACAAATCTTTAGTAAATATAGTGATTTCTTAAGAATATTCGTTTCTAATTTATTAGTTGGAATATTTGTATTCTTATTTACTTTATTATTAATTGTTCCAGGTATCATAAGAGCTATATCTTACTTCTTAGTTAATTATATTTTAGCAGATGATGATTTCAAAGATCTATCTGCTACAGAAATATTAGACTTAAGTAGAAAATTAATGGATGGTCATAAGACTGATTACTTTGTAATGTCTTTATACTATTTCGGTATGATGCTACTAGGATGCTTCACATTAGGTATCTTATGGATTTGGGTAATTCCAGAAATGAATTTAGCTTATGTTAAATTCGCTACTGAATTATTAGATGAATACAAAAAAGAAAATAAAATTGAAGCAAAAAAAGAAGAAAAAGAAGAAGTTAAAGAAGAAAAAGCTGAATAATAATAGAAAGTATAATTAAAATAGATTATACTTTTTATTTTGTCTCATAATATGATAAAATACATATAGAAAAAAGGAGTTAGGTTATTATGGATATTTGTATTATAGGTGGTGGAGCTTCTTCATTTGTTTGTGCAATAAAAGCAAGTAGAAGAGGTCATAAAGTAACTATTTTAGAAAAAAATAATAATCCAATGAAAAAACTTTTATTAACCGGAAATGGTAAATGTAATTATTTCAATAGCGAAATGGATTCTTCTCATTATAGAAGTTCTGATAAAGAATTATTAGATGAAATAATTAATTCAAATAATATAAAAAATACTTTAGATTTCTTTGAAGAAATAGGAGTAGTTCCTAGAATAAAAAATGGATATTATTATCCATATTCAAATACTGCAACTACTATTAAAAATCTATTATTAGTTGAAGCAGAAAGATTAAGTATTAATATAAAAACAAATACATATGTAAAAGATATTATTCATAATAACAAGTTTATAATAAAGACAAATATTGAAGATATTATTTGCGATAAAGTAGTAATTGCAACAGGAAGTAATGCATCTATTAAAAATGAAGAATATAATGTTTATGATATATTAAAAAATCTTGGTCATACAATTATTAAACCAGTACCTGCTTTAGTAATGTTAGAAGGAAAAGAAAAGTACTTTAATGATTGGGCCGGTATTAGAAGTGATGCTGTAGTTTCTTTATATGAAGATGATAATTTTGTGTGCTCTTATGAAGGAGAAGTACAACTTACTAATTATGGTATAAGTGGAATATGTGTAATGAACTTGAGTGGTAGAGTAGCTAGAGGCCTTTTAGATAATAAAAATGAAGTATTAAGAATAAATTTCATGCCAAATGTTGATTATGCATTTGAATACCTTATTGATCGAAGTGAATCACATAAAAATTTAACAATAGTAGAATTATTAGAAAGTATTATTAATTATAAATTATTATATGTAAT
>JAEEGL011783346.1_pt1 | contig 13925 bp, 10 predicted proteins | sample 9134231 | NCBI WGS metagenome assembly JAEEGL01 (sample SAMN16246548, study PRJNA631951) | gut metagenome | biome: gut microbiome; feature: rumen; material: fiber-attached | host: Bos | place: Iran: Karaj | collected 2018-10
GCGGGCTCCTCGCGCCGTCCGCACCGCAGCGGAAGATCAAGAACTGACCGGGCACCGCCGTGGCGGCAATGAGGGGGGCGTATAAATCCATCAGCCAGACTTTGTCGCCGAGCTTTTTCTTTGTCAAAACATCGAACATAGACCTATATCCTCCTTCAAATGAAAATCATTTTAGTAACAATTATAGCATTACATTCTTGAATTCAAGTTACAGAAAAGATGTTACAATGACCATACATGGAATATGATTTTTGGGAGGAATAGAGAATGGAGATAATCCTTTATATCGCTGCGATCATAGTGATGATCTGGAGCATAGCAGTACAGGGAAGGCTTAAGAGACTCGTCACAAAATACAGCAAAGAAGAGGCTGCATCGGGCAAGAATGCCAATGATTGTGTAAGAGAGATGCTTGCGGCAAACGATGTTTACGGTGTCACCATTGACCATGTCGGAGGCGAGCTTACAGACAACTTCAATCCGAAAGAGAACAAGATATATCTGTCCGACTCGACATACGGAGGCACATCTATCACGGCCATCGCCATCGCTGCACACGAGTGCGGCCATGCATGCCAGGCTTCCGACGGAATGCCCGCTTATAAGATAAGACAGATGATAGCTCCTTTCGCAGGAATAGCATCCAAGATAAGCGTTTGGATCGCGATCGCAGGTGTCTTTGTTATGTATCTTGCATCGAGAGCCACCAGCCTGTCGTACGATCTCGGATACTGGATCTGCACTCTCGGTATCGCACTCTACGCTCTGGTATTCCTTTTCTATCTGGTAACACTTCCGATCGAACGCAATGCGAGCAAGCGCGGACTTGAAGCAATGAAGAATTGCGGCTGGGTATCGGATTCACAACTCAAAGCAGCAAAGAAGGTCCTCTGGGCAGCAGGCGATACATACGCCGTTGCACTTGCCAGCTCGGCAGTTACTCTCCTCAGGCTCCTCTTGCTGAGAGGCGGAAGAAGGAGAAGGTAAGGATATGTCTGATTCCGAGAAGATCATATTTGATGCCGCTTGCGGAGAAGGCTTGAAGGTCGCGGGATTCATCAATCCATCGCATGCATCAGAGATTAAGGGCGTTATCCAGATATGCCACGGCATGTCCGAGTATTACAGCCGTTATGCTCCGATGATAGAGCATTTCAACAAGGCCGGATATCACGTTTGCGGAATCGATATGATGGGTCACGGAGAGACTTATGCCGCTAATGACACAGAGAAATATCCGAAGGGTTATCTTGGTCCCGGCAAGGACGCCTGGAAGGATACCCTGAAGGACATCATGTATATGCACGGAGAAGCAGTCAGCCGTTACGGCAGGGATATGAAGTATATCCTTTACGGTCATTCGATGGGATCGTTCGTTACGCGCTGTATCTATTCCATGCCTGAGTATTCGGGCGAGTTTGATGGTTTCGTTTTCGCCTCCACGATGGGTCCCAACCCCGCCGTGGGCCTTGCGCGATTCCTCGCAGGCGCGTCGTGTACTTTCGGCGGCGAGAAGAAGGTCAACAAGCTGCTGACGACGCTGTCTTTCGGAAGTTACTTGAAGAGGATACCCAATGTCAAGACTCCCAACGACTGGCTGTCGACAGATGAGAAAGAAGTTGCCGCATACCGCGCAGATCCGATGCTCGGATTCTCATTTACCGGCGGAGGATACAGGGCACTGTTCAACATAATCGGATACATGCAGAGCAAGACCGCGTACGGCAATCTTCCGGGCAAGCCGTGTTTCTTCGTGTACGGCTCTGAAGACCCGGTCGGAAGCTACGGCACGGGCGTAGAGAAAGTCATCGCACGCATGAGATCCTGCGGCACCGAACCGCAGTCAAAGAACTACGGTCCATACCGTCACGAGCTCCAGCATGAGAGCATCAGGGAAGAATATTTTGCCGATCTGATAGCTTTTGCAGACAGCGTCAGCCGAGTGTGACGATCAGCTCATTACTCGTAAAATCGATCATTGTGCCGTAAGCCGTCTTCTCGGGCACAGACTCGGAAGAGGATACGATATTGGACACGCCTGCAAAGACGATCCTCTTGTGCTTGCCGAAATTCTGCGCCTGCACGGTTATCTTCGAACCTTCACAGGTTACCTTGAGGATGCCCGAACTGCCCATCTTGTACTCAAACACTTCGCATCCTGCAGTCTGTCCGTCAGCAAGCGCGAAGCATGTGAACGTGAGTCCGTCGAGAAGCGTGTGAGTGTGAGTCGAATCGGGATTGCGTGTGGCAATGATGGAGTTAGGTCTTACAAAGACGGGTACCGTTCCAGTGTCTGTCTTGCGGTTGATATACCTGGGGCCCTGGATCCTTTCGTATGTGAACATATCGGTCCAGGTGCCGGCGGGAATATAAGCATGCACTTCGCCCTCGCTGTTAAGTACGGGTGCCACGAGAAGTGATTCTCCCAGCATGTATTCATTCTCAAGGCCTCTTGCAAATACGTCCCTGGGAAACTCGGATTCGAGAAGTCTCATAACAGGCACGCCGAAAGTCGCACCTTCCGCGATGGCGGAATAAATGTAGGGAAGAAGGCTTGCACGGATGCCGGCGAGATTCTTCAAAGCATTGTAGGATTCTGCACCCAGGGCTTCCGCCGTTACCTTCTCAGGCGGCATGACAAGCCTGTAGTGAGGTGCGAACATTGCAAGTCCGAGCCATCTGCAGAACAGGTTTGAATCGGGCGTGTAAGGAACGTCTATGTTTACTTCGGGGATTCCCGACATTCCCATCGAGACAGCGCTTCTCAAAGCCTGAGTGAGGGAACAGAAATCAGCGGGCTTCGTACGGAGGATGTTTCCGTAAGGGATAGCCTGGTTGCCTGCCCTTAAGCTGTTTGCGATAACGGATATGCTGTTTCTTCCTCTTATCCTTATCTCGCATTCGAGAAGGGCGGTGTTGAGTATTCCGGGGAATGCTGTGACGAAAGCATCGTCATCGACATTCTCTTCAAGAGCTCTGAGGATGAATGCAGGGATATCTGCTTCGAGGAAATCCGCGCCTCTGCTCAGGAGCACGTCGCACTGGTTCGTGAACCAGTTACGCGCTGCGAGGTTGCCGAGGTTGATGATGCCGACATTGCCGACATCTGTGGAGAGTACGAGAGCCTTGCCGTTCTTGTCCTGAACGAGGTAGCCGCAATCAAGGACCTCGGTGTATTCGGGTGAACCGTCCGAGATCGCGGGAGTGACTGCCAGACCGAACTTGATGCCCGCATCGTGGAGAGCCCTTGCAAACAGTTCATCGTTCTGGAAACGTGCGAGGTCCCACATAAAGCTTGCGCGGTCATACGACGGATGCCATGAACCGCCGAGCCAGAGTTCCTTTACGGGGAGACCTGCCGTGGCGAGATCTCTCACGGAATCAAGGATCTCTTCCGCAGTTATGTTGTAGTTGTTGTCGATCTTCAGCGTGATGCCTTTCTGGGGAACATAGGGAACAACGCGGTTGCCTGCAAGAAGTTCGAAAGTTGAGAAGACGTCCATGACGTTATCGCCTACGATGATCTCATACTCGATCTCGTCTTCGGGAACCTTGAATGTCGTTGCCATTCCGTCAGCGCCGACGCTGATGTCGGAATTAAGAGTTGTATTAACAAATACTCCGTAAGACGCTGAGGAAACGATGAAGGGAATGCCGCACTTTACGCGGGTGCCGTTACGGAGGACAGATGCTCCCGCAGGACCCAGTCCGAAAAGGTGCTCGTCGGGAGAGATCTCAAGGCTTGAACCTGAGACTGAACCTTTGCCCGCTCCGCAGAAAGCGCTTCCCGCAGGCTCGGATACAAGGGGGGAACCGCAGTAGTAATACCTGATCCTGAACTCGCCGGTCTTCGCGATGCGTGCCTCGAAAGGTCCGTTCTTGAATATGATGTCACTCTCTGTCTCTTCGACAGTGCATCCGGAAGTTGCCTTGAGCGGAACCTGTACTTTTGATTTTGCTCTGGGCACGGTCCTTCTTGAGGATACCTTAACGCCTATGGTCTTTGCAGCCGGTGCGAAGATCTCTATCGCGATCCTGCCCGGAACCTGCATGCGGACTCTTTCCTGTGATGCGATGTCCTCTTTATAGACACAGCAAAAACACCTGATAGAAAGAGTGTTATCTGAAAATGAGACAGACTCGATTCTGTCGGGATGTATTGTTGATTCCATAGTCCCTCCCCGGATTATATATGATCAAAACATATTACATTATAAGATATATATTAGGGATTTTTGTTATAATTGTTGCATGTTACATGACAAGTTTGTTTCAAGCGGTAACGAGAGTATCCTGCCACGTTATGTGCTCGATATTCTGGCCCTTCTTGAAGGTGCCGGATACGAAGCTTATGTGGTGGGCGGAGCCGTGAGAGATATTGCTCTCGGACTTGTCCCGCACGATTTCGATGTGGCGTCTTCTGCCTTCCCCGATGAGATAATCAATGTTCTGTCTGATGCCGGCATAAAATATGTGGACATAGCGAGCAGACACGGTACAGTGACGGCCGTAACTTCCGAAGGCAATGTTGAGATAACGACTTTCCGCGTGGACGGAACATATTCGGATCTGAGAAGACCGGATGAAGTGTCTTTCACCAGGAGCATAGAAGATGATGTCATGCGCCGCGATTTTACCATCAATGCGATGTATCTCGGAAGAGACGGCAGTATCGTGGACATTACCGGCGGCATGCAGGATCTCGATAAGGGCATCATAAGAGCGGTAGGAGATCCGGAAGTAAGGTTCACCGAAGATGCTCTCCGCATCCTGAGAGGTCTGAGGTTTGCGGCCAAATATGAATTTGAGATCGAAAGCAGAACTTCCTGCGCGATGGAAAAACTTGCGCATAATCTTAAAGCCGTCTCAGGCGAGAGGATCGCAATTGAAACAGGAGGCCTTATCTGCGCTCCGGGAGCAGTGGAGATAATAAGAAAACACTATCTTATATTAGGAGAGATACTGCCCGAGCTCATTACCTGCCATGGCTTCGAACAGCACTCGCTGTATCACGACAGGGATGTTTTCGAGCACACGCTTGCAGTACTCGGAGGAATACCTTTCAGAGATGATCTTCCTGAAGGAGCGATACCCTGCCGTGATGCTGAACTTGCGGCTGCGGCGATCCTGCATGACATAGGAAAACCGGAATGCTTTACCATGGATGAAGACGGAATCGGACACATGAAAGGTCACCCTGAAGCCAGCCTGAAGATAGCACAAAGGGTATTAAGCGAACTTAAGTGTTCAAAGGAATTCACTGAGAATGTCACAGGTCTCGTTCTCCTTCACGATACTTTCCTTAAGTCCGACAGATATACCGTTCATAAGTTTATGACAGAGCATCCCGTACCGTTCCTTCGTAAACTGGCACTGTTGCAGAGAGCGGATATTCTAGCTCATTCCGAGTACGGACAAAACAGGATGGAAAGACTTAACGCACTCGAGGATATTGAAGGAAAGCTGCTTTCTGAGGGTGCCGCATTAAGCATAAGAGAACTTGCCATAGGCGGCGAGGATATCATATCTGCGGGCTTTGCCGAAGGCCCTGAGATAGGCCGCATACTGGCTGAAGTATTCGATGCATATATGAGGGGAAACGTTTCTAATACAAGGGAAGACCTGCTTTCATATGTTAGAGAACATATCTTAACAAACAGTTAAAACATCGTTTGCAGTATACACATTTCAGTGATAGATTTGGCAAATTCTCCACATTTATAATCGTGGTATAAATCCATCAAGGGGGATCTATACTATGAAAATCTCAAAGAAAGGCTTTACGCTTACAGAAATCATAATCGTAGTTGCGATTATCGTAATCATCTCCGGCGCCGCAATAGCAGGCGTTGCTGTTACTGTTGCTCAAGCAAATGAGCGCGGCGAGCAGATGTACAACCTTTACGGAGAAGGCAATTGGGAAAAGGATGCAAATGCGACCATCGCCGCACTGAAGCCGACTCTGGGAGATGAGCAGATCGACGAGGCAGATGTTGACGGTCCGAAAGAGGGCGGCGACACCGAGGACCAGGACAAACTCAATGATCCTACTCCTACTCCTGTTAATGTCGATCCGACAGACCCGCCTCCGACAGATCCGCCGCCGACGGACCCGCCTCCGACAGACCCGCCTCCGACAGATCCACCTCCGAAAACAGATCCTGATCCGGAAACACCAAGTGGCGGCGCTACACAGACATTAAATGTTCAAATGCAGCCTAACAACAGCACTTATGTTTCTGTTGATGAGAGCAAAAAGATTAAGAGCATAACGGTCAATTGGGAAAAGACTGCGCTTTCAAATGGTTCGTTTAACATCAGTTATGAGCAGTCAAACGGATTCAATTTCTATGGTGCTTCGCAGGGAGTTCAGACCGGGTATAATCAGTATTCAGGTTCTGAGACAATTTATCCGCAGGCCAATGGACAAGCGGTTAATTGTTCCAAACTATACTTCAGTAACCCAAGCTGGAATAGCGCAGATGTTAAGATTGTAAGTTACACAATTGAATATGAAGATTAATATAGTTGAACTGATCTGATACAGAGCAATTTTATAATAGCATGACAACACTTTATATAGATCACCCTTGAGATGGGCCGTTCCTTCATGGAGCGGCCTTTCTTATTCAATCGTTAAAGTTGTCACCGTGAAGAACTGATTCGGCATTAAGGAGTTTGCGCGCGGCTTCTGACTTGGGTGCGGAAAGGACCTCTGAAGTCAGACCTTCCTCGCAGACCGTACCGCCGTCCATGACGATAACGCGCGGACAGATCTGACGCACAATGTGAATGTTGTGCGTGATGAGAAGGAACGACGTGCCGCGCTCGCGGTTGATGTCGGTAAGAAGTTTCAGTATCTCTGATGCTGAACTCGAATCGAGTGACGAGAACGGCTCGTCAGCAACTATCAGTGACGGCTCGAGAATAAGGCTCATCGCGATAGCCACACGCTGCCTCTGACCGCCGGACAACTGGCGCGGACGGCGGGTCAGATACTCGGGAGAAAGACCTACGATCTCAAGTGCTTTCTCTGCCTTTGCGATGCGCTCGGTCTTGGTCAGTTTTATGCCTGCCGCTCTCAGCGGTTCGAGCAGATGCCACTGAACACTGTGGGCAGGATTGAGACATGATACCGGATCCTGGAAAACAGCTCCCGTCTGTTTGCCGTTGCTGATGGTTCCGCCGTGCGGCATAAGTCCGAGCAATGTCTTTACCAGTGTCGTCTTGCCGCATCCCGAGCTTCCGATCAGACCGAGCATCTCGCGCGGGTAGATCTCGAGGCTTGCGCCTTTGAGCACGTCGTTGGCAGAGTTGCTGTATCTTGCCGTTATGTCTTTTGCGACCAGCACGGGGCTTACCGAGTAGTCAACGGTCGCGCGCTCTAAGCCAAGTGTTCTCGTATCGAGTCTTGCATTTGTAAGGAGCTCTGCGGTGTAGCCGCTCCTCGGATGCAGGAGCATATCTTCTGTCGTATCCTTGTCGACGATCTCGCCGTCTCTCATGACCATTACGCGGTCGCAGAAATTCCTTACGGCAGACAGATCGTGCGAGATAAAGAGCACGGTCATGTGCATCTGATGGCAGATGTCCTTAAGAAGATTGAGTATCTGGATCGTGGTCACCGTATCGAGTGAAGATGTCGGCTCATCACAGATAAGGAGTCTCGGCTTAAGGAGCGCCGCGCCTGCGATGAGGACACGCTGACGCTGGCCACCGGACAGCTGGTGGGGATACCTTGAGCAGATATCCTCAGGGTCTTCAAAACCGCAGGTCTCGAGCATGGAAAGAACACGGGCCTTGCGTTCATCCTTATTCTTCATCTTGTGGGTGATAAGGATCTCATCCAGGTTCTTGCCGATCTTCATGAGCGGATCCAAAGCCGTGGACGGTTCCTGGAAGATGACGCCGATGTTCGTACCGAGCATCTGTCTTCTCTTGCCAGGCTTCATTGCGGTGAGGTCTTCACCTGCAAATTTAATGGATCCTTCAGTGATGACGGCGCCTTCCGGGAGCAGACCGGCGATAGCCATGGCGGTCATTGTCTTGCCGCTTCCGGAGTTGCCTATGAGACCTAATATCTCTCCGTCTCTTATGCCGAAATCAAGATCCTTCAGGACAGGCTTCGGCTCAGGATCATTTCTGGTCGGGAAGGCGAGAGATAAGTGATGGACTTTAACTATGTGCGTATGTCTTGTCATCAGGAATCACTCCTTCCCGAATAAGTTACGCGGATGCCTTCCGACAGGAAATAAAGTCCGAGTATGTACAAGATGAGCATGAGCGAAGGGAATATGACCAGCCAGGGAGCCTTCATGATATACGCCTGGCTGTCTGCGAGCATCTTGCCGAAACTCGCGTCCGGAGGCTGCACTCCGAGTCCGAGATAACTCATGCCTGATTCGAAAAGCGTCATGTTCGCAAGACCTATTACCGTCGCAGGAAGAAGCTGCGGGACAAGATTGGGAAGGATGTGCGAGTACATTATCCTCAAAGGTTTTACCTTCATGACTTTCGCATGCATTATGAAGTCTCTTGTCTTGAGTTCCATCGCACCGGCGCGGCACACCCTCGCGAAAGTCGGTGCGAAAACAAGTCCCAGCGCCCACACTACATTGAACATCGATGCCCCGAAAACAGCTACTGCCACAAGCGCCAGAAGAATGCCGGGAAAGCACATGATGCTGTTGTTGAAGAGCATTATCATGCGGTCGGGGAACCCTCCGAAATATCCTGCGGGCAGACCCGATAACACTCCAAGGACCAATGCTATCGCCACACCTGCGATCGATATGAAGATGGTGTATTTGGATGCATCGAGCATCCTCGAGAAGACATCCCTTCCGAAATTATCCGTTCCGCAGAAGTGCTGCATGGAAGGCGGAAGAAGTATCTCTTTGGCGTTCGTTGCATTGGGATCGAATGGCGTGTAGAACAGCGAGACGATGAAAGCCAGCACTACGATCCCGAGAAGGACCGCACCCGTGATGTAGAATGATTTCGCTCTGAAAGAGGAGGCGCGTGACTGCATGTGATTACCTCCTACTTTAGCCTGATGCGGGGATCCGAGATGCTTGCCAGTATGTCAGAGGCAAAATAAAGGATCACCGTGATGAGAGCCAGATAAAAGATCATTCCCGACAGAAGCGGAAAATCTCTTCTGTCGATCGCCGCGAGGAGGAGTCTCCCGAGTCCCGGAAGATTGAAGACCTGCTCGACTATGAGGCTTCCGCCCAATATGTCCGATAAGACCAAAGATATTATCGTGATGGAAGATACGTTGGAATTCGGGAGCACATGCCTGAAGAGGATGCGAGCCTCAGACAGGCCGTGGCTTCTTTCTGTCTTGACGTGCTCGGATGCGTTCTGTTCGATTATCGCAGAGCGCATGAACTTGAAGGTCATTGCGATCTTGGGAAGTGCTATCGCAAAAGCGGGAAGCGCGAGGCTTGCTATGTAGTTGACGAAACCTTTCTCGGGCGGAGCGTATTTGCCCATCGTGAATATGTGAAGCACCCCCGAAGCCAAAACGATCAGGAGCAGTGAGAGCACGAACGGCGGAATGGCAAAGAGCACATGCCCGAGTATCGAGCAGATATAGTCTCCGAGATGTCCCGGCTTTCTTGCGGAAAAGATCGAGAGCGGATAGGAGATAACGATTACCATTATGAGAGCGAGTATGCTCATTCCGAGCGTGACCGGAATCCTCTGCAATATTAGTTCGATGACCGGAACTTTGTAGGAAGTCGACATGCCGAGATTGCCGGTAAATGCGCCGGTTACCCATGTGATGTATCTTACCGCGAGAGGCTGGTCCAAACCCAATTCAGTCCTGAGTCTTGCGACCTGTTCGGGTGTTGCGTTAGGTCCCAGCAGTATCTGCGCAGTATCACCGGGGATAATAGAGAATGCTGCGAAAGTCAGAAAGGAGACAACGAAAAGCGTGGCTATAAGCTCGATGAGCTTAAGGCCTGCGTACTTCAGATTCTGCTTCGCATTCAAAGACACCGCAGAGGGCTCCTTTCCTTATAGATATTTGTACTATTATACATATACAAGAACGGGCCGCCATATGGCAGCCCGTTTGTGTTTGAAGTTCCAGTCTCTTTTTATTCTGCCAGTTTTACCTGAGACATATCCTGTACGTACATCGGATATACGCTGTAGCCGGTAAGTCTTGTGGATACGGCTGTAAGCGTCGTGGGATCCTGGATGTAGCAGGAAGCGCTGTCTTCCACCATGATGTTAAGGATCTCGTGGTAGAGTTCTGTCTTGGCATCGTCATCAGCAAGTGTGGGAATCTCTGCAAGCAGAGCATCTACTTCGCTGTTGGAATAATTGATGAAGTTGTCCGAAGATGTTGATGCATAGCGCTGGAGCACGTCATACGGAGCATAGTCGCTCGTAAGGCAGATGACTGTAGACTCATACTGACGGTTCGTATAAACGGAATCGAGCCATGTTGCCCAGTCCACCTGTTCGATCTCAAGATCGATGCCGACTGCAGAGAGCTCGGAAGCGAGTTCAACTGCGGTGTTGACGTGAACAAGATAGTTGGAAGGAACCGTTACGGTAAGCTTGAATCCGTCCGGATATCCTGCTTCTTCGAGGAGGGATTTCGCCTTCTCGATGTCCTGTGCATATGTGCCGTCAAGTGAAGTATCGTAGTATGTTCCCATGGCAGGGCTCATTGCAGTTGTAAGCTCAACGCCTGCACCGCCCATCGTGACCTCGATGATGTCCTGTCTGTTGATCGCGAGGCAGATAGCTTCACGGACAAGAGGATCGTTAAGAGGTTCTACCGCGTTGTTGAGCGCGAAGATCTGGACCATATTGGAACCGTTGGATTCGATGGTGAACTGTGAAGGATCGAGCTGGTCTGCACGGATGGAATCGAGGTAAGGGAAGATGTCGATGCTTCCGTTCTGGAGCTCGAGAAGTCCGGAGTCCATATCTGCACAGATCTTGAATGTGACTGTGTCGAGATAGGGAAGACCTGCCTGCCAATAGTTATCGTTCTTAACGAGGACTACGCTCTCTCCGATGGTATATGAAGAGAACATGAAAGGGCCTGTTCCGACAGGGTTTGACTCGCAGTCATCGTAACCGTCGGGGATGATGCCCGTTGTGAAGTAGCTGAGGAGTTCGCTGTTGCCGGACTCCAAAGTAACGACTACCTGGCCGGCATCATTCTTCTCGACATCCTTGATTACGTCGAGTTCGGGTACGAGCGCAGTTCCGTCCTGTGAATCGAGCAGGCCTGCCGCACGCTTCAGGGAGTAAACGACATCGCCAGCATCGAGTGTATCGCCGTTGTGGAAAGTAACGCCTTCCCTGATGGTAAATGTATAGACTGTGGAATCATCGGAGATCTCGCAATCTGTTGCAAGGCAGGGATTGAGAGTTCCTGTTGAATCGAACTTGTAAAGACCTTCGTAGATGTTGAAGATAAGCTCCTTGTCGCCGGCAGCTACCGCTGCATGAGGATCGAAGCTCGAAGGTTCCTGAGTGATACCAACTACGGCATCTCCGCCGTATGCCGCATCTTCGGTCTCGGAAGCATCCGTCATGCTGACTTCGGGGTCGAGCTCGACCTGGGATTGCTCTCCGGGAAGATTACTGTTGCAGGCAAAAAGACCGATGCAAAGAACCGGGAAAAGAGTAGCGGAAACCGCTTTCTTAAAGGCGTTTGACATATTAGTCCCCCCTATTTCATATATTGTTTCAAATTATAATGAAGCACAAAAAAGGCACAAATGACGGATGATACAAAATAGAATGTCGGTGAAACGCCTTTTATGAGTTAAAGTTCATAATTAATTAATTTTAAAAAGTAAGAAAAAACTAATATTTTGTTGACATGTGGAGTATAATACATGAGTGATTAATCTGAATTAATCAGCACAAGATATTAGGGAGAACACGTAATTATGAAAAAGTGTCCGGTATGCGGTGTCATGATGGGTGATAATGTTGCCCGCTGCTCAATGTGTAAGTTCGATTTCCAGAAGGCTTCCCAGGGTAATACCGAGGAAGCATCCGCGGAAGCAAAGCAGATACTGGAGAAGAAGGCTCAGGAGAACATAGCCAGAGCTGAAGCTAAGAAGTCTGAAGAAGAGAAGCGAATCCAGGAAGCCATCGAGAAGCTGCAGCGCGATTACGACACACTTCAGGATAAATTTGAATCTGAGAAGGCTAAGCTCGACTCAGAGTTTTCTTCGATACAGAAGAAGAAGCTCGATGAGAAGATAGCACTTGAACAGGCTGTCGAGAGCATAAGAAGCGACCTTGAGACCGTCAGGAACAGAAGAGATGAGATCAAGGCTGAATGCGACAACATGGAGAAGGAGTCGAAGGCTAAGTCTCAGAAAGAACACGACGAGATGATCCTTGCTGCAAAGCAGGAACAGGAAAGAATCCTCAGAGAGACTCAGGAGCAGACAGAGAAGCTTGCCATTCAGGTCGAGAAGGAATTCGGCGAAGCAATGGCAAAGCGTGATGAACTCGTTGCGGAAGCAAAGGAAGTTCAGGATCTCCTCGAGAATTCAGATAAGATCAAGAAGGCAAGAGAAGCCGAGATCAAGGATCTTGATGCCCAGATCGTAAAACTCAACGAAGACTTTGAGAAAGAGAAGATAAGGATCGCCGAGGAGTCCAAGAAGGTCTCCATGGAGCAGGCAAGCGAAGCTCTTAAGATCAAGGATGCCGCTGAGAAGGACAGAGATGCGGCTATCGCTGCAAAGGAGCAGGCTATTGCCGAAGCAAATGCCGAGCGCGACAGGATCGTTGCAGAGCTTGAAGAGCGCAACAAGAAGGCTCAGGAAGAGCTCGACGTAATGACTGAGCAGGCAAGAGGCGTTATGGCCGAGGCCGAAGAAGCTCTTTCCAAGCGCGACTCCATCAAGAAGGAGATAGAAGATTTCGAGGCAAAGGCTTCCACACAGCAGGAAGAGCTCGATAAGACACTCTCCGAGAAGCGCGGCGAGATCGACGAACTCGAGAATAAGAAGACTGAAGCCGAGAATCAGCTCACCGAATACTACAAGCAGCAGGAAGGCCTCCAGACAGACATTGACGGTCTCAAGGAAAAGCTCGATGAAGCAAACAGGATCATTGAAGATTCCAAGAGTGCTACGGTTCTTGCAGAGGCTGCTGCCCAGGAGATCGTTCTCAATGCCGAGAAGCAGGCTGTATTCCTTAAGGAAGCAGCTCTGAGCGAGAGCCAGAAGGGTTCGATGATGAAGCAGATCGAAGAGAAAGAAAACAAGATCAAGGAGATTGAGATGGAGAAGGCTGAACTTGAGAAGAAACTTGCTGCTATGGATGAATCTATCGCAGCTCTCGAGAAGAAGGTTAAGGAAGGCGTCGGTGCTGCTGATAACGGCCCGAAGGAATACAGTGTAGAAGTCGTTGAGCACAACAACCTTTCCGAAGTCGATATCGATAAGCTCCAGAACCTCCTCGACAAGAAGGCTAAGGACGGATGGAAGCTCGTATCCGCAGTTAACGATGACGGCGGAAAGATCATCTCCTCACTCGGTGATTCTGCTGCTTCCGCATCACTGTCACAGAGCTCGTTCGACTCGAAGGAAGACCGTCTGGTACTTGTTTTCGAGAGACCTGCAACGGGCGGCAAGAAAGCAAAGTAATAAAGCATCAATTCAGATTACAAGGGGGTCGGGAAGTGCCGGCCCCCTTTATTATTCCTTCTATATACAGCCCGTTTTTGCGTGTTTTCGGCCTTATCCCGAAATGCACAAATAATTAATACGCGCGCGTATATTATTTGTGGAAATGGCACATCAAATACTTTATAATGGAAAAGTTACTGAAATTTGATTTTAGGAGGAAAGACTGATGGAAAATTATTCCGCAGACAAGATTCGCAACATTGCCCTTTTCGGACATATCGGCTCCGGTAAGAC
>JAEEGL015219491.1_pt1 | contig 13925 bp, 10 predicted proteins | sample 9134231 | NCBI WGS metagenome assembly JAEEGL01 (sample SAMN16246548, study PRJNA631951) | gut metagenome | biome: gut microbiome; feature: rumen; material: fiber-attached | host: Bos | place: Iran: Karaj | collected 2018-10
AGTTCTCATGCTGGAGAAAGGCAAACATGGCAAATCTAAAGCCAGGGGTCTACAAGATTAGGATTCCCTCAGACATTCTAATCCCCAAGGTCAAGACAGCATGGAATGACTGTAGGGACATTGTTGCTGAACTCTTAGCAGGGACATTCACACCCCTTGGAAACTACAATGCCTATTTGAACCCCAAGACTGCTGACCCTGAGGCTCTAGCAACATGGGGGACTAGCATGTTGAATCAAAAGACAGTGGGGAAGCATAGGTTCGGATATCTGAGGGAGCATGACCCCCTCCGCAAGAAGTTCAAGCCAGCAACCTACATTGTCAAGAAAGGCGATAGCATAGGCAAGATTGCCACCAGCCTAATTAGCAACAAGAAGACTTCGATAACCAACGTCAAGGAACTGACAAATCAGATAATCGCGGTAAATAAGTTAAAGGACAATGGCAACAGGATATACATAGGCCAAGTCCTAAAACTACCTCAGGGAGTCAACGAAAATGTCAGTGAAAATAGACGGGCTTAACATACATGTGGACGGAAACCACCTACCCCAGGCAAAGATGACTGGATGTGAGTGGGTTAGAATAGACATAAACTGGTGGGACATCGAAACAAAGGAAAACACTTTTAACTGGAGTTCGATTGACCACCTTGTTAATACAATATATTCCAACCATGTAAAAATCTATGCGACCCTAATGGGGACTCCAAAATGGCATAAACCAGCGTTCAACAACCCTCCAGACCCAACAGTATGGGCTAGGTTCTGTTCCACTACAGCTAGAAGGTACGGGAACAAGATTGATGTCTATTCCCTATGGAACGAGCCTAACCTTGGGAAGACATTTTGGACTGGGGGCATGAAGGAGTTTTTCCAGACAATAGTTGCCCCAGGCTACACAGCGATAAAGTCAGTCAATCCAGCCTTGAAGGTTGCGGCCCCTGATTTGGCAACAACAGGGAAGTCAAAGTGGCCCGGGTGGCTTTCTGAAATGAGACATCACAGGGATTACTTCGACATCGTTTCAATCCACTCCTATCATGATTCAGCCTCGACTGTAAAGAGATGCTTTACCGTTGGCAAGGTTCCGATTCTAAACATCTTTGTCCCAAAATGGAGGGCTTACAACTCCTACTTGAAGGACTTGAAGAGGCCAGTGTTCCTAACTGAAGTGGGAATCCCAGCGAAGTACGGGAACTCAAGGCAGGAAAAGGCCCAGAAGAAGTTCACTGAACAAGTCATGAAGTACAAGAAGGACATGGATGTTGAGCAAATTTTCTTCTATACCCTTGTCGATGCGAATTCAGCCCTTGAGGAACCGTTTGGATTCTATTCGATTAACTGGAACGGAAAGGAAGTTGTTAGATAATGCTCACAGTAATTCCCCGTGACAAGTTCGCTAGGCTGATGAGGAAGACTCCCTTGGAGGAGGATACTGGGAAGTCACTTTTCTCCATGGACGAGGTCTGGAGAATATCTGACGCTTTTGACAATTATACGGAATTCGTACAGAAAGTTCAGGACTACCTCAGGGACACTTACATAAGATTTATCGGGAAGGGTTCTTCAAGGACAGCATTCTTCATCCCCCCAGGGTCAGTGGCTGGAGACAAGTCTGTTCCATGTTGCCTAAAGATAGCGTACAAAGATGCTGGCATTGCCCAGAATACCGCCGAGCTGAATATTTTCGACAAGTATGGAAAGCTCCCTTGCTTCCCCAAAATGTATGCCAGTGATGTCAGGGGTAGGTTCATCCTCACTGAGGTTGGTGAGCCAGCAGTAGACGAAGACATCAATTCCATAATCAAGTCATGGGATGGTGTCGCGTCCAAAGTTGTAGATGACAAGGTTTTTAGGGAAGCCTACGGGAGAGGTATAAAGATACGATACTCAGGAGTGTCTGAAGTTGTCTATTTCACACAGAAGTTCCAAAAAAGGAAAATTTTCTACAAGAATTATCCTGAAATAAAAAAGAACGTGATTGACAAGATGTGTGCATTGATGAAGAACATTGAGCCAATTGCAGGAATGGTTGACTTCTCATATAGGGGAGGATGGGCAGAGTGCATCCCCGATGATTTACGGACATTGAGAAACTGGGCAACAGTTGTCAGGGACGGGGTCAAGACCTCTATTCCAATTGACTGGGGATTTACAGAGGATGTCTTTAAGACATATTACAAATGAAAAAGATACTAACAATCATATTTGTCGCCGTGGCAACAGTGACATTCGCTGACATGGCTAAGTTCTACTTTGAGAATGACTTCCCGTTCGATCAGGACGATGACTACACCCACGGGACTAGAATAGAATACGAACATGGGAGGTATGCCCTGTTCATAGAGCAGCTGATGTACTCCCCTGAGGAAATTGATGTCCCCTATCAGGAGGGTTGGCATCCGTATGCTGGCTATCTAGGGATAGGAGGCTCAGTCACCCTTGATGAGAGAATAGCAGATAGGCTTGTCCATCTAAACTACTTGGAACTTCAAACTGGAATAGTTGGCCCAGCCTCCGGAGCTGAGGGGAGTCAAAAGCTAATCCATTCCCTAGTGGGGGCGCATAGGCCACAGGGCTGGGATGACCAGTTGAAGAACGAATGGCAAGTCCAGGGAATCCTATTGACGGGGTACGAATACATCCTGTGTGGATGCGCTAACGGCTGGAATATACGGGTCTCTGACCAAATCGGTGCGCACTTAGGCACGATGCAAATAGCTGCGGAAAATCGGGCAGTAATAAAGCTAGGATACGGGAATGACTATGACCGTCACATCTCCAACATTGAGACTAGGGAGGCTGGGAACAAAGGGGGAGGGCTTCCCAACACCTGCTACTTCCTCCTAGGGAACGAAACCAAGTGGTGGAACAGGAACATATTCCTTGACGGAAACAACACTAGGGATAGTGTCTCAGTGGAGAAGGAGATATGGACAACTGGAATAAAGTATGGGCTTGTTGTCGAGTTCAATAGGTTCGAGTGCGCGGTGTTCGTCCTACATAGCACTGATGAATACAAGACCCAGAGGACAAGTCCTACCTACATGTCCTTCCAGCTAGGATACTTGTTCTAGTTGTGACGCCTTTTCTTCTTATCGGCAGGTTTACTTCCGGACCTGTCTCCAACCTTTGAATCCATGGCATAGTGGTGCATTCTAACTGAGACAGCAATGCTATCCTTTTCAGCAGCTGCCTGGTTCTTATAGGTTGACATTCTTCCTTGTACTGGCGGAGTGTCCTTTTCATCTTCCTTTTCACCGGCCTTGCCTTTTAGCTCTTTTCTTTTTTTGGCAATCTCTTTGTCTAGGTTGGCGTTTTCTTCAGCAAGCATGATTGATTCCTTGTCAAGGGCATCTGCTTTTTCCTGACATTCTACATATTCCTTCGTGTCTTGTTTCGACTCTTCTATCGCCTTTTCCCGAACTTCATCAAAAGCCTTTGCTGTAGCCTCAGCTCCTTCCTTTCCGGCATCCTTGGCTATTTCCATGTTGTTGATGGTTCCCTGCTCATCCAAGGTTTGTTCTAGTTTCCCATTCCATCTTTCACCCATTAGCTCCTGCTTTTTCTTGAGGAAAGCCTCTCTAAAAGCCTGGGCCTGCTTCTTGACTTCTTCTGATGTAACTGATTCGTCGATTAGATTTGCTGAACTCTTAAACTTCTCGTACATTCTTTGAAGCTCAGCATAGGCATCGTAGTCCTTGTCGTCCTTGTCCATGTCCTTTGTCAATTCTTCAAAGCTTCCAATCGAAGTTAGAAGACGACGTTGCCTTGTTGCGTATATTTCCTTTACCTTGTTTAGACGGGCCTCGGAGGTGGTATTCCAATCCCACCAGCTATAGCCAAGCTTGCCATTTAGTTCATCAGCCCCTAGTTTTAGCAACTCGGCATTTGCTTTATCCATTCCATCGGAATTTAGTTTGTCATTTCCCATTCTATAGGTGGCATAGGAGTGAATGAACTCAAGTTCTTGCTGCTCTTTGGTCTTTGATGTAAAGCCAAACCAATTCTTTTTATCTTTGAACTTATAGTTTTGGAATAGGACGTAGTAGGGGACTTGCTTTGCTGCGTCTAGAACTTCGGCTGCGTGCTTTTCATCATATCCAAGGTCAAATATTCCATTCAGCCTCTTCAGGTCAGCATCGCTTAATCCAGAGAACTTGTAATCTGCTGGCTTGTCAATTGAATAGACCTTGTACATTTTATCCTCTGGATTGATTGAACGGTTGTACATGTCTATGAACTTGTCCTTGTTTATTTGTCCTGACCTATACATTCCCAGGATGTTCTTTAGGAACATGGCCCTAAACACCTTGAAGAAGTTAGGATGGACATGGTTCGGAACATTCAGGGGGTGCTTGTTCTCCTCGGCCATTATTGCTTCAGAATCGAACTTGTCTGGAAGAACAGTATTTCTATCAATGGAAGTTGCGTCAATGTTAATGAGGCTGTCTAGTTTGTCCAGCACTTTCTTGGATGCTTTTCTTTCTGTCTTCTTCTCAATCTCAGCATCTTCTGGCTTCTTGAACTCCTTTATACCTTCCTTGACTGCAGATTCTATTTCTTCCTCCTCTTCCTCCTTTAGCTCGGCCTCTTCATCGGATGCTTTCTCCATCTCCTTTTCCCTCTTCTGGGCATAGTCAGCCAAATCGAATTGAGGTGCTGGGGGTTGCTGAGGGGGGACTCCTCCAATCTCCTGCATTCTATCAACATCAACGGTCGAAATGTTCTCGTATGAATTGGATGCTACATTTAACTTGGAATGAAGGTCGCCGATTTGCTTGTTTGCCTCAACATAGTTGTCATCGAATATTTTCACTATTCCGCCATCTCCGATGCTATACAGGCTCTTTGACTTCGCGTCCTTTACTTCAGTATCGTAGAAGTTTCCTTTCTTTTGACCACTAAGCATTCTAATGGCTTCAGCTTGGTTTTCCTTAGATTGGTTTAGCCTTTCAGCGTCACTTAGCTTTGATTTGATTATGCTATTGATTCCATTCATTAGGCCAGCGCCTGCTGAAAGGACGGCCACCGTCACCCAAGTCCAGGGGTTCAATAGAAGAGACTTCCCAAGTGTGTTCTTTACTGCAGCTCCGCCAAAAGTCTTTAGGACGAACATGGTTGCCTTTGCTGCACCAGTTACAGCATATTTTCCAAATATAGCCACCATTATTGTCGGGGCAATGTCCATCATGTACTTTGCAACATCACCTACTGTCATGGCAAAGGCCATTATTAGTGGAAGGACATCTTTTCCCTTGAAGTAGTTCCATATCTTGGAGTTTAGGATTGAGTCCTTTATCTCCATTATCTTGGGCCACACGGTGTCCTTGAAGAATGACGCTAGGCTCTGTGCTGTGTCCACTATGTTAAAGTTCTTCTTCTCCTCCTTGCCGGTTGCCTTGTTTATGGCCTTTTCGACATTTGACTGTATTTTCTTGTCTACTGGTTCTTTTCCGAATAACAGAATTCCTAGTGTCTCTAGGTTTTCATCTAGTTTTTCAGCACCCTCCTTGCCAAGAAAAAGTTCAGATATGTCCCACACATATCCTGTTAAAGCATAGTGGTTGTACCTTTCCTTAATCTTTTCGATTTCTTCTTCTGAAAGTTCCTCCCCTTCCTTCTTTGTCTCCTCCTTCTTACCGAAAAATGTTTTCTTCACCCACTTTATTATAGACCCAACCATGTATCCAAGGGCGAACATTCCAGCAGGGGTCATGAAAACCATCATAAGTCCCTTGAGGATTTTGGTTATTTTACTGTTTTCTGTATATTTCTTATGAACCTTTCCAAATATGGCTGTGACTGGAGTGAACAACATTCCAATCATTTTTCCAATTGTCTTAAAAGCCCAACTGCCTATCTTGAAAACAGTTCCAACAAGCTTGAATCCGACTCCAACCAACTTGAACACCGGTAGGGCAATCAATCCAAAAGGCCCGAATAGACCTGTTAGGAGTGCCTTTGGGGCAGCCTTTGTTAGTTTCCTAATTGTGCTAGTCTCTCCCCTGACAATGGACTTCCCGGCGCGTCCTAGCAGGCCTCCTAGTTTAACGAAGCTAAATGCTGTTATTCCAACAAGGTTGGTGTCAAAGTCCTTCATGAAGTTGAACGAGGCCACCATTGGATTGAAGAAGTCTGAGCCAAGTGTACTCTTGGATTTTCCCTTTGTTGCCTTTGCCTTTGAGGACGCTGACATGGAAGTTTTCGTTGGCTGAGACGATGGTGTTGTAGCTGACCCACTTCTCCTGGACAGGGTTTCTATTATCTTCTTGTATGCCTCCTCCCGGTTCTTCCTATTTTCCTCCAACTTTTTATTGGCCTGTTCGACTTGCTCTTCAGTGACATTGGCCCCGTCCCCAAGGTTGCTGTCCATGATTTGAGTTATTAGCCTGGCTAGTTCCTCAGGTGATGGAAAATCGTATTCTGAAGATTTGGTGTCGTTCTTTTTTGGAACTTGGGCCTTGTTGTTCTTGTCAATTTGCTCCTGGACAATCTCACTAAGCCTAGAGATGAAGGTGTCGTCCTCTAGCATTGACAAGACAAGTTCCCTGTAGTCCTTGTTTACAAGTTCGGATATTTTCTTCTCGACCTCAGCTGAGACATAGATGTTGTCCTCTTGAATCTGCCTAAGAAGGTCTGCGACAAAGGCAACAAGCGCTGCGTTTTTGGAAGAGCTTTCGTTCACGACTTTGGTGAACTTCTCTTCAACGTCGTATCTCTTGAGTTGGTTGATGTCAGCGCTTTTCTTTTCAGTAGGCATTTCCAATCATCTCCTTTATTCCTCTTCCTCCTCTTCGTCACGCTCAGCCCTTCTCCTTGCTAGTCTGTCAAGTTCGGCTCTCTTTTCTCCAAGTTGTTGCTTTAATGATTCATTCAACTTGGTCTTGCTAAGAATTGCTGACTTGAGCCATGTGGATGCGTCCTTGTAGTGGTTCTGGAAGTATTCCTCCATGAACTTCTCCTGCGCTCCTGTGAAGTTGCTGCTCTTCATTTGGTCTTTGATGAACTCCTGAAGAACCTGATGCGGTTCAAGTCCCTTGTACTTGCTATTCCAGAAAGATTCCCTATCCTTGACGAATCCATGTAGCCCCGAGAAAATGCTTTCGAGGAATTCTGGCATCTTGTCTAACTGGTCTGGGTCTTGCTGGTATAGTTGATAAGACGCCTTTGCCAAATATTCCATTTGCTTCGGGTCTAGGTGCGACCCAGAAGAGGCTTCCTTGAAGGACTTTATCATGTCAGCCTCAGTTATCTTTCCCTCAATCTTCTTTAGCTTCTCCATTTGGATGCTTAGGGCTTTGGAAGTGTTTTTGAAATCCATTGAGATTATGTCTAGGTCTTTGAAGAATCCATTATAGAACAACTCAGCAAACTGGGGGTCTGTAATCACCTTCTTTTTCTTTAGAGTCTCTTCTAGGTATCTTTCGGCTTCGTATGCCTGACCCCTGTTTATGGCTGATTGGATTGCAGAACCAGTAGTGGCCTCGCTTACGTCCCCAAGGTTTATCCCGTCAGTGTTAGTACCGCCGTAGTGGAAAATCCTGGCCGATGCATTTGTATTCTTGTCGTTCATGATTGCTGCAGTAGCCGTAGCAGCAACGGTCTGAAGCACGACAATTCCACCTCCTGTCGCAACTGTTACAGCAGTTTGAAATGCCTGGCCTGCGGTTGTATCCCTTCTCAGTGTGGCGTCCATGGCTCCACCAACTTGATTAGCCACCATTGCAACTTGCCTTGCGGCACCCTCTGCCTTTTCTACATAATTTTTCCTTTCAGTCATCCTAGTCTGATTTACAGCCATCTTGTCTAGTTTTTGTAGGCCCGAGATGTCAACAAGAGTTCCCACCTTCTGCAGCATGTCAGCCTCCCCCTCGTTGGTGAAGTCCCAGCTTTCGGTGAGTTTCTTTAGGAGGTCATCAGTCTTGCTATTGTCAAGAAGGGTCTTTCTTATGTTGTTGTATAATGCTCCTCCTGGGGACAAATAGCTATAAAGCATCCACAGGGCATTCTCTTCGCCCATCTCCTTGGCTGAGTCCATGACCCTGACAATGTTTCCATATATTTTTCCTAGGAGGTTTATCTTTAGCCTAACTAGGTTCATGCCAAGTCTATTGACGAAGTTTATATGGGAAGTCTCCCATGATGTCACCTTTCCATCCTTGCCAGTCTTTGCTCCCTTGGCCTCGTCCATGGCCTTGTAGACTTTTTCCGGAGTTATTCCTAGGAAGTTATGAACCTTGAAGAAGTCGAATGGAAGTATATTCGTCTGAAGAATTCCAGTCTTGGCGAAAATGTCCTGAACATCATTTGCAAAATCCATGTTCTTCCCAGATTCAGAGGTCAGTCTTAGATTGGCGAAGACATTGACCACCTCATCGGCATTGGTCATTTCCCTGCTCATCAACTTGGAAAATCTCTCGAAAAGCTCTATGACATATTTTCTTTTCTCCTCAGCCCCAGTGATGGACTTTCCCTCAGCGTCAATCATGTCAACTTTATCGAAAAGGGAGGCATCCATCTTGCCAAGCTTCTCCATGGTGTTCTTCTCTTTTTTGGCTCCGTCGAACTTTGGCCCATACATCGACTTTAGAACCTCATCAGTTGTCCTCAACTTGGCCTGTTTTCTTTTTACCATGTTGTATGCCCACAGGGTGACTTGCTCAACCATGTACGAGATTATTTGACCAACAAGCAATCCAGGGTAGCCAAGAACTCCTTCCATGATTGACATGATACTAGCACTCCAGGGATTGTTTCCTGTCTTCTGCTTGCTTACTGCTGCGACAAGGCCAAGTGTGGTCAAAATCCAGGAATGCTCAGTTAGAAATCCTATTATTCCCCTCACGAAGTTTACCACTGGCTGGATTGACTCCCATGCCTGATTGATGTGGAACATGACTAAATTGAACTTTGCTGCCAAGTCCTGGTGGATGACATTTGCTAGGAACTGTTTCCTAGACATTATGTTTTCATCTCCGTTTTCCTCGGCGTCTTTAACATAGTCGTCATACTGGTCTTCAACTATTCTCAGCTTGTCATTCCACCATTCCTGCATGGCTTTTATCTTTGATGTAATCCAGTCGGAGATTGAAGTCACTAAATTTGAAATCTTTTTATAGATGTCAACTATGAAATCGTTTATGGCCTTTATTCTAGGGTGCTTGTCTAGGTAATCGTTCCACACTCTCTTTATGTTTTCCTTGGACTTCTTCCAGAAGCTCTCTATGGTAGGCCCGATTTGCTCCCATATCCATTTTCCCATTGAGGAAATTCCACCATACAGGCCCTTGCATCCCTCCATTATTGCTCCGAGGAATCCATACTTCTTTATCATGAAAATTATTCTTCCAACTAGAAAACCCAGGGCCCACATTCCTGCTGGGGTTAGGAGTGCTATTGTCAAAATTTGCCAGAAGGACTTCTTCTTCAGCAAGTCATTTGCCATTTTAATTGGCTTCACTATGGCTGCCTTGACACTCTTGAATATTAGTTTTCCTATGTCCACAATCAACTTGGCCCCGAACTTCAAGGCTCCCCAAATTGCCTTTATAGCACCCAGAGTTATGTTGACTATGAGTTTAACCCCCATGGCTATGGCTCCGAGAACTCCTCCGAGCAACCCGCCAAGAACCATAGCGCCGCCAGACAAGGCGGACTTTCCAATTGACTTTGCACTTCCAAGTGCCTTTCCAACAGCATTTATCGCGTTCCTCTCTATTTTATCTAGCCTTGGAACACTGATGTCCTTTATCCTCTTGAAAACAGGCCCCTCAGTGGAAGTCTTTGTCTTTTCGACTATCCCCTTGAAGTTGAACTTGTTTCCCTTCATGTTGATGACGCTCTTGAAGACACTTCCGACCTTCCCAGAAGTTAGCTTTTTTTGAACAGCCATTAGCTTGCTTACTGCACGCTGGGCATCTTCAGCGCTAACTCCCATCTTCTCAAGGGTCGAGGTGGCTTTCCTTTCAACAACTTGCTTCAGTTTTGACTTTGGCTTCTCAGGGACTTTTTCCTTTGGTTTTTCTTGGCGGTTCTCCCTGGCTTGTTCAAGACTTCCAGCTTCGACTTTCTTCCTGGTGTCTTCGAGGCTCTTGCTTGACTTGTCCTCCTCTTCAATCAGGTCTTTCAAAAACTCCTGAACTGATTCCAATATTCTGGAACCATCTCTGAGCTTTTCCTCTACTGTATCCCGAACCTTGTCCTGGATGTCCTTCCTGGTGATTTTCTCATCGCTGGACTCCTTTGACTTGGACTCAGAAGTGAAGTCGGTTGTCTCTACATTCTGGGCTATGGAAGAAGTTAGGTTGTCGATTACAGTATTATCATTAAGGACACTTTGAATTGTCTGGAATGATAAATCATGTAAAACCCTGGTGAATCTATCCAGCCTGTTCCTAGCCGTGTTCCTATTTGGGTTGGCGAACTCGTCTAGCTCGTATTGTCTAAACAGGGCCATTATGTCATTGACTAGGCTTCTCTGCTCATTGGTGAGGCCATCAGGAAGAGACACCGAAGACTCAGCTATTCCCCCAGAGGGAATTGGCCTTTGGGCAGTCATGAGAAGATTTGGAGGTGATTTTGGTTTTAAGCTCATCTACTATGTATGACTAATTACCCGTACTCGAAAAAGGTAATTAAAAAAGGTATGAAAAAGAACCTAGTATTCCATGGAACAAGCCTACCAGTGTGGACACCCAGCACTGAACTAAAGCCGCCTACATTCGATAGGCCCCTGTTCGTTGCTGACAGGCCTAACATTGCGGCCTCCTATATCATGGCTAAGTCTGGGAGCATTTTCATTTTCAACCTAAAGGAGAATCCTAGGACAATATCTTTTGACTTTTCAAATCCAAGCCATTTGTCAAGGCTAGGGGAGAAGCTTCCGTTGACTGCCAACTTCATATTGAAAATACAGAAAAGAAAAAAGAGCGACGGATTCTTCCTTGCCTCTAGATACCTTGAGATTGCTGCCAACGGAATAAAGGGTGTTGACCCATGTAGCCTTGAGAATGATTCAGTTTTGGAAAAGTGCAATGTCCTAAAGGAGCTTGGACTCGCAGTGGAGACTCCATCTGGTGAATTCTCCCTAGCTCCTGAATTGCTAAACATGGCTGAAAAGAACTGGTATTCCAGGGTCGGGACACCTGGCAGGAGACTCATAAAGTCAAAGGTGTACAAGGTCATCTATGACATGGGGTATAAAATAGCCATGGACGCAGACTCCTCCCTATACGGAAGCACTACAGCGAAGGAGTTCGCATTGTTCGACCTAGGACTCATTGTTGACGGGGCCAATGCTTCAGTCAATCCAGCAGAGGCAATGAGATATTCAAAGAAACTATATGGATAGACCATGACATCAGACAGAAACAGATTGGTATTCCATGGAACCAGGGCTCCTGCTGGCACTTCTAGCAAGACCCTATATCCGCCGTCCCTCAATCATCCGTTCTTTGTCGCGGACAACCCAAGGATAGCTGAATCCTATGTCAACACCTATAGTGGTAGCATATTTGTTCTGCGATTGAAAACGCCTCCGAAGAAGGTGGCGTTCGACTTTAGAAACAGCTCCCACATGAAGTCCCTGTCAGGCAAGATTCCCAACACAGTAAACTTCATATCAGACTTTCTAGGCCATCAAAGGGCAAACACTTTCTTCGGGGCCTCTAGGATGCTTGACCTGGCAATAACAGTCATAGACAAGGATGACCCAGACTATGACCCAAAGGCAGAAGCTGTAAAAAACGCAAGCAAGTATTACAAGCCTGAATGGCTTTCCCTAGATGAACTTGGTCTAATAAGGAATGTTGGGGACGGAACTTTCGACATTGACGATAGCATGAAGAACCTGGGGGGATATGGAACAACTAGGAGAAGGGCGATAAAGGCAAAAATCTACGAGAAGATAAAAGACCTCGGATTTTCAATTGTTATGGATGGAGACACATCCAAGGGAAGTGGAATCAACTTCAGCGGAAACGAATTCGCAATGTTCGACCTGGACTTGATAGAAGATGGAATAAACGAATCAATTGAAGTCAACAAGGTCATCCATACTGTAAAATATCTATATCCAAAGGAAGGATTATAATGAGTGATTTTGATAGGAAGAAAATAGTTTTTCATGGCTCCTCGCTTCCTCCTGGGACTCCTTCGACAACCCTAAGGAAGCCAACTTTGAAACAACCTCTTTTCGTTGCTGACAACCCAGAGGCAGCAATCGAATATGCTGGCCAGGCCGCTTATAATCCTAGTGTCTTTGTCTTTCAAATGAAGAAAGACCCCAGGACATTCTCCTTCGACTTCAATCAGTGGGGTCAGGTGAAAAAGCTAGGGCCAAGGCTTCCAATGACAACAAAGTATCTAGAGGCATACATGTATTCCTCCGGGAAAAGATTCAACTACGAACATGTCATTGGAAAGAGCTTCTTCAATGCCATTAGGCACATCGCTGACATCTGTAGCTTCGGGCTTGATGAGGCAATTGCCCTTTACCTGAAGGATGATGACCAGATTCTCATAGGGAATGTTCTTCAGGAACTAGGAATGGGCAAGATGGATGGGACTACATTCACCCCCATCCCTGAATTAAAAAGACTATGCTCAAGTAGTGATGATATTACAATTAGGAGACTGCTCAAGTCCAAAATCTATGAAGTGATTCAGAAAATGGGATACAATGTGGTGATGGACATGGATACCACTGGACAAAGGATTCCTGGAAATGAGTTCGCAATCCTAGACCTGTCAGCGATAGAGGACGGAATTGTGGAATCAATGGCCATGATAAATGTCGAGAGGAACATCAAGTACGCATACGAGGACATTTTCGTGAAATGAAAACAAATAAAGGTAAAAAAGACAACATCGGGACTGAATATGTCCTAAAGCCAAAGGTGGTGGCTTTTTGTAGGGCCTATGGGGCAGCATCTACGACTGTGACTCTTCTAGGGGCAATATCAAAGCTCATTGGAATCATGGATGTTTCCTGGTTCTTGGTATTCTCCCTTATAACGATTCCGATTTCCATTCTTCTGTTTATATGTGTCCTCTGGACTATAGGGAGAATATTGTGCTGGCCCGGAGAATGGTTTTCTAGGGCTGTTGGAATCATGGATCAGGGAGATTGAGTTGCCAACTTGTGGAATTGGTTGGGTTCTCCTGGGAGAGAAAGAAAAGGAGCTTTAGAACTTCACCCCTTGAGACTAGGGCATTGAACTTGTCCTTGTTGAATACTTTGAGTTCAAGGGCCTCGGTTTTCCTTTCTAGGTCGAATAGCTTGCAGTGCACGTTGGATGAAACCGAAGATATGTTGTCAAACATGTACCCTCTCATCCTTTGTTCAGACTCAGCAATGTCAGCAGTCACTGATGTGTCTATTGAGACATTAACCTTGGTTGGCTCGTTTAGGCATCTATACATCAACATGGTCAATGACACCGAAACCAGTGTTGAAAATAGGACAGATAAGATTATGGTTATTGAAGTTTTCATGATTTTCCAATGATTAACTACATATAATATATGAAAAAAAGGTTGCAAATTGAATTCTAATAGGGGAACCAAATACGAAAAACAAGTTGCAATGCGCCTCAACAAATGGCTATGTGACAACAACAGGCAAGACCTGATGGCTGTAAACAAGGGAAGGAGCATCTACTACCCTGACATGGGAATTGTGTTCTGCAATGAGCTAGGACATCCCAATCTTGACAATCCGTTCAAGTACCTACACGAATATAATCCTAGGACATGGGCCAATGCCCAGAGGTTCTGCGACACATTCACCTTTAGAAAGGACTTGCCATTCCTGTGCTTCATGGAAGTGAAGCTAGACGCGAGGAGTCAGTTTGGAACCCCCAGGTACACCTTCACTGAAGGAAGGTGGATAAGGAACAAGATAATATCCTCAAGTGACAT
>JAEEGL015628664.1_pt1 | contig 13925 bp, 10 predicted proteins | sample 9134231 | NCBI WGS metagenome assembly JAEEGL01 (sample SAMN16246548, study PRJNA631951) | gut metagenome | biome: gut microbiome; feature: rumen; material: fiber-attached | host: Bos | place: Iran: Karaj | collected 2018-10
AGCAATGGCACATCCGAAACACAAACTTTCCAAGCAGCGCCGGGACAAGCGCCGCACGCACGACTTTGCGCCGGTCCCGACCCTCGCCACCTGCCCGAACTGCGGTGCGACCGTGATCTATCACCGTGTCTGCCCCGAGTGTGGTTATTACAGAGGCCGTCAGATCGTTGTCAAGAACGCTGAGTAATCTGTGAAAAAGGCCGCCCCGCGCGGCTTTTTTGGTCCCTTAGTTCAACGGATAGAACGGAGGTTTCCTAAACCTTTGATAGTGGTTCGATTCCACTAGGGACTACGAAGAAGGCTTGCCAAGCGGCAAGCCTTCTTCGTACTGTGTACCTGAACCGTTATATTTCGGTTTCCATCTCGATGAGCCAGGCGGGGCGGCAGACGCGGGCCTCCAGCAGGACGCGGGGAACGCCGGGGAAGCGCTCCTGCATATAGGCGTCCACGACGGCATAGTCCGAGATATCCCGCAGGTAGATGATGAAATACGGCACCGCGGCAAGCGTGGAGCCGCCTTCACGGAGCAGTTCGGAGATGTTTTCCAGCAGCCGGTCCGTCTGGGCGAGCACGTTCCCTTCGTGGAGCACGTGGCCGCGGGCGTCGATGCTGGCCGTTCCGCTGATGAAGATCCGCCCGTCGGAGAGCCGCACGCCCCGCTCGAAGGCCACGCCGTAGTCGTGCGTCGGGCTAAGGTGCGAGAGGGCCTTCAGGTAGGTTTTGTCCTCCTCGCGGAGGCCGGGGCGGGTCAGGAAATCGATGGCGACCACGGCGCTGCGGCCTTCCGTGGCGCCGCCGATGCCGGTGGACGCAATGTAGTGCGTGTCGAAGCTGAGCCCTTCCTCGGCAAAGACGTCGTTGCGCGCCTTCACGAGCCCGGCGTAATTGGCGTCGATGTCGCGCACGAAGATCCAGGTGCGCACGCAGTGGGTCTTGAGTTCCAGCCCGAGGGGCCGGATGATATCCAGGTATTTGTCGAACAGCAGGCGGGACTGGGCGTAGGAATCCCGCCCTGCGGCCTCCTCCTCCGTGAGCCGCAGGCTGTGGAAGAGGACGGCGGGATCCTCCGCGGCGGTCTGCGCGAGCACCGTGATGCGGCTGCCGTCCAGCGGCGGCTGCTCCACGACGGAAACGGCGGGAGAACACCCGCTGGAAGCGGTCCACCCATCCAGCGCCGCCTGCAGGGCGGCGGCCTGGTTCTGGGCGTCGCTTACGAAGAAACGCAGGAAGACCGGTTTGCGGCCTTCCTGGGATTCGGCACGGAAATACTCGCCCATCCGGGCGAAAAGGGACGACAGTGTGCCGGCGAATGAAGCGCAGCTGCCGGGACGCAGGATCTCGAATTTATTCACGAGTCAAAAATACGCATTTATACGCGCCCGTCCAATACCCATTAATGGGGATTAGAAGCGGAAATAATTGCGCGCGTTATTGTAGGAGATGTCTTCGACCATCGCGCCGATCCGTTCCATTTCGGAGGCGGGCAGGCGTCCGCTGTCCACGTCGGCGCCGATCAGGTCGCACAGGATCCTGCGGAAGTACTCATGGCGCGTGTAGCTGATGAAACTGCGCGAATCCGTGAGCATGCCCACGAACCGGCTCAGCAGGCCGAGCTGCGAGAGACAGTCCAGTTGGCGGCGCATGCCGCTCTCCTGGTCCAGGAACCACCAGCCGGCGCCGAGCTGCATCTTGCCCGGGACGGACCCGTCATTGAAGTTGCCGGCCATCGTGGCCATCACCTCGAAGTCCTTGGGATTCAGGCAGTAAAGTATGGTCTTAGCGAGCCTTCCCTCATCGTCGAGCCGGTTGAGGAAACGGTTGCCGGCGGCGGCGATTTCCAGATCGTGTATCGAATCAAAGCCCGTGTCGGGGCCGGCCTCGCGCATCAGGCGGCTGTTGTTGTTGCGGATGGCGCCGACGTGGAATTGCTGCGTCCAGCCCGATTCCGCATCCATCACGGCCAGGTCGTGCAGCAGCGCGCTGTAGAACTTGTCGCGCTCGCCGGGGCCCGGTCTGCGGCCCAGCAGGACTTTCTTGAAGATGAGCTCGATCTCCAGCTCGTTATAATCCGCGGCATGGAAGGTTTCCAGCCCGTGGTCGGAGAGTTTGCAGCCCGCGGCGGCGAAGAAGTCGTGGCGTTTCTGCAGGGCTTCGACCAGGTCGGCGTAGGAATCGATTTCCTGGCCGGCGGCCGCGCCGAGCCGTTCCAGGTAGGCCTTGTAGGCGGCGGGATCCTCGATGGCGAGCGCCTTGTCCGGTCGCCAGGTGGGCAGTACCTTCGTGCCGAAGGGGTGCTCCGCGATCTGCCTGTGCCAGCGGAGGTCGTCGGCCGGGTCGTCCGTCGTGCACACGACCTCGACGCCGAAGCGCCGGATGAGCGCCTGGCCGCTGAATTCCGGTGTGGCGAGCTGGGCGTTGCACTCCTCGAAGATCTCGCGGGCGGTCGCGGGGGAGAGGAGTTTGTCGATGCCGAACACGCGCTTCAGTTCCAGGTGCGTCCAGTGATAGAGCGGGTTGCGCATCGTGTAGGGGACGGTCTCTGCCCATTTCTCGAAAACTTCCCAGGCGGAATGTTTCCGTCCGGTGATGTACTCCTCGGAGACGCCGTTCGCGCGCATCGCGCGCCATTTATAGTGGTCGCCGCCCAGCCAGAGTTCGGTAATGTCCTTGAAGCGGATGTCCTGCGCAACTTCCTGCGGGGAAAGGTGGCAGTGGTAGTCGATGATGGGTTGCCGCTCCGCGTGGGCGTGGTAGAGCTCCCGGGCGGTGGCGCCGGCGAGCATGAAATCGTCGTGAATGAATGCCATAGTGTTCAAATTTAGGAATTATCCGCCACAATCCAAAAGAAAACCGCGTCCGGACGGGACGCGGCGGAGGCATTACCGTTGCAGGGAACGGATGAATCCGTCGATGTTCTTGTCGTGTTCTCCCAGGCCCAGTTTCTTGCGGATGAGGCTGACGTTCTGGAAGTGGCGCCCGTCCCGGGTGTATTGCTGGATGGTCTTGCCGTTGAGTCCGAGGGCATACAGGCAGCAGATTTCCACCTCCCGGTCGGTAAGCCCGCTCTCGCGGAACCGCTCCATCATCAGCGGCTGCATGCGGGCGAAGATCAGCCGGAGCTGCCGCATGAATTCCGCGGGGTCCGCAACGAGCTGGTCCACGTGCTCCAGCATGGTGTCAGTCCGTTCCGCATCGTCCGAGACCCGGGCCGCAAGCAGTTCCGCGACCAGGTCGTAGCGGTTGCGGATCAGCTGGAACGTTTCGTCGTCGCCTTTGAGCCGGGCCATCTGTGCCAGCGCGGGCCGCTCTTCTTCCAGGATGTGAAGCTGGTGCTCCAGGCGTTGCTGTTTCTGTTCCACCTGCTTCAACTGACGCCGCTGCAGGATGAGGATGACGCTCACCCCCACCAGCAGGACAATCAGCAGGATATCGATCCAGAAACTCATTCCTTACTTCTTTCCCAACAGCGCCGTCTTGACGGGTTTCCATTTGCGGTACGAGATGTCCAGGACCGTTCCGTCGGAGAGCACCAGCTGGCGCTTGCGCGCATTGATGTAGCGGATCTCCTCCACTTCCGCGCCGTTGGCCAGGCAGTTGTGGTTGATGCGGACGAACCCGGTGCCGGCCAGGTCCTGCTCGATGAGCTTGAGCAGCCGGATGCAGGTGAGTTCGCTTCCGTTCAGCAGATGGATCTGCGACACGTTCCCTTCGCACTGGACGTACAGGATGTCGCGGCTCTGGATCCGCTTGATGGTGTTGCCCGTCTTGACAAAGATGGCTTTTTCGTTCACGATTCTATCTTCCACGAAAGTATGTATTAACGGTTAATAATGGTTTCATTTGCAAAAACAAGCGAGAAAAGTTTTGCAAGAGCATGTTCCGTCACATTTTTTACAAAATCTATCCTCCTGTTTTTCAATTCTTTGGCGAGATATGTCGCGCTTTATTGTCCAAGTGAGTTTTGCAAGGGCCAAAAAGAAAAGGGAGGCGCCCCGCCGGGGCGCCTCCCTGATCGGTTCGGACGGGAAATCTATTACCAGCCCGGGTTCTGGACCATGTTCGGGTTCTTGTCCATCACGGAGTTCGGGAACGGGAAGAACTCGTGCTTGCCGGCCTGGAAACCGACGGTGTACTTGGCGTCGATGGCCTCGTGCGTGCTCACGGTATAGAAGCGGCTGTTGGCTTCGGTACCGTTCTCCCACTTGATGCCCTGGTCGGTGGCCTTGGGCTCACGGAAGAGTTTGTCGAAGAGCTTCGGAACATCCTGGCCAGCCTGCTTCACGCGGTCGGTGTCGCCCCAGCGGAGGAGGTCCAGCCAGCGGCTGCCCTCGAGCCAGAGCTCATAGCTCTTCTCCTTCTTGAGTTCGGGCATTCCGACACTTGCCAGAGGAGCCAGACCGACACGCTCGCGGATCATGTTGACGTACTTGGCGCCTTCGGCGGTGTCACCGGACTGGATGGCGGCCTCGGCATAAAGGAGGAGCACCTCGGCGTAACGCATGATGATTCCATTGTTCAGGCGGACGTTGCTGCCATAGGCCCCGGCGTCGGTCGAACGGAGGAGCTGCTTGAACGGCAGCCAGAAAGACTGGCCGTAGAGACCCTGCTCCACGTCGGCGATACCCACCAGTTTGGAAGTCTTCCGCTGCTCCGGAGTAAGGGCGGCGATTTCAGGAGAATTATACTCCATGTTGTAAACGGCATCGTCAATACGCTTGAACGTACCGTCGAAACGCGGAGAGTGGCCGTCGTTGGCGAAGAACTCGTCGCCGAACCACTGCGGGACACCCAGGCCGCCCCAGCCGTCAACACCACCGGTGTACTTGCCCTGCGGGGAGGCACCGGCCACGAAGTGGTCGGAACGCCAGTTCCAGATGTTGGCCTCCATCCAGGTGGAACGCTGGATCTGACCGCCCCAGGAACCGAGTGCGGAGTTGTATTCGATGTTGAGTTCGAACACCTTCTCCTCGTTGGCGTCGCCTTCGACATGGAAAAGATCAGCCCATTGGCTGCCGGGAACGAGGGCATACTTGCCGGAGTCGATGACCTTCTTGAGGGCGGTCTTGGCGCCGGCGTAGTCCTTCACGAAGCGGAGCGCCTTTCCTTCAACGGCCCAGGCGAAGCCATAGGTCACTTTCACGGCGCCATCCTTGTCAGACGGGCTCTTGCGCTCGTCCAGGTCCGGAATGGCGGCTTCGCACTCGGCGGCGACCCACTTGAACAGGTCCTCGTGGGACATCGGGTTATCGGGATCCTTGTCGGAGTTGTAAGGAAGGCCCTCGGCGAGAACGTGGTCGATCATCGGCGGGGTGTTCCACAGCGCGGTCAGAAGGAAGTAGATGTAAGCGCGCATCACACGGGCCTCGGCCACGCAGCGCTTGGTCGTAGCGGTCGGACCGCCCTCGGGCAGGCCGTCCTTGAAGTTGTCGATCACGAGGTTGCAGGCGTAGTTCACCTGGAACAGGTTCTTGTAGAAGTGGTCGACCACCTGGTTACCGGAGTCGAGGCGGAACTCGTCCAGCTGGGCCATGAAGTCGTTGTCACCGAAGTTGGAACCGGCGGCATACATATCGTCGCCGCAGTTGTTCAGGGCGGCCTTGTAGTCCGTATAGATGGAGCTGCCGTCCTGGCCGGTGATGCGGGTGGCGAACCGGGCGTACGCTGCTGCCAGTGCAGCCTCTGCATCAGCATCGGTCTGGTAGAAGTTCTCGATGGCCGTGACACCCTTCTGCGGGATGTCCAGGTTCTTCTCACAGGAGACTCCCATGAAAAGGGCGGCGATGGCGAGAATCGAGTAAACTATTTTTTTCATATTCCGTATTCTTTTAATCATTAGAACGTCAGGTTCACACCGAAGACAACCTTCTTGGTGGTAGGATAGGAACCGGAGTCGACACCACGGGAAGAGGTGCTGTTGAGGGAAGCGGTCTCAGGATCGGCACCCGGGTAGCTCGTGAAGGGGAAGTAGTCGTCCAGGGAGACGAAGAAGCGGAGGTCGCTGATGGCAGCCTTCTGGGTGATTGCACGCGGAAGCGTGTAACCGAGCTGGATCTGCTTGATCTTGAAGAAGGCACCGTTGAAGATGGCTGCGCTGGAGCTCCAGTAGTTCCAGTTGGTGGCCACCTGCTTGGCATCCGGATACTTGGCGCTGGCTTTGTTCACATTGGGGTTGCCCCAGGAATTCCGCCAGAAGGTGTTGAGGCCGTTGGTCTTGGGACGGTCGGCGGAGACCATGAGGTTGTAGATCTCGTTGCCGGCGACGCCGGTGCCGAAGAGGATGAAGTCGAGGCCCTTCCAGGCGAGGTTGACGGTCAGACCGTAGGTGAGGCTCGGAATACCTTCGCCCAGATACTGCTTGTCGTTCTCGTTCACGGTGTAGACGAGGCTGCCGTCTTCATTCGTGGTCTTTCCATCCTTGTTATAGTAATAAGGAGCACCGGTAGCCTGGTCCACGCCGGCATACTTGTAGCCGCGGAAGTACCAGATCGGGTAGCCGGCCTCGAAGGAGCTCACGAGAACTTCGTTCAGACCGCTGACGACGTCGGTGTTCAGACGGTCGACCAGGGAGTGGACTTCGAGGACCTCATTCTTGAGGGTGGAGAGGTTGGCGCTGATGCCGTAGCTGAAGTCACCGATGGTGTCCTTCCATCCGAGTTCGAACTCGAAACCGGTGTTGAGCACCTTACCGGCGTTCACCCAGGAGTTGGCCACACCGATTTCCGGCAGGTTCTCGACCTGGAGAAGGAGGTCGTTGGTGTACTTGCGGTACCAGTCGGCGGTGAAGGTGAGGCGGTTGTTGAGGAAGCGGGCGTCCAGACCGGCGTCATACTGCTCGGAGGTCTCCCACTTCAGTTTCGGGTTCGCCAAGCCGGACGGCATGGAACCATAAGCGGGTTCGGCGCCGCCGGTGGAAGGAGTGGCCTGGTAGTACTGGCCGTTCAGGGAGATGGAGGTGGAATAGCGGTAACCGCTCAGGACGTTGACGTTACCGTTGATACCCCAGGAACCACGGATCTTCAGGAAGGAGACGGCGTCGCGGCTGACGTTGTCGCGGAAGAACGGCTCGTTGCTGATGGTCCAGCCGGCGGAGACGGAGGGGAAGAAGCCCCAGCGTGCCTGCTTGGAGAGCTTGGAGGAGTCGAAGGCATCAGCACGGAAGTTGCCCTGGATGCTGTAGCGGTTGTCGAAGGTGTACATCAGACGGCCGAAGTAGGACAGCTGGGTGCTCATGCTCGGAGCATTGCCATAGCCTCTGTTCGTGGACTCGATGGGGTTCACATAGTCCATATAGAGGAAGTTGGGCTCGTAACCCTTGAGAGGGTTCGGACCGCTGGCGCTGAGGCTGGCGTTATCGGAATGGCTTTCGGTGTAGGACATACCGGCCATGGCGCCGACGTTGTGCTTGCCGAAGGTGCGGTTGTAGTTGACGAAGTTCTCCCACTGGTAGTAGAAACCGGTGTTCACGCCCGCGTCGATGGAGTGGTTCGCGGAGTTGGCCATGGAGGTCAGCCAGTACGGCGGGGTGTAGTTGTGGCTGCTGCTCTGGTTGATGCGGTAGCCGAAGCGGGAGGTGATGGTCAGGCCCTGGATCGGCATGAAGTTGGCGGCGAGGGAACCACGGATGTTGATGCCGCCGCTTTCTGACTGGGTCTTGTCACGCTGGAAGAGCGGGTTACCGGTGGCTTCCTCGAGGTACTTGGACGTGCCGTAGAAGTCGTTGTTGTGGGTCGGATCCGTCGGGATGGGGTCGCCGGCGGCGTAGTGCTCCTGCATACCGCCCGGGGTGTCCTCGAGCCTGGAGATGTACGGAGGAGTCAGCGGGTCGATGGAGACCACGGAGTTCAGCACGGAGCCGTAACCGCTGGAGACGGACTTGCGGTCCCACTTCTCGATGGAGTTGTTCGTGGAGATGTTGAACCACTTGAAGAGCTGGTAGTCGGCGTTGACCTGGGCGGTCAGACGATGATAGACATCCTTCTTGCCGACGAAGATACCGTCATTGTCCAAGTAGTTGAGGGAGGTGAAGAAATGTCCCTTGCTGTTACCACCCTGGAAGGTGATGCCGTTCTGCTTGGACCAGCTGGGCTGGAAGGCGGCGTCGTACCAGTCGGTGTCCGTTCCATTGTAATTGTTGGCATTCAGGAGATCCTGGGAGAGGTTGCCAATATAAGTTTGATACTCAATGTACTCTTTGGCGCGGAAGATGTCGGCCTTCTTGCCGAGGGACTGCAGGGTGAAGCGTCCGTTGTAGGTGATGTGGGCGGTGCCTTCCTGGCGGGTCTTGGTGGGGATGAGCACGACACCGTTACCTGCCTGCGCACCGTAGATGGCGGCGGAGGCGGCGTCCTTCAGGACCTCCATGGACTCGATCATGGAAGGATCGAGGTACTGGATGTTGTCCACTTTCAGACCATCGACGATGAGGAGCGGTCCGATAGTGCGGGAGTTCGAGGAATAACCACGGACGCGAATATCGGCACCGGAGCCCGGAGCGCCGGAGGAGGTGATGATCTGGATACCTGCGGCCTTGCCCTGGAGGGCGGCGGCGGCATCCGTCGTGGAACGGTTCTGCAGGTCTTCCGAACGGACGGAAGCCACAGCGCCGGTGAGGTCGCTCTTCTTCTGCACGCCGTAACCGATGACCACGGTCTCTTCGAGCATCTCGGTGTCATCCTCAAGGACAATGTTGAAGACGCTCTGGTTGCCGATGGCGAAGGTCTGGCTCTTGTAGCCGATGCTCTCGACGGAGATGTTGGCTCCGGCGGGAACGCTCAGGGAGAAGGCGCCGTTGAGGTCGGTGGCTGCGCCGATTCTGGTGTTGCCGACCACCGTGACCGCGGCGCCGATGACCGGTTCCCCGGACGTGTCGACAACCGTACCACTGATAGTGCGGTTCTGGGCAAAGGCGGAGCCTGCGCCCAGCAGACTTGCAGCGAGGATCGATACGAACATCACTGCTTTTGCAATACATTGCTTAGTCATACGAATATAATTTGGTTAGTGAGTTGGTTGCATTTTTTTGCAATCTGGTGCATTTTATTTGCATTAGGCGGTGTCTCACGACAGCTTGGCAAATGTATGTATTGCGCGTAAGGGATTATTATAGTATTGGTTCAAACTCCATAAAAATTCCGTCACTTCAAAAATAAGTGCGTCATTTAAAAAATCGTCCTGCAGACGTGGCAGGGAAGGTTTTCGATGCTTTTCCAGTTCAATCACAAAGATAATTGCCGGCGGCTGAAAGACAAAAAAAAAGGGTATATTTGCAATATGAAGAAAATCGGAATCTGCAGCGATCACGCCGGCCTGGAATACAAGACGCGGCTGATCGGTTATTTGCTCGGCAAGGGTTATGAAGTAGTCAATTTCGGCACGGACAGTCCCGAGAGCTGTGACTATGCCGACTTCGCGCACCCGATGGCGAACGCCGTCGAGTCGGGCGAGGTGGATGCCGGAATCGCCCTGTGCGGCACCGGCAACGGGATGGCGCTCGCGCTCAACCACCACAAGGGAATCCGCGCCGGCCTGGCCTGGAACCAGGCGGTGGCCAAGCTTGTCAAGGAACACAACAACGCCAACGTGCTCGTGATGCCCGCACGCTTCGTCTCCTACCGGATGGCGGTGATGATGGTGCGCGCCTGGATGACTACGCAGTTCGCGGGCGGCAGACACCAGCGCCGGATTGACAAGATCGTTCAGCCGTAACATCGAGGACTATCCCGAGGGGATCGTTCTGCCGGTGGACAAACCCTACCGGTGGACTTCCGCGGACGTGATCCGGAAGGTCAAGTACGCGGCAATCCGCCATTTCGGGAAAAAGAACCTGAAGGTCGGCCACGCGGGGACGCTCGACCCCCTCGCGACCGGCATCCTGCTGGTATGCATCGGCCCCGCTACGCGGCGCGCCGAAGAACTCCAGCGCTCCCCAAAAGAGTATGTGGCCGGCGTCACGTTCGGCGCCACCACACCTTCCTATGACCTGGAAAAGGAGATCGACCGCTTCTGCCCGCTGGAAGGCGTGTCCGAAGCGGCGCTGCGGGGCATATTGCCGGATTTCCTGGGCGAGCAGGACCAGGTGGCCCCGCTGTTCAGCGCCAAGTCGGTGGACGGGGTGCGGGCCTACGAGACGGCCCGGCGCCTGCTTCGGGAGGCCCGGCGCGAAGGGCGGGCCTTCGACCCCGGGGACGTGCTGCAGTCCAGCCGCATCGATATCTATGAACTGGAACTCCTGTCCTGGAGCGACTCGCCCGAGCAGGATTTCACCGACGACGGGCAGGGGCGCATCCGCGTCGCTTCGGTGGACGGCCTGAAGCTGCCTACCGCGAGCCTCCGCGTCGCCTGCAGCAAGGGTACCTATATACGCGCGTTGGCGCGCGACCTGGGCGAGGCCCTGGGCAGCGGCGCTTTCCTCAGTTCCCTGCGCCGTACGAAAAACGGTGGTTTCGATATCACCGATGCCTGGACCCTGGACGAAGTCCTGGGCGCATTGAATCAAAACGACTTGGCATAATGAGAAGTTTAACCCCTTTCCGCCTGCTCGTCGTGGCAGGCGTATTGCTGCTCTGCTGCGGAACGCTGTCGGCGCAGGGCGACTACGCATCCCTGATCCGCGAGAACCCCGACCGCGCCGCCGGCGTACACCATTCCTATGAATACCGTCCCGGCGTGACGACCGCAGTCCCGCGGGGTTACAAGCCGTTCTATGTCAGCCACTACGGCCGGCACGGTTCCCGGCGCAGCACCAGCAGTTCAGCACAGAAGGCGTTCGAATACATGGATTCCGCCCGGGTGGCGGGCATCCTGACCCCGCTGGGGGAGGAACTCTGGGCGGCCGTGAATGCCATCCACGACGATCATATCGACATGGTGGGCGAACTGACGCCGCGGGGCGGACGCGAGCACCGAGCCATCGCCCGGCGCCTCCACGACAGGGTGCGTCCCGTCTGGCACGACCGGCACCGCCGCCAGGTATCCGTCCAGTCCAGCAATGTACCCCGCTGCCTGCTCAGCATGGCGCATTTCACCGCCAGCCTGGACGACAACGCCCCGGGGCTGGTTTTCGACTTCGTGACCGGCGACCGCTATCTCAACCTGCTCGCGCACGACTATTATCATGGATCCGAGATTTCCGCCGCGAGCCGTGTCCTGATGAACAGCATGGCCCGGGAGAGCATCGATATCAGCCGTTTCATCCGGTCGGTCTTCATCGATGATCCGGAGCGCGTGTCGCGCGTCATCGCGGACCCGTACGATTTCGCGTACCAGATTTTCCTTTACGGGGGAATCCGCCAGTGCACCGAGACACCGGATGCCGACATCTTCGGCCACTTTTTCACGATCGACGAACTGATCGCGTTCTACCGATGCTATAACAGCCGCATTTACAATTCGATGGCCAATTCCGCCGAGTTCGGCGACCATGTGGTCTGGGCGGCGCGGGGTCTGGTCCGCGACATCATCGACCGCGCCGATGCGGCCCTGCGCGAAGGCAGCGCCACGGCGGCCGACCTGCGTTTCGGTCACGACTCGGGCATCCTGCCCCTGGCCGGCCTGATGGACCTGGTCGGCCCCGGCGACCGGCTGCATAACGCCGATGCCTCCGACAGCTGGCAGAGTTTCTTCGAGGTGCCGATGGGCACCAACCTCCAGATGGTCTTCTACCGCAAGCGCGGCGCCGAACCCCTGGTCAAGATCTGGTACAACGAGCGGGAGACGCAGGTGCGCGGCCTGCAGCCGGTAAGCGGCAGCTGCTACCGCTGGTCCGACCTGCGCGCCCACCTGGAGCGGCGGATCGCGCAGTTCGATTTTTAGCCTCAGGCAGCCTAGCCCAGCCGTTCGCGGAGGAAGCGCAGGCGGCGAAGGCCTTCTTCGTGGCCGATGAAGTGCAGGATATCACTGATACCCAGGCCGCTGGCAGCACCGCTCAGGGCCAGGCGGATGCAGTTCATCACCTTGCCGACCGGCATTTCGTGTGAACGGATGTACTCCTCGAGCGCGTCCGCGTCGGCGTTCTCCATGGCTTCCAGGGCCGCAGCGTAGATTTCCGGCTTGTAGAACTTGTCCACATCCTTGGCGAGGAAGGGCGCCGTGGCGGCGTCGTCATACACCTTGGCGCGGGGATCCGCCGGTCGGTTCGCATCCGCGGGCTTCTCACTGGCCGCACCGGCCTTGACACCGTATTTTTCGAACTCCGATGGAGCGATGAACAGGTAGGAGGCGATGGTCCAGAAGTCCTGCACGAAGGTGGCGCGTTCCTTGATCAGCGCCACCACGCCTTCCACGAAGGCCGGTTCGGGATGGAGGCCCTTCTCTTCCAGGCCGGGCATCCACAGGGCTGCCAGGTCCGCGTCGGAGCGCATCCGGAGGTATTCGCGGTTGTACCACTTCGCCTTGTCGGGGTTGAACTTCGCCCCGCTCTTGCCCACCTTGTCCAGGCTGAAGGCCTGCACGAGTTCGTCCAGCGAGAAGATCTCCTGCTCCGTGCCGGGATTCCAGCCCAGCATCGCCAGCAGGTTCACGAACGCATCCGGGAAGTAGCCGTCCTCGCGGTAGCCGCGGGAGGTTTCGCCGGCAGGGGAGGTCCAGCGCAGCGGGAACACCGGGAAGCCCATCTTGTCGCCGTCGCGCTTGCTCAGCTTGCCGTTCCCGACGGGCTTCAGCAGCAGGGGCAGGTGCGCGAAGCGGGGCTGGCTGTCCTGCCAGCCGAACGCCTCGTACAGCAGATAATGCAGCGGAAGGGACGGAAGCCACTCCTCGCCGCGGATGACCTCGGTAATTTCCATCAGGTGGTCGTCCACGATGTTGGCGAGGTGGTAGGTGGGCAGTTCGTCGGCCCGCTTCCACAGGACCTTGTCGTCCAGGGTGGAGCTGTCCACGGAGATGTGCCCGCGGATCAGGTCGTCCATCTCCACGATGCGCCCTTCGGGCATCCGGAAGCGGACGGTCCAGTCCGTGCGTTCCGCCAGCAGGCGGCGCACCTCGTCTTCCGGCAGGGTGAGCGAGTTGCGCAGTGCGCCGCGGGTGAGGTGGTTGTAGATGAAGGTCTCGCCGCGGGCCTCGGCTTCGGCGCGGGCCTTCTCAAGTTCCTCAGCGGTGTCGAAAGCGTAGTAGGCGGCCCCGGCGGCGACGAGCTGCTCGGCATACTGCCGGTAGATTCCGCGACGCTGGCTCTGGCGGTAGGGGGCGTGAGGGTGGCGTTCGGAAGGCGTTTCCACCACATTGCCTTCGGCGTCCACGCCTTCGTCGGGGTAGATGCCGCACCAGCGCAGCGACTCGATGATGTACTGCTCGGCGCCGGGTACGAAACGGTTGGAGTCGGTGTCCTCGATGCGGAGCACGAAATCACCGCCTTTCTGCTTGGCGTACAGGTAGTTGTACAAGGCCGTCCGGACGCCGCCCATATGCAGCGGCCCGGTCGGCGAGGGGGCGAATCTTACGCGGGTCCTGCTCATGACTGGGTCCTCCGGATGGCGGGAATGTTCTCCAGTTCGGCGCGCGACTCGTTCTTGGCCAGGATGAGGGCCGGCTTGCGGTCGAGGTCGAAGTTGAAGGTCCGGACGTTGCTCTTGCTGTTGAAGCCGATCTGCTGGGAGCCGCCGTCCTCGAACAGGGAGATGCCCTCGCCGCGGGCCGTCGCCGTCTTGTCGTACACGAAGTCGCGGTTGATCATGATGTAGTTGCCCATGTCCTTGGCGGGGCCGATCACGTCGGAGAAGCGGAGTCCGGTCACGATGGAGGTGATGCGGATGGTGTCGCCGATCTCGGGATCGTCTTCCCAGATGAGGCCGCGCTTGAAGTTGTTGGCGCGCCCGGTGTATTCGTCGATCTTCTTGTTGATCTCGCTGAGGTCGTCCATCGTCAGGCCGTGCTCGTTGTGGCCGCAGGTGATGTTGACGAGGACTTTCTTCGCGGTCTTGAGGTCGAAG
>JAEEGL016071405.1_pt1 | contig 13925 bp, 11 predicted proteins | sample 9134231 | NCBI WGS metagenome assembly JAEEGL01 (sample SAMN16246548, study PRJNA631951) | gut metagenome | biome: gut microbiome; feature: rumen; material: fiber-attached | host: Bos | place: Iran: Karaj | collected 2018-10
CCAGATTAAGCCTCAATGGAATTAATCCATTGAGGCTTAATTTTTGTCTTGAGTGAGATGAGAAGCTCCTTCTGGAGTTCGAGCGACTTGCGAGCAGAGTGCAGAGTGCTTTTGTCAAGTGATAAAATCACGCAGGCAAAACACGTAGACACGTTTCACGCGAACGAGCAAGACAGTCTCTTCATGCCCAGATTAACTAAAACAGACCGATTATTAATCGGTATGTTTTTCTTGCTGTAGAATTATTTTGTCGGGTTAAAACCCGACCTATTTACTCTTGTGGTTCTTTTTTTAATGGCGGGGTTGGCGGGGCAAGGTTCGAACTTTTGAGAAAATATATAATACATCTTCTTAGACATGAAACAGATAAAATATGTAAATTAATCACCCAATTGATTTTGTAAAAATCTTGTAATGTTTAGGCAATTTTTTAAGAGAAAAAGACTTTATATAGATAGAGGATTATTTCTTATTTGGGGAAAATATGTCTGATACTATATCAAAAGTTACATATTCACAAAATGATAAATTATATGCGGGGATGAAAAAAGATTATGTCCGCGCACAAATCGACATGCAGGAATTTAAAACAGACCATAAACGTGAAAAAGCATATAATAAACAAGTAAAGATTTTTGATTATGCAGATGGTTCGGTTGACGTGGTAAAGGACGGAATAATTTCAGAAGAAGAAATTCTTGCATATGACAATAAAGAAAAAACAAAAAATACTTGGAAAACAATAGGATTTATTGCTCTTGGCATTGGATTAACTGTCGGAACAATAGTTATGGCTAAAAAATTAACACCAAAAATACAATATGAAATAACTACAAAAAAATATATGAAAGAACATTTTGGCAGAAATATATCCATTTCTGAAATACCTCGAACAACGAAGCAGGATTGTAAACTTATAGAACTGCCACAAGAATATAAACATGGTATAGGTAGTTTTTCTGATTGTAATGCTTCTACATATGCTATGGGAATAACGAGCAAAGAAAGATATATCGAGTTAGCAAAAACAAATCCTATTGTAGCAAAAAATATGGTTGATAAACCTTATCTGTTTGAATTTAGTGAAGAGGAAGCTATCAGTAAAAAAATACTTGATAGTGCTTTTAAAAAGAAGTCACCATTAGGGAAAACTTGTCTGGAATACAGGGGTGCAACATTAAAAGTGAATAGCCCTTTTTACAAAAAAATATCTGAATTAAAAAAAGGAGATATATATACTGAACCAGGATATATATGGACAACTCCGATACCTGGGTATGCATTCGGGAACTATGCCAGTAAATCTGCATGTGCAGAATTAGCAAAAGAAACAGCAGAAATACAATATAATGTATTATTAACTGAAGGCAGCAGAATACTTTGTGTTGACAGATGCCATCATCCGGAAACATTAATAAAAGGAAGTTTTAAAGTATGCGACGTTATAAAAACCGGTAACGATATTGAATTATTTGTTGAGCATATCATTTAAAAATAATATTTAACGACGAGGCTTGTCTTGCTCGTTCGCGTTGAACGGCAATTCCGAGTTTTGCCTTCGTGATTTCATCACTTGGCAAAAGCTCTCCAGCCTCCGCTCACTCACGCCGAACTCGGGCAGGTTTAAAACAACCTGCAGCGAGTTCTTACCTCTTTATTCCACAACTTTTGACAAAAAAATAAGTCCAACAAGTGGACTTATTTTTTCGTTAATGGCGGGAACGACGAGGCTCGAACTCGCGACCTCTTGCGTGACAGGCAAGCGCTCTAACCAGCTGAGCTACGCTCCCGCGTTTCTGTCACTCGTTAAATATAATATGCTGAAAAATTTTTTGCAATACTTAAATTTAATCCGCATTTGTAGTTTTGCTCTGCTACTTAAAGAGACTACTGTATTGTACACATAAATAACAAATAAAATTTTGTACTTTCAACCTTCCATTTAATATTTACCCCCGCCCACCCATGTTGACAGCTAAAAATGTTTCTTATATAATCATGGTCTAATCGCAGACAGTTAGTATCCTGTTAGGATTTAAATCCAAAAAAGCTAGCCGAGATTGGAAACCGGGGCAAGAGAACAAAGCTTACCTCAGTCCAAACAGAAAACACTTGAATATAAATAGCGTATTTATGATTGAGTAGATTTTGCGATTAAGAAAAAAGATTGCAAAGTCTTTTTTAATATTGAAAATTACAAGTTTAATATGAAAATTAGGTCGAAATTTTTATAGGAAATATAGGTAAAAGGAGCAAAAAATGTCAACAAAAGCTTTTAAAGAAAACAAAATCTCTCTAATTAAAGAGAAAATCGATAAAGCACAAGTTGCAATTGTTACCGAATACAAAGGCTATACGGTAGAAGAAATTACTAACCTTAGACGTGCTCTTCAAAAAGAAGACGGCGACTATATGGTTACTAAAAACACCTTGGCAAAACTCGCAATTAAGAACACACCTTATGAAGTTTTGGCAGATAGCCTAAAAGGACCTATCGCTATTGCGTTTGGGTTCGGTGATCAGGTAGCACCGGCAAAAGCTTTATCTAAATTTATTGATGATACTAAGAAAGGTGAAATCCTTGCTGCAGCTATGGATGGCAAGTTATTGTCAGCTAAAGATGCAAAAGCATTGGCTAAATTGCCTTCAAAAGCAGAAATTTATGCAAAAATGCTTGGTTGTATCAATTCACCTGCATCAGGTATTGTCGGTGGTATCAACGGCGTTATGTCAGCTCTTGTCAGAGCAGTCGCAGCTGTTAGAGATACCAAACAAGCGTAAGGTTTACGCACTATAAAACAAAAAGTAATACTACAGAAAAATAAAAAGGAGAAAAATCATGAGTGTAGAAGCAAGGTTAGAATCAAGTGAAAAATTAACAGTATTAGAAGCATCTGAATTAGTAAAAGCTATGGAAGAAAAATTCGGCGTATCTGCTGCTGCTCCTGTAGCTGTTGCCGCTGCTCCTGCTGCCGGCGCTGCTGCTCCTGCTGCAGAAGAAGAAGCTTCTGAAGTAAACATTATCTTGGCATCAGTTCCTGCTGATAAGAAGATTGCAGTTCTTAAAGAAGTACGTGCTATCACAGGTTTAGGCTTGAAAGAAGCTAAAGACTTAGTTGATGGTGCTCCTAAAGCAATCAAAGAAGGCGTTAAGAAAGAAGATGCTGCTGCTATCAAGAAACAACTTGAAGATGCAGGCGCTACTGTTGAAATCAAGTAGTTTGACATTTTTTAAACTAATAAAAGGCGGGTTTTTACCCGTCTTTTTTAGTCCAATTCCGAATAGCAAATGTTTACTATACTTAAAATTCTATAGACATTAGTAATTTTTCGATATACTATATCCATGCACGATAGTTTAGGAAATATAAATGAGCAAAAGTACAAAAGAATTAGTTATAGGAATCCCGAGAGGTATGTCATTTTACGGCAATTATCCGTTTTGGTATGGATTTTTTAAGGCTCTTGGGTTTGAAATAGTTCTTTCCGACCCGACAACTAAGCAAACTATGTCTGATGGTTCGGCTCTTGTTGTAACAGAAACTTGCCTGCCCATAAAAATATATTTGGGACATATAATTAACCTTATAAATAAAGGGGTTAAGGATATCTTCGTTCCATCCTTGCAATCAATTGCACCCAAAGTTTATAACTGCTCTAAAATCAGAGGGTTACCCGATTTAGTTAGAAATGTTGTAAAAGGCGACTTCAGAATAATTGAACCAACGTTGGACAAATCCGCAAAAAATCAGGGTTTATATGCATTCTTAAAAGAATCTGTTGCCTCTTTTGGCATAACAAGTCTTGAAGAAATAAAGCGTGCTTCTAAAGAAGGATGGAAAGTTTATAACAATTTTCACGTGATGATGCGTTCCGGAATGAGTTATAAAAAAGCCCTAAAATATGCGCTGGATGGCAAAATTTCTATTGAAACTCCTGAAAATACCGGGATGATAAATGTTGCTCTTGTCTCGCATGGATATAATATTTATGATGAAAGGGCTTCGATGAAGATTTTCAACAAGCTTGAAAAGATGGGTGTAAACGTCTATACAGCATTGCAGTTAACGGATGAACAAATGCAAGAAGGTCTTTCGGCAATTGGTTCACATAAATATTGGGCAAACAGTGCTGAAATGTCCGGTGCGGCGGGGCACTACCTCAAAGATAACAAAATTGATGGAATAATAACCCTGAATGCTTTTGGCTGCGGCCCGGATTCATTGATGATTGAAAGCATAACCAGAAAAGCCAAAGATTCGGAAAAACCCCTTTTGGTACTGACAATCGACGAACACACAGGCGAAGCCGGTTTTGTTACAAGACTGGAAGCATTTATTGATATGCTTTTTAGAAAAAAACGTTCATCAATCGTTAATAATATTGATATTAACGAAGACTTTACTCCCCAGACAAATGTTTGCCAAAATGTTCTATACAAGTAAGGTGTACTTGTATAGAACCGATTCTACCATTTTAGCAAATCTTCGACCGTAAATCGCTTTTTTTTCTGCGTCTCCTTATATCGCAGCAGTTTCTCATACAGTGGATTCGTATGATACTCCGCATCAGGTCGAGTTACATTCTCCCTTTCTGGTATCCGCTCTTGAGCTTCAGTGTTTATTTTTGTATTACTAATTACAGTAAATTTTGGTAAATTTTCTCTTGTCATGTTGCCTCTCTTATAACAATTTTATGTATTTGTATGTAATATTCCTATGCGGAATATGTTTGTATTAATATACCTCTTTTTCTGTTATTTATCTCTTATATATATATTAAGTATTTAACTTATAAAAAATTGCCTTTTTAATCGTATTTTGTTAAGTTTTGTAACAAATTGGTTAAAATTTTAGTAATTTGTAAATATTTCTTCATATTATATAAGGCTTTCGGCATTGATTGTGATACACTGTTCTTGTAAACCAACACAAGTTTTGGAAGGAAAAAAGATTTATATGGATATATTTTCAATATTTACCTTATGCGGGGGACTGGCATTCTTCCTTTATGGAATCAATTTAATGTCCTCAGGATTAGAAAAGATAGCAGGCGGACGATTAGAGAGTTTACTCAAAAAGATGACATCTAATCCGGTAAAAAGTTTCACCCTTGGAGCTGTAATAACAGCTATTATACAATCTTCATCTGCTGTTACAGTTATGCTTATTGGTCTTGTAAATTCCGGGATTATGAATTTATCACAAACCGTAACAGTAATTATCGGCGCAAATTTGGGAACCACAATAACAGCTTGGATGTTAAGTTTAACAGCAATACAGGAAACAGCGGGAGTATTTTTCAAATTGTTGAGACCTGAAACATTTGCTCCTGTCCTTGCTTTTATTGGGATTATTATGTTCATGACCGCGAAAAGCAACAAACGTAAAAGCGCAGGTTCAATTTTTATAGGTTTTGCAATTTTAATGTTTGGTATGGAAACAATGGCCGGAGCTATGTCTCCGCTTGCTGATATGCCAAGCTTTAGAAATACTATGGTAGCATTTACAAACCCAATATTAGCCTTTTTAGTTGGTATGGTTATTACAATGATAATCCAAAGCTCTTCTGCATCAATTGGTATTTTACAAGCTCTTACTCTTGTAGCAGGAGTGTCGTGGGAAGTCGCAATACCTATAATATTAGGTCAAAATCTGGGTACATGTATTTCTGCTATTGTTGCAAGTATTGGCGTGAACACCAATGCCAAGAGGGTAGCCGGTATACATGTTATTTATAATATACTAAGCGTGGGCATCTGTTTCCCTGCTTTTATCATAATAAATTCATTAATAAACATACCGTTAATGAAAATGAATATTAATCCTTTTGAAATAGCTATTTTCCACACTGTATACAATATCTTTACAGCATTTATGCTTCTGCCTTTTGTAAAATTTATAGAAAGTCTTGCAATAAAATTTATTCCGGATAAAAAAGAAAAAGAAGAGGACAAAACAGTATTTCTGGACGACAGGCTTCTGCTTGTCCCGACTTTTGCGGTATCAGAGTGTTACAAACAAACCCTAAAAATGGCTGAATTAGTTGAATTTAACTTCATAACTTCTACTAAAATGCTCAAAAGTTACCATGAAAAGAAAGCCGAACAGATATGCAACAATGAAATTAATATTGACCGGTATGAAGATAAACTTGATGCTTTCTTGCTAAAACTATCGGGTAAAGAACTTTCAGAAGAAGATAGTAATAAGATTTCTCAATTACTTCTTGCAATAAGTGATTTTGAAAGAATTGGCGACCACGCTTCCTATATACTCAAAATAGCTGAAAAGCTCAAAGAAAGCGAGAAAAAGCTTTCCGAAGAAGCGGTTGAAGAACTCAAAGTCATCGTGCATGCAGTTTCAGAAATATTCATGGTAACAATGGAAGCATATAAAACCGACAACTTACAACTTGCGCAAGAAGTAGAACCATTGGAAGCAGTTATTAAAAAGATTATCAGAAAAGTTAAAAACCGTCATATACAAAGACTCAAAGACGGTTTATGTACTGCTGAAGTCAGTTTTATGTTTTCTGACCTTATGAATGATTTAAGAAGAATCGCAGCACATTGCGGCAATATCGCCACAAGCGTTATTCAATTGTATGACAAATCAATAGATAAACATGAATACAATCACAGAAATAAAGATGAAGACATAGAGTTTATTAATAAGTACGAAAATTATAAATCAAGATTTTCTGTTTCCGGCAAGCAGAATAAAGAAATTATTGAAAAGGTATAAAATTTATGAGTGAAAAATCCGAAAAAGCCAAGGAGTTGTTCAAATTCGGTTATAACTGTTCGCAATCGGTTTTGGGCGTATTTTGTGAAGAATTGGGGATGGATTTTGAAAAAGCTATGAAGATTGCAGCACCATTTGGTGGCGGAATGGGGAGAATGAGAGAAGTCTGCGGAACCGTTAGCGGTATGTTCATGGCCGCAGGACTCATGTTTGGTGATATTGATTCTAAAGCAGATTTATATAAAAGGATTCAAGACTTGGCTGCAAAATTTAAAGAACAAAACGGAAGTATTATCTGCAGAGAACTTTTGCAGGGCATTGAAAGCTCAACATCACCTACCCCTAGTGAAAGAACAGAAACATACTATAAAAAACGCCCATGTGTAGAGCTTGTAGGTGATGCTGTCGAGATTTTTGAAAATTATATTAGAGAAAATCAAACTGCAATACGAACTTAAATCAATAAAAATTTCTTTTTATAATAAAAAGTGGGCAAAGCTAAATAGCTTTGCCCACTTCATTTTATTTATTAGAACTATACACTAGCTAACTGTTTTCTCGGATTAGCGATAGCTGCCTGTGCTGCAGCAAGTTTTGCTTGAGGAATTCTAAATGGTGAACAAGATACATAGTTAAGTCCGATTTTGTGAGCGTACTTAACTGAATCCGGATCTCCGCCGTGTTCACCGCAAATACCACCAACTAATGAATGGTTAACCGCTTTACCTTCATTAATAGACATTTCAATTAATCTGCCAACACCCTTTTGGTCAAGTGTGATAAACGGATTTGAAGGAAGAATCTTTTGTTCAACATAGTTCTTTAAGAATTTACCTTCAGCATCATCACGTGAATAACCAAATGTCATTTGGGTAAGGTCGTTTGTACCATATGAGAAGAATTCAGCTTCTGTTGCAACTTCGTCAGCAGTCAATGCTGCACGAGGAATTTCAATCATAGTACCGAATTTGTAATCTACTCTGATACCTTTTTCATTCATAACCTGTTCAGCGACTGCAACTAATGTAGCTTTAGCTGTCTTAAGTTCATTGATATGACCAATTAGCGGAATCATTATCCAAGGTTGGATTTTAGCACCTTCTTTAGCCAAATCACAGCAAGCTTCAAATATTGCTCTAACCTGCATTTCATTGATTTCAGGGTAAGTTAAACCTAAACGGCATCCTCTCAAGCCCATCATCGGGTTAGATTCTGATAAGTTTTCAACAATTTCAAGCATTTTTTCGTCTTCAGAATAGTCTTGATTTAATGCTCTCTTTGTAGCAACTTTTTCAATCAATTCTATCTTAGAAGGTAAGAATTCATGCAACGGCGGATCAAGTAAACGAACCGTAAGAGGTTTATCACCCAATGCCTTAAACATTGCATAGAAATCTGAATACTGCATAGGAAGTAAGTGAGAAAGAGCTTCTTTTCTTGCTTCTGTAGTAGATGCAATAATCATTTTTTGTACCCAAGGAAGTCTGTCAGGATCCATGAACATATGCTCTGTTCTGCAAAGACCAACACCTTCAGCACCAAATTTCTTTGCATTTTCAATATCTTTAGGAGTATCAGCATTAGCTTCTACATGTAATTCTTTAATGTCATCAACCCAAGAGAAGAATGTTTCGAAATCTTTATCAAGACCGGCTTGAACCATTTCAATAGCACCTTCCATAACTTCACCTGTTCCGCCATCAAGAGAAATAATATCATCTTTATGGAATACGGTTCCATCAGCACAAGTGATTGTTTCTTTTGCAAGGTCAATAATCAAATCTTCACAACCTGAAACACAAGGTTTACCCATACCTTTAGCAACAACTGCTGCGTGTGAAGTTGCACCGCCTCTGAGAGTAAGAACACCTTGAGAAACAGCCATACCATGAATATCATCAGGACAAGTTTCAATTCTTACTAAGATAACTTTCTCGCCTGCTTCACCACGTCTTGCTGCTTCTTCTGTATCAAATACAATCTTACCTACTGCAGCACCCGGAGATGCGTTAACACCTTTAGAAACTTTGTGAGAGTGTTTAACTTTATCCGGATTAAAACAAGGCAACAATACTTGGTATACAGAATAAGGATCAACTTGGTTGATAGCTTCTTCTTTAGTAATAATACCTTCATTATACATATCAACAGCAATTTTGATAGCAGCTTTAGCTGTTCTTTTACCGTTTCTTGTTTGTAAAATCCAAAGTTTACCACGTTCAACAGTAAATTCCATATCTTGAACATCATGGTAACCTTTTTCAAGTTGTTTTGCGATTTCTACATATTGACGGTAAATATCAGGCATATCCGTTTCCAATTCAGCAATCTGTTTAGGAGTTCTTATACCTGCAACAACGTCTTCACCTTGAGCATTAACAAGATATTCACCATAAAATTTATTTTCACCTGTAGCAGGGTTACGAGTAAATGAAACACCTGTTGCACAATCATTACCCATATTACCGAATACCATTGTTTGAACATTGACAGCAGTACCGTAATTGTGATCAATTTTGTTCATGTTTCTGTAAGCAACTGCCCTAGGAATATTCCAAGAACGGAATACAGCTTCGATAGCTTCTTGAAGTTGTACATAAGGATCTTGTGGGAATTCTTTTCCTGTTACTCTTTTAATTGTTTCTTTGTAAATAGGAATCAAGGATTTCCAGCCGTCAGCGGAAATTTGTGTATCTTCTGTTACACCTTCACGAGCTTTGACTTTTTCAACTTCAGATTCGAAGTATTTTTGTCTATCCATTTCCCAAGCTACCGAACCAAACATAGTCAAAAATCTTCTGTATGAATCGTAGCAGAATCTTGGGTTGTTAGTTAATTTAACCATTGCCTCAACTGTTTCATCATTTAAACCAAGGTTAAGAATAGTTTCCATCATACCAGGCATAGAAATTCTTGCACCTGAACGAACTGAAACTAAAAGTGGATTGTTTAAATCACCAAACTTTTTACCTGCTTGTTCTTCAACAGTTTTCAAAGCATATTTTACTTCATCCATCAAACCATCCGGCATTTTGTTACCATGGTTAATGTAGTCCATACAAGTTTCTGTTGTAATTGTTAATCCCGGAGGAACAGGAAGACCTAAATTAGTCATTTCTGCAAGGTTTGCACCTTTACCGCCGAGGAGAGCACGCATATTTGCGTTACCTTCTCTGAATAGCCATACTCTTTTTTCAGCCATTTTATATTTCTCCTTCTTTGTTTTGTCAGGACAAAATCCTGACCTACATTACTTTTTTGATTTGTGTAGTGTACCTTTCAGCGCACCTCTACAAAAGAGCATAACATGAAGGTTTTTCAATGTAAACCGCAAAAAGCTAATATTTGTAATTATTTACGCAATTATTTCGGCAACTGCTTCAGGATGTGAATTTAGAAAATTTAATATATCCTTTAAAAATGGATGGACACCTGCTTGCATGCTCAAATCTATGACTTTCATATCATCTGTCATTTCTTGAGCCGGAACTCTGACATATGCTTTTTTATCGGTGCCCACCAGGCTAAACTGGAAAACACCATCTGATCCATATACACGTGCCATTGTCTCCGTTAAATCTCTGTTTGTATCAAAATCTTCCTTTGTCATTTGTAATAACAAATTAGAATTATCGCCTATTTGAATTTTTGGTGAGCAACTTCCTTCTTTTCCTACAAATTTACACAATCTCTCTGATTTAGACGACATACAGGATGCACTATCAGTAATAGCTTGGCCAATACGTCCGGCACTTAGCGATTCGTAAGACTTTGGCATAATTTTGCCACTAAAGTTAGTACTTGCATTATATGAGTACGGAATAACTGGTGTAATGTTCATTTTTTCTCCTTTTAACCTTTTATATTTATACCTTTATTATTAGCATAAAAACATGTAAAAAAATTTTTTGCTATTTTAATTCTGCATTTGGTATAATTTGGAAAGCAAAGAGGATAAAAGTATGAAATTGAATACAAATTATGACAGCTTAGAACAAAGTTATTTATTTTCAACTATTGCAAAGAAAGTAAACGAATTTGCACAAAATAACCCTGACAAAAAAATTATCCGTCTAGGAATTGGTGATGTTACCAAGCCTTTATGCCAAAGTGTAATAAGTGCAATGCACAAAGCAGTTGATGAGATGGGTATTCAGGAAACATTCAGAGGTTATGGCCCCGAACAAGGTTATGATTTTTTAAGAATCGCTGTTCAAAACTATTATAAAAATCATAACGTTAATTTAGATTTAGATGAAATCTTTATTTCTGACGGGGCTAAGAGCGATTTGGGGAACATACTTGATATATTTGATAAAGATAATATCGTTTTGGTTCCGGATCCGGTTTATCCTGTTTATGTAGATACAAATATTATGGCGGGACGCAAAGTTGTCTTTGCAAGTGCAAATGAAGAAAACCGCTTTTTACCTGCGCCAGATGAATCTGTTAAAGTTGATATAATATACATTTGTTCGCCAAATAATCCGACAGGTGCAGCTTACAATAGAGAACAGCTGCACAAGTGGGTTAAATATGCACTTAAGAATAAAGCGATAATTCTATATGATGCGGCTTACGAAGCATTCATTGAAGATAATACAATCCCCCACAGTATTTATGAAATTGAAGATGCGAAATCTTGTGCAATAGAATTTTGTTCACTGTCCAAAACAGCAGGATTTACCGGAACAAGATGCGGTTACACAATCGTTCCTGCTGCGTTGGGTAAATTAAATAAGATGTGGGTTCGCAGACAAACAACAAAATTTAATGGTGTCCCTTATGTAGTTCAACGTGGTGCAGAAGCAGTTTTTACCGAACAAGGGCAAAAGGAAATTAAGGTAAACATTAATTATTACAAAAAGAATGCAAAAATAATTTCTGACACACTGAAAGAACTTGGTATTTGGCACGTTGGCGGAGAAAATTCTCCTTATATATGGTTAAAATGCCCTAATAATATGGCTTCTTGGGAATTTTTTGACTACTTACTCAACAACGCTCAAATAGTAGGAACACCGGGGGCTGGGTTTGGTAAAAACGGCGAAGGATTTTTCCGATTAACATCATTCGGATCATACGAGAACACACTTGAAGCTATGGAAAGAATCAAAAAGCTTTTTAAATAACGCATGCATTACTTTTTCATGAGACTCTGTCTTGCAATTAAACCTTTAGCCTTTACAATATAAGTGTAAATAATACACTAGAGATTATGGGTACAATGTTATGTCATCAAAAAATATCAGAAATATAGCAATAATAGCTCACGTTGACCACGGCAAGACGACGCTGGTTGACTGTCTTTTAAAACAAAGCGGAGTTTTCAGAGAAAATCAACAAGTTCAAGAACGTGTACTTGACAGTAATGACCTTGAAAGAGAAAGAGGAATTACTATTCTTTCCAAAAATATTTCAATAAATTATAAAGGCATAAAAATCAATGTTGTTGATACCCCTGGGCATGCTGATTTTGGCGGTGAAGTTGAGCGTGTTTTGGGTATGGTTGACGGTGCATTATTAATCGTTGATGCAGCAGAAGGTCCTATGCCACAAACAAGATTTGTACTTTCAAAAGCTTTAGAATTAGGAATTAAAATTATTGTTGTTATAAATAAAATTGATAAACCTGCGGCAGAACCATTAACTTCTCTCGATAAAGTATTTGATTTGTTTACGGAACTTACTGACAGAGAAGATTTAATAGACTTCCCATTTATATTTTCAAGCAGTTTAAATGGTTATGCAATAAAAGAACTTGACGATCCTAAAAAAGATATGATTCCGCTTCTCGACTGTATAGTCGAAAATATTCAAGAGCCGGAGGGCGATTCTGAGAAGCCTTTCCAATTCAGAGCTACCACACTTGATTACAATGACTATGTCGGAAGAATTGTTGTAGGGAGAATTGCAAATGGAGTTGTACATTCTCAAGATATTGTAGCTTGGGTGAAAGCTGATGGCGGAATAAGTAAAGGTAAAATAACAAAATTATTCGGGTTTAAAGACTTGGGCAGGGTTGAAATTGATTCTGCAGAGGCAGGTGATATTGTCGGCATTGCAGGATTTTCTGATATACAAATCGGGGAAACACTTTGCGACCCAAATAATATAAATCCTTTACCGCTTATTAAAGTTGATGAGCCAACTTTGCAGATGAATTTTTCCGTAAATGACAGTCCGTATGCAGGTCAGGAAGGTAAATTTGTAACTTCAAGACAAATAAGAAAAAGACTCTATGACGAACTCGAAAAAAATGTAAGTTTGAGAGTTGAAGATACAGATTCTACGGATTGTTTCAAAGTTTCAGGCAGGGGTGAACTTCATCTTGGAATTTTAATTGAAACAATGCGTAGAGAAGGATTTGAATTTCAGGTTTCGAAACCGGAAGTTATATACAAAGAAATTAACGGAGAACAATGTGAACCTTTTGAGAATCTGTTGATCGATGTTCCGGAAGAATATGCGGGTGGTGTCATTGACAGACTATCCGGAAGAAAAGCCACTATGCTTGAGATGAATAATGCAAACGGAAGAACAAAGATGAAGTTCTCAATTCCGGCAAGAGGATTAATCGGGTTCCGCTCAGAATTTATCCGCATGACCCGTGGTGACGGAATTATGTATCACACATTTGATGAATACAAACCATATGCAGGCGATATTCCAAAACAAAGAAGCGGTTCAATTCTTGCTCACGAACAGGGTGAAGCTATTCCTTATGCTCTTGCACAGTTTGAAGATAGAGGTGTATTTTTTGTAACACCGCACACAAAAGTTTACAGAGGAATGATCATAGGCGAAGGAAACAAGGCGCAAGATATTGTTGTTAACATTTGCAAAACAAAGAAACTTACGAATATGAGAAGTTCTACTGCAGATGTTATGGTTACATTGCAGGCACACAAAGAACTGTCGCTTGAGGAATGTCTCGAATATATAGGAGATGATGAGCTTGTTGAAATTACCCCACAAAATATAAGAATGCGTAAACAAGATTTGGTTAAATTTCACAGCATTTAGTTTTTCTATTTAATAATTGAAGAAATAAATTTTATAGAATCATCCCTAAGTTCTTTGAAGAAATCAACTGTAAGTTTTGATAACGGTCTTTCGTCCATCTTGTCAAAAATAGCATATAAAGGTTCGCCGCCATTATTAAATCTCATTTGACGG
>JAEEGL016085616.1_pt1 | contig 13925 bp, 11 predicted proteins | sample 9134231 | NCBI WGS metagenome assembly JAEEGL01 (sample SAMN16246548, study PRJNA631951) | gut metagenome | biome: gut microbiome; feature: rumen; material: fiber-attached | host: Bos | place: Iran: Karaj | collected 2018-10
AATTCCTTTGCGCCCGGGAGCGGATCGATCTGTGCGATAACATCCTGGATCTCCTTGAGGCCAAGTCCGTGCTCTCTTAAGATGCCCAATCTCCAGTGCATGAGCTTGTCATAATCAGGCTCATCTCTTGTTGTGCGTGTAAGTTCGGGAATACCGGTCTTTTTCGAGAACTCGATCCAGATCTCAGGTACCAGAACGCCTTCCATATCAAGACAAACAATGTTCATAAGTCTTTCCTCCCCTTAGATAGTAGCATATATGAATGAACCGGCATTGTAACCCATGCCATACATACCGAAAACCAGTGTGCCGACCAAAAGGAACATGAATGCTGCCCATAAGAGGACAATGCCCTTTTTCCTCAGCATCTCGATAAACATCCTCGGCTTGTCATCTTCGCTAGGCTGATACTTGTAAGCATCAACTGCCGCAACGACCAGTACGCCGATGATAAGAACGATGAGATTCTTAATATCCATTCCGCAGGATGAGAAATTAGCCCAGTTGAAGGCCGCGCCCCTGCGGAAGATCGCTGCATACATATCGACTGCATCCATGACCGTTGCCGATCTGAAGAATACGAATCCCGTGAGCATCAGGATAAAAGTACGTACTGACTGGAATATCCTGAAATAGAGCTTGTCAGCTCCGATCTTCGGACGGATCTTCTTAAACAGAGGTTCAAAGATCATGCCGAGCACGATGTAGATAAAGTGCAGGATTCCTGAACCGATAACGTAATTCCAGAGGCCACCGTGCCAGTAACCGACCGCGAACCACAGGATAAACAGAGCGATGTAAGTAGGAACCTTCTTGCCGTTCTTCTTGCCGAACTTTGCCTTTGCCCAGTCACCGATCTTGATGAGCGGTTCGCTCTTTAAGACAGGGTACATGAGATAGTCGCGAAGCCATGCGCCGAGAGTGATGTGCCATCTTCTCCAATACTCTTTTACGGTCTTTGAGAAGAACGGACAGTTGAAGTTCTCTGGCAGTTCGATGCCGAGCATGTGGGATACGCCGATGACGACTTCCATGCATCCTGAGAAGTCACAGTATAGCTGGATCGCGAAGAAGAATACGCCGAGCGGTACATACCAGCCGGTGAAGTTAACGTGGTCACCGTAGATCATGTTAACGACCATTGCGGCACGGTCAGCAATGACGAGCTTTTTGAAAAAGCCCCATGCGACCCTTACAGCGCCGTCAGTGATGCGTGATATCGAGAACTTAACTTCCTTCGCCTTCTCGAACTCAGCAGACAGAGCCGCATACGTGTTCATAGGACCGGACATCAGCTGCGGGAAATATGTCGAGAACAGCAATACCTTGAAGAAGTTCTTCTCAGGAGCGATCTTCTCCCATCTGCAGTCCAGGATATAACCTGATGTCTGCAAAACATAAAAAGACATTCCGACCGGAACCGCGAACAGGAAGAACGAATTCGCGCCGTCCACAGCGCCGAACAGCTGGTTCAGTCTGTCTGCAGCCAGGCCGATGACGTTATAGTATTTGACTGCGCAGAGCAGCGCGATGTTGATGATAACCGTTATGGCCGCAGCCGCGTTGCGCGCGCCGTTGCCCCTGCCCGGGCCTGCCAGCAGGCCTCCGATATAGCAGAGCACAGCCGATACGATTACGAATACGAGTGTGTAAAATCCGAGGAACGCCGCGAAAGCAAGGCTCGCCGCCGTCACCACCCAGAGCCTGATGCTCTTAGGCAGTACATAATACAGCAGTACGACTGCTGCCACAAAAACCAGGAAAAGCGAGGATACCAGCGACATTAACTATTCCTTATGAGAGGTGGGCGATGATCCTGTCTACCATCTCGCCTACATTCTTAAGGCCTGTAGTCTCACCCATCGTGAACTTGATGCCGAAGCATCTCTCAACAGCAACGATAAGATTGATGTGCTCCAGTGAATCCCAGCCGTCAACGTCTGATGCAACGGTCGAATCATTTACAGTGATGTCCTCGTCATCGAAAACATCCTGGAACACTTCATTTAACTTGTCGTAAATCTCTTCTCTTGTCATATTCAAATCTCCTTTTGCAGGGCGTTATCAGTTGACCTTGATCGCAACGTTTCCGCTCTTATGGGGTTCATTCAGATCCAAAAGCCACTCAGTAGAGCCGTCTTCTGACTCTGAGATCTTCGAAAAGCCCTGGAGCTCGTAAAAATCCCTGACCATTTTATTCTTAGCGGTCGGATAATAGTAGCCTTTGATCTTCGTTATATTTCTGGATTTTGCCTCACCGATCAGCTCATCCATCATTGCAAATTCCATACCGCGCTTCAGTACACGGCAGCTCATGAGCCACAGATCGATGTGGAATGTATCGCCCTCGGCATGTCCGAAAGTAACCGCAACAACGCCGTTATCTCCGAATTTGTCCTCTAATCTTCCGTACAAAGTGATGTAGGACGGGTCAGAAGCAAAGTTCTCGATCTCGGCCTGTGAGCATCTCTTCGTAGTCAGATTGAACTGGTTGCTCTTGTTCGTGAGTTCAGCGATACGTGCCATGTATACAGGCGCGAAAGGCTTTATCTCAGCCTTCATCTCCAATGATCTTAAATACTCGTCGTAGTTCTCAAAAGATGCGGATGCCTTGGCTCTCTCCATGTTCGCCTTATACATTCCGCCGCGCTTGATATCCTCTTCGGAAATACCCGTAACTTCGAAGAAACCGTTCGAATCGATGATGTCGATGTATGTCTCGGGCGCGCCTACCTCAGGCACCGAGATGCCGGGGATCTGCTGCTCAACCAGTGCTCTCTCGACAGGGTTATCGTCAACGAAGACGAAGCTGTCAGCACCGATGTTGATCTCTTTCGCGGTATTCGCGATGTTAATGTCCTTGTTGTCCCAGTTGGCCTTGATGATGAGGAAGTCGTCCTGCTTAAGTGTGGAGTCGGGACGCGCGAGGCCTGCCAGAGCATTCTCCTCGTCATTCTTCGATGCGACAGTCAGCAGGATTCCCAGGTCCTTATGTGCCTTAATGTACTGCTGGAACTCGGTAAAGAGCTCGGACTCAGCATCCTCGTGGCCGATTCTGATATTCTCCGGACCGTCATCGCCTACGATTCCGCCCCACAGAGTGTTGTCCATGTCGAGCGCGAATGCCTTCTTGTTCCTGCCGTAGACCGCCTTGATGATGCGCGCGAGATTGAACGCAAAATCAGGGATCGCAGAAACGCTCAGCGCATATTTATATCTGTACCAGTCGCCCGGATCTGCCCACTTCTTGATTCCGTAGACAGCGGAGACATAGTTGATGTCATTGATGAAGAAATTCTGATGGTTCTGGGCATAAGCGCAGAACCTGTCATTAAGTCTGTTGATAAAATTGAGTCTTCCGTGAATATTAGTGAAATCACTGTTGCCGAGGAGCCTGTAGAACGGCTGCTCAAAATTATTCTGGATAACCGTGCACTTATAGCGTTCGGCGAGCGCACCCCAGATCTGCTCAAAACGCGCCATCGTATCATCGAGCAGGGCGTCTATCTGTTCGGGGCTGTCCGTAACCTTGGGAAAATCAGATATATTTCTCGTCGTCGTATGAACAAATACCAGGTCAGGCTTGAACTCGTCTAATTCCGGATTGCCGAAAACAGCATCCTGATAGTACTGGTTGTATTCGGATTCGTAGAACTCGGGCCTGATGCCGTAGTTCAGCAGGAAGAGCTCTAAGATCAGCTTTATATCGCTTGTCGTGGAACCGCCTAAAATAGCGATCCTCTTCTCGATATAACTGATTCCTTCCCTTGCGAGGAGCTCTCTTCTGATGGCTTTTTTCTTACGCAATATATAGTCGGAATCGTAAGGATATTCCAGTTGTTTCATCCTATTCCTCCAAAACTCATTCTTCCATTCGTATTATCATATCATTTTAATCCCTAAACCGCCTTATTATAAAGGCAAGTTTGTATAATATGCAGTCCTCCATTCCATGTTTTGCGTGATATAAATAGGAGCGGTGGTTATTTCGAACGTTTCTTAACGATTTTTTATGGAGTGAATTGTGGAAAGTCTTCGTTTTATTATTGATGTCGCCCTGATCCTGTTCGCCGCAAAGGCATTCGGAATCTTAGCACGCAAACTCCACGCCCCTGAGGTCGTCGGAGAGATCATTGCAGGCCTTCTCCTGGGACCTGCAGTCATAGGTCTGGTCAATCAGTCTGACTTCATCAGCAAGATGGCCGAGATCGGTGTCATCATGCTCATGTTCGAGGCAGGTCTGTCCACAGACATGAAGAAACTCAAGGCTACAGGTCTTAAGGCTACTGTTATTGCCTGCGCGGGAGTTTTCGTCCCGGTAATCTTAGGCGCTCTCCTTTTTATGAGTTTCTACGGCTTCGGTCCTATAGGCTCCGACCAGTTCATCAAGGGCCTTTTTATCGGTACCCTCATGGCGGCAACATCCGTCAGCATCACGGTTGCGGCACTCAAAGAACTCGGCAAGCTCAGCAGCACTGTCGGCACAACGATCGTCAGCGCGGCCATCATCGACGACGTCATTGTAATCATCGTCCTCACTTTCGTATTAAGCGCAAGGGGAACCGGCTCATCAATTTGGGGCACGATGCTCAAGGCTATCCTGTTCTTCGCAATTGCAATCATCTCCGGCTTCGTTGTCTACAAAGTTTTCAAGTGGCTCGATGCCAGATATGAACACACCAGAAGAATTCCGATAGCTGCGCTTTGTTACTGCCTGTTTATGGCTTATGTTGCCGAGAGATATTTCGGTATCGCAGACATCACCGGTGCTTATGTCGCAGGCGTTGTCCTCTGCAACCTCCACGATGTCAAGTACGTTGAGCGCAAGGTCGACGTCAGCTCCTATATGGTTTTCGCGCCGATATTCTTCGCAGGGATCGGATTGAAGGTCTCCTTTGAGAGTATGAATCCTACTCTCCTGTTTTTCTCCATTGCATTCGTTGCAGTCGCCCTGCTGTCGAAGATCATCGGCTGCGGCTCAGTTTCCAGGCTCTGCAGATTCAACTGGAATGACTCGCTCAAGATCGGTGTCGGCATGATGACAAGAGGCGAGGTCGCCCTCATCACTGCTCAGAAAGGTCTTAACGCCGGTCTCATTACATCCGATTATTTCACCGCGGTAATCCTCATGATCCTGGTCAGTTCGATCCTCGCGCCGATAGTCCTGAAGGTACTATACAAGAACAAGACAGCAAGCTGATTATGCTAAAATAGCCCCTATGGAAAATAACGCGATCAACAAGCCGACTCTGGTTCCGATAGTAATCCCCTCCTATGAGCCTGACGAAAGACTCATAGCGTTATTACACGATCTGGACGCCAAAGACATGGGGCCTGTCATCATCGTCAACGACGGTTCTGATGAGAAATACGATCCGTTATTCAAAGAGGCCGAAGAGATAATCACAAGGTGCGGCGGGCATTTCATCTCATACCGTCCCAACCGTGGCAAAGGCCGTGCACTGAAGACGGCTTTCTCCTACATCACGGAGAACATGCCTGATGCCATCGGCTGCGTCACTGCAGATTCCGACGGCCAGCACACTCCCGAGTGCATCACGAAGATCATAGATACGCTTAAGGCCAAGCCTGACAATCTCGTTCTCGGAGTCCGACAGTTCAAAAAGGACGAGATTCCGTGGAAGAGCTGGTTCGGCAACACGCTTACGATCACCGTCTTCTCATATGTCGCCGGCATGAGAGTCAGTGACACACAGTCAGGACTCCGCGGCATTCCCTTCAAATTCATGAAGGAACTTATCAACACCAAGGGCGAGCGTTTCGAATATGAGATGCAGATGCTCATTGAGTGTGCAGGCAGATATGATCTTACCGAGATCCCGATACAGACGATCTACGAGTCAAAGGAGAACCACCAGACCCACTTTAAGCCGATCAGGGATTCACTCAGGATCTACAGGATCCTTGGCAAAAAGTTCCTGAAGTATGCTTTTGCGTCACTAAGTTCTTTTGTCATCGACATTTTGCTTTTCCATCTCTTTGTGCTCCTGTTAAAAGACGTAATGGGGGCATTCTATATAACGATGGCAACTTACGGTGCGAGAGCCATATCCGCAACCTATAACTATCTCATCAATTACAAGTTTGTGTTCAACAGCAAGGCTACACGCGCAGCTTCGCTCTCAAAGTACGCGCTCCTGGCGATCATACAGATGACGCTGAGTTCCGGACTCGTGAGCCTGTTCGTCTACCTCGTTCCGGGATGCCCCGAGACACCGGTAAAAGCCGTTGTAGACACACTCCTGTTTCTCTTAAGTTATGCTATTCAGCAAAGATTTGTATTCAGTTCCAGAGCGGGAACCCGAACCAATGAAGGAGCCAACTAAATGGATTTATTGAAGATATTCGCAATTGCAGTTTTCCTGATAATGTACATCCTGATGATCGTACTTCCGAAGCGCCGCGCCATCGTTGCTCTCTGTGCAGCTGTAGTAATGGTCGTCGGCCGTGCGCTTCCCGTCAGCAAGATACTCCCGTCCATCGACTGGAACGTTCTGATGATGCTCTTCGGCACCATGGTCATCGTTGACTACTTCATCGAATCCAAGATGCCCAATAAGATCGCTGAAGCATTACTGAGAGTTTCAAAAAACGTCATGTGGGTAACCATCTTTATGTCGCTGTTCTCAGGCATCATATCTGCCTTCATTGATAACGTTGCAACAGTTCTCATGGTCGCTCCGGTAGGTCTTGCAATCTGCAAAAAGCTCAAGATCAACCCCGTTCCCATGATCATCAGCATCGCCGTATCATCCAACCTTCAGGGCGCTGCAACACTCGTCGGCGACACGACTTCCATCATGCTGGCAGCTGCCGACAACATGAACTTCAATGACTTCTTCTACATGCAGGGTAAGCCCGGCATGTTCTTTGCAGTAGAGCTCGGTGCGATCCTCACCATCCCGATCATGATGGTCATGTTCCGCAAGAACAAAGAGCCCGTTAACAGCACCGAGCACACAACTGTCACAGACTACGTTCCGACCATCACGATGCTCGGCCACGTTGTGTTCCTCATCATCGCATCATTCATCCCCAACACGCACGAATGGACAAACGGTATCATCTGCATGGTTTTCGGAATCGTCACGATCATCTGGGAGCTCATCAAGCAGAAGTCCGCAAAGGGCATGGTCCATTCACTCAAGGCAATGGACTATGACACCATGCTGCTGCTCACCGGCCTGTTCGTCGTAATCGCCTCCATCCGTGAAGTCGGCATCATCAATGACCTCGCTAACTTCATCGCAGGCTTCGGCGGATCAAATAAGTTCCTCCTCTTCTCCATCGTCGTATGGGGTTCGGTACTTATCTCCGCATTCATCGACAACATTCCTTACACGGCAACGATGCTCCCGCTCCTTGCAGGCGTTGCAGGCGCGATGAATGTTGAACCGCACTTCCTGTTTTTCGGACTCCTGGTCGGCGCAACACTCGGCGGAAACCTCACGCCCATCGGTGCATCCGCAAACATCGCAGGTGTCGGAATGCTCCGCAAGGAAGGTCACGAAGTCGGCTTCGGCGACTTCATGAAGATCGGCATCCCGTTCACTCTGACCGCGGTTATCGCAGGTTATCTGTTCGTCTGGTTCGTCTGGGGACCGTGATAAAACAAATTTCCCGGTAAATAACAAAGGCTGCCTCAATGCGAGACAGCCTTTTTAATTCACTTTGTATTTAACCCTTAGCCTTCTTCGCCGTAGAACGCCTCGAAAGCAGCCTCTGCCAGCGATCCGCTCGCGTTGGAGATAACGGTGCTGTCGGGTGCGAGCAGTCTGTAGCTGCGTTCACCGAGAGATCCGATCGGCATCTGGCCGTCTATTCCGAGCAGGATGTTGTAGAAACAATCAGTAAGAACTGAATCGAAAACTTCCTTCAACAGTTCGTCGCTTGCGCCTGCAGCCTTGAGCTTTGCGATCTGCTCACCTGCTACGTTGTCGGTGCTGCCGAGATAATTCGCGAGCATAGCATCCTTTTCTTCTCTAGCTGCTTTTGCAAATAATAATGCGTCCATGATCATTGCCCTCCGGATGCACAGATATATACCTATTTTAACAGGTGTTTGCCTATGACGCAAAGTTTCATTGTGTCATACGGCTTTTTAACTGCACAAAAACGCAAAAATAACTATCAATAAAATACGGTCAGTTAACCTTTATTTGCCTTCAGATAATTCAGCATCATGTCATAAGAATAGAGTGCCAGAGTTTCATAATACTTCTGCTGATACTCGATCGAATCAGTATCAGCGTAGTAAGATGACATCAGCACCTTTTGTGTGTCACCGACAAAGCCTGTGAAGATCTGCGCGTAGTCGGGATTCTCGATCTCAATGCCGTCTTTGTAGTATTTCTCATACTGCTCATCGGTATCGTAATCGTAGATCTCTTCGCGTCTGTATTCTGAATTAACATGCCATGTTGTCTCGTTATACCAGCCGAGATCATAGATCGTGGTGTCGTGGTGATACAGAGATTCCTCACCGCCTGACTGCGTAAGAACGAGTTTGTCCGATGTCAGATAGAATGTAAAACCGCCGCCGTCTGCAGCCATATATACGACGTTATGGAAATACATGATCTGCATGGCCTCATCTTTTGCCTCGTTGTATGAGAATACATACAGGTCACCGCTTATCTTCATGTCATCAGTGGTGGCCAGGAAGAAGAGTTCGGGAATTCCGTTGCCGTCAAGATCATATATGCCCATGTTATTGAATCCGAAAATATCCTTCGCAGTCCTTATTGCATCCTCATATTCTTTCAGGACTTCGATATAAAGTTCGATAGCCCTGTCATAACTGTCAGCGAAAACCGTTCCCGTAGGATCTATGCCTGTGGGATCAGGTTCGGTATCACTTGTGTGATCAATACTGGGGATCTCGATATCCGGAAAAACATTCACGAATTCGAAGACCTTGTCGAAATTCGATATCTTGGAGATCTTCCACTCCTTATCCACGAGCTCGAAATTGAGCTTGCCCTTTACCGTGAAGGTTTCTTTCGAGCTCTTCAGATCATCAAGAACAGAATCCAGATCCGGGTGACCGGCTTTAAAAACAGCTTTCCAGTCAACAAGTTCATATGTGACTTTGACCGCAGCCTCATCACCGTCGACTTTTATATCATCACTCTCGTAATTTATTACGATCGTTGAGCTGATGCATTCATAGATCTCAGTCATCTCAACACCCACATTGTGCACATAATATTCATGATCGAGCAGCACCCTGACCTCTTGGGAAGAGTCATCTTTCTTCTTCCAGTTCGTGAGATCAAGAACACCGTCAGCAGAGAAATCATTCAGAGCCTCAACGTAGGATTCCATCAGATCTTCGATCTTTTCTTTGCCCTTGTTGCCGCCGGCCTTGTTACAACCTGCTGCGCTTAACAGGATGGCAGCGCTCAGTCCGGCTGCCGCAATCTTCTTTATCTGCATATTGATCTCCATTTACTTACTGTTCAGATTCGAGATAAGCCACCATCGCATCGTAGCTGTACGAAGTATTCTCCTTAACGGAAGAAAGACGTGCCTCCAGATCACCTGCCGGAGGATTGTAATTTGAACAGAGAACAGAAACTGCATTGTTTATATAATATTCGAGCATCATCTTGTAGAAAGATTCATCGATGGGAGTAAATGAATCGACGATTCCCATGTAGTACTCGTAAGTGTATTTCTCGGTATCATTTTCAGGATCATATTCGTAGCTGACATCACATCTGTAAGTCGCAAAACAGAGCAGATCAGCAGAATATATATCATTATCTATATGATGCAGAGCCTCTTCTCCGTAGCCGTGCGAGATAACCATCTCATCGCCGGTAATATAGATGATGAAGTTTGCTCCCTCTGCCTGATAATCGATCTCGGGCACCTTAACGGATTCGACAGCCTCACCTGCATATGCATTGTAAGTGAACATATAAAATGATGCGGATGAATATGAATCATCAACATTATCAGCAGCGAGGAAATAGAGTTCCGGAATGCCGTCGGAATTCAGATCATAAAGACCGCAGTACTCCTTGCCGTAAACTCTCTCATACCCTCTGATAAAAGGCTCATAAGCCTTAAGAACCTCAAGATATGCGCTGACAGCTCTGGCATAACTCTCGGAAACATCAATGTCTGATGATGTGGATGTTGAAGTTGATGTCGAAGGCTCCGTCGGGTCTGTCTCAGTCGGATCCGTCGTGGTGGGATCTGTATCCGAATCAACACTCCCTGCTAATCCGATAAAACTATACACGTCACCGATGTTTGTAACCTTTGTTATCTTCCAGTCATTGCCGTCTTTGACAAATGTGATCTTGCCTTTGAATTCCTTTGTGGAATCAACATCCTTTACAGCGTCTCTGATCTTGGTGACTCCGTTCTCACGGAGATTCTCCATGACCTCGTCCCAGTCAACGATCTCATAAGTTACCTTTATGGTTACCTTGCCGTCCTTGATATCAATGTCATCAGACTCATAGTTGACCGTGATGGTCGATGCGACTTCCTTGTAGTACTTTACCGCATAATCGTTCTGGGTGTCGTAATGCATAGCCCGCACCACATCTTTATATGACTCGTCATCGTCATCCCAGTCCGTCAGTTCCATAACAGCCTCCGGATCGGTATCCTGTAACGCTTCGGCATAGCTTTCGAGCGTTTGTTCGATGGCAGCAACATCCTTTTTGGAAGAGTTCTTGCAGCCTGCAAAACCTGCTGCAACAGATACGCACAATACTGACGCTATAACTTTTTTACACTTCATATTATTATCCCCTTACAGTTTTAAGTCTGGCCTTCCGCACAGGAAAACCAGACTCTCGTATTGTTTTATTATATTAAATACTTCTCATCTTTCCTCATGTTCATTGAGTCTTGCGATGATGTCAGGCAGTGCCGCATCAACCTTGTCGTTATCGAGCTGGCATGTGCCCGCATTGGTATGTCCGCCGCCGCCGTAAGCCAGGCATAGCTCGCCGATGTCAGTCGTGCCGGATTTGTTTACGATGGATTTACCGATCATTACAGCCGTATTCTGCTTCTTGAATCCCCATGCTACATGAACGCTCATCTCTACTTCAGGCCACATTGCATAGATCATGAATCTGTTGCCGGCATAGATCGTCTCGAGAGGTCTTAAGTCTAATACCGCAACCTTATCGTGGATCTTAACGTTCTCTTCGAGCTGCTTCTTGAAAAGTTCCTGCTGCTCAAAATAGAGATCCGTACGTTCCTTAACGTCAGGGAGTTCCAGAACATCCTGAATCGTATGGTTTGTGCAGTAATCAATGAGTTCCATCATGAGCTGGTAGTTGGAGATGCGGAAATCGTGGAAACGTCCGAGACCGGTTCTGGCATCCATGATGAAATTCATCAGTACCCATCCCTTAGGATTAAGGATCTCGTCGACCGTAAAGTCAGCGGAGTCACCCTTATCAACTGCCACCATGATCTCCTCGGTAACTGTCTTGAAGGTATCAGCGCCGCCATAATAGTTATAAACAACTCTTGCTGCAGACTTCTCGCAGATGCAGATATACTTATCACCAAAAGCCTCATGGTCAGTTCTGATGAGCTCACTCTCGTGGTGGTCAAATGCGAGACCTACTCTGGGGTCAAAGGGAAGATTTGTCGTGATGTCATTCTCGGTGATATCGACTTTTCCATCCTGAACATCCTTAGGGTGAACGAACTTGATATCATCGATAATGTCGAGTTCCTTGAGCAACATGGCGCAAACAAGTCCGTCAAAGTCACTTCTGGTAATAAGTCTCTTCTTGTCCATTAGGCATTTCCTCCCTTGTATTCTTCAGCGCGAAAACTCTTCGCCGCGCGGATCATTCTAAGTAAAATTTTACAAAATGCTAAGTCAAAATTCAATGATTCGGGCCTCCTCGCCGCCCTTCCCAACTGCCCCTTGTTTACAATATTTACAACTTGACGAGGCCCTTTACTGTCGGTATTTTAGAGGTATAAAAGCGTGCAAGGAATACTGTTTATGGATAGATCAATTTACAAAAAATTAACCGCACTGCTGGTGATCCTGACCCTCATTCCGGTCATCTGTTCATGCACTGCCGCGAAGAAGAAGGAAGTCCTGACCGCCGCAACCGAATTCGGCGAAACGTTTAAAACAGGCAATGCCACCAAGATCCTTAAGCAGACCGACGGACTCGATAAAGACTATAAAAAACTCATCAAATCCTACCTTAACGACGACTCGGTTTCCGAAGAGGTCAAACTCTATAACACCCACATGTTAGGCTCGCTCACAGTCGAGACAGACGAGAACTCCATCACCGTGGATAAAGACACGGCATCCGCAGTCATGAGATTCACGATAACGGATCACGAAGCCTTAAACGGCGGTGATTACAAGGACATTGATGCCCTCTGTACCGCGGTCGACAACGGCCAATCCAAGACCTTCGAGATCACCGTGGAATTTGCGAAGATCGAGAAGGAATGGTATGTCACGAACTTCGATAACGCCAGCTTTACGGACATACTCTCATATACTTACACCCCCATGCCGGTCATAGGCAGAGGCACGCTCCTCGCCAATGCGGCATCCGTTGCGGAATCTGTCATCAAAGATGATCCTGCTCTCGCATCAGACGTTGCCATGTCCTTCGATTCGACCGACATGATGGATATTAACGCTTACATCAATAACCTCTTCGATGTCGGTGGCAACCCGTCTGATGAGGATAAAGCCTTTCGAGCTGCTGTATTAGTCACCATGACTTACGAAGTCGATGAATCAACACTCGTTATCGACGACAGGAACGGTTCAGTCGATATCAGGATCACCATGGCAGATTACGGCGAGATCGCCAACAAGACATTCAAGAAGGTTGAAGACATTGCGCCCGCCGTCTATGCCTGCCCCACCGTCACCTTCACCTACACCTGCCATTTCACGAGAGACGGCGCAATGTGGTACGTGACAGATCTCACCTCCGAAGAATTCGCGCAGTTCCTCATGTACAAGAAGTTCTCCGTAAGCATGAAGAGCATCGACGGCACATACAAAGCTTCGCTCGACATCACTGACAAGTTCGTCGCCTATGTTGCCTCCGAATACAATATCTCAATGCCTTCCGACCTCGAGGGCAGGATCATGATCAACAGCACTCTGGTCCTCAAGGACGGCAAGTATCAAGTCACCATCGACCGTGATGCTTTCGTTGCCAACATCAAGACATTCGTTGAGACAAATATCGACAAGATCATCATGAACATGCTCGGCACGACCAATTCCTACGGCCTCGACGCCCTCGCAAAGATTGCCGGCTACAAGAACTACGCTGACATGAGACAGAGCGTATTAATCGACGTCACCGCGAGCCTTGAAACGATCAACACTTCAGGCCTCGAGAGTTCAGGCACGTTCACGTTCAAGGATGATACCGTCACCCTCAAGTCCGCGACCGACACCATGACAGGCACCATCGACAGCTACGGTACCATCACGGTCACCTCGCCCGTCAACGATCCGGATGCAAAGAAGCTCCTGGGATCAGATAAGATCACGCTGGCGTATAAGAAGGCATAAGAGATCTCTTAAAAACTCCAAAAACAAAGGCTGCCCCGAAAGGCAGCCTTATTTATTTCCGAATTATCCGTCAGATTACTTCTTGATGATCAATGACTCACCTGTCATCTCTGCAGGCTGAGGGAGACCCATGATCTCAAGGAGTGTGGGAGCAATGTCGCAGAGGCGGCCGCCCTCACGGAGTGTGTACTCAGGATCATAGTTGTAGAGAATGAACGGTACGGGATTTGTTGTGTGTGCAGTGTGAGGCTGCATTGTCTCGAGGTTCATCATCTGCTCGGCATTACCGTGGTCAGCGCAGATGAAGAGAACGCCGTTCATCTTCTTAACTGCTTCTACAGCAGCGCCT
>JAEEGL017241957.1_pt1 | contig 13925 bp, 3 predicted proteins | sample 9134231 | NCBI WGS metagenome assembly JAEEGL01 (sample SAMN16246548, study PRJNA631951) | gut metagenome | biome: gut microbiome; feature: rumen; material: fiber-attached | host: Bos | place: Iran: Karaj | collected 2018-10
CCGACTTTCACGTACTTGGATTTCGTAATCCTGACCCTCGCCCAAATCCTCGTGGCGGCGGGCGGCTACATCATCAACGATTATTTTGATATGAAAGCCGACCGCATCAACCGTCCTGACTCTCAGATAGTTGGCAGCGAGGTAACACGCGGTTCTGCCACCAACTACCACCTTGCAACGAGCATTGCGGGCTGCGTGCTTGGGATGTTGGTGTCGATGAGGGTTGGATTTTGGCCATTGGGGTTGATATTCCCGTTTGAAGTGGGCTTGCTGTGGTTTTACTCGTCGGCGTACAAAGGGATGTTTTTGGTGGGCAATTTGGTGGTGGCGTTCCTTGTGGCAACGTTGCCATTCCTGCCGTCGCTGTACGAATACAGAGGCCTCATCGCCGTTGACGACCCCGCAATACAAGCCGGCGCATTCGACCCGACAGTCATCATTTATTGGAGCGCGGGGATGGCGGCGTTTGCCTTCCTGACCACAATGATGCGCGAAATCATCAAAGACATCGAGGACATCGAGGGCGACAACGCACAAGGCTGCCGCACTATGCCCATAGTTATCGGCGTGACGGCGAGCAAGGTTGTGGTCTGCATTTTTATCATTGCGACAATAGCCGGCATGGTGACCGCGTATTACAATTTCCTCGGCAGCGACCTCAAATCAGGCATCTACTTGGGCGTGGCCGTGGTGCTTCCGCTGCTCTTCCTGACGGTGAAGGTTTTGCTTTCAAAGACCCAAGAGCAATTCCACCTTTGCAGCACGATTGCAAAAGTAATAATGCTGCTCGGAATGTTGTATCTGCTGATAGTGTGGTACAATTTTGAGATATTCAAGGCGGAATATTGATTGAGGGGTTTCGGTGGTCACTTTTTTGCGGGAAAAAATATAATCACCTCACTTCGTACCTGTATTCCTCATCCTCGCCGTTGTCATATATATTTTTGCCGGAGGGGATGGTGATATTCAAATCACTCAGCATTGTGGCAAGGTTCTGCTTGAATTTGCCTCCATTGATGGTGTAAGTACCTAAATTAGGATCCTCGGCAAGTTGTTCAAAACAACCGCCATTGATGGTCACACTGCCGGGAGCTCCTTGATCTTTGATGTTGATTATCTTGCCGTATGTGCCGCTGTTGATGATGAAATTGTGTCCGTCTGTCCATATTTGGGTGACATTCATATTTTCCAAAACAACAGTGCCTTTGTAATAGTCGTTGAAACCTCCTTGACCGTCAATTTCTTGTGAAATTGTTCCGTTCCTGACAATCACAGTCTCGCCCTCAACATTGTTTTGCAGATATAGCAATTTCAAAGTATGACCATTTAGATCTACCACTCCGTCATTTCGCGTAATCTCTATAGTTCCAACATCCATGCTCAATGTCAATGTCGGATTGTCTTCGGAGGACGAGTTAAATATAGTTATTGCATTCTCTCCAATCACCGGACGAACTGGGAACTGGAACTCACAACTAATTGGATAATTGGCATCCCACCCACCATCCTGCCCCTCTAATGCTTTGTCTGTTGTATTCGACCAAATCCAAACTTCTTTTCCCCTAAGCGATTCTCCATTATAATTGGGATGTAGATATCCCGCTGTGGGCAAGATGATATATGGCTCAGAAGAATAATCGTCGCCGCCGTCTGTCCGCTTTCTATAAAGCCGCCAATTTTGCCCGTCTGCCTTGGTGACACAGCCGCTGACAAGTAGGCTAAAATCAGCCGGCGACGGCACCCGCGCTGGACTTTGCACAAGTCCGTTATTGGCATCAGTACAAGTATAAAAATCGCCGTACCCGTTGTAACTGGTAGAATTGATGTTTTTGTCTGCCCACAGGATACTTACACCCAAATCGACATATCCACTGCGGTCAAGTGTGTAAATAGTGCCTGTCGATAGTTCATTTGAAGGTTTGTGGTAAAAGCTCATTTCGATGGGCGAGCCCGCGTCAAGCACAATCCAAACCTTGCCATTGCTGGTGTTGACGGGATAATCAACAGAATTTACCATAAGTTTTTGCTGCAATGGCGACATAATGGCTTCAAAATATGCCTTGTCATCAGATAACGACACCACATCTGTTGTGCCGTATGTCATGCCTACGGTGGAATAGTTATGGGAACAATTGTTGAGCAAATCGTCAATAGAATTGATTGACGAATTTATCGTACCAACAATTTTAATCGTGCCGGCAAGCGGTGTGCCGTTGGCAATCATCCCGTTGGTGACTTCTACGAGGCCATCAAATACGCCATTGCCGTCCGAATCAATGGATTTAAGCGGAATTGATGAATTTTCTACCCCCTCGCCCGAAACCTCCATTTTGACATTGTTGGTTATATGCGAATTGTTGAATTTTGGCTCATAACTTTCAAGGCTGCCGCCATCTGTACATGACACCCTCGAATATATCGGCAGTTTAGCGGTAACTGTAATCTGCATACAAAGCTTGACACTCTTCACACGACGGTTGCCATTGTATTGAAGGGTTGTTGTGTTGCCTTCCTGCGTAACATTCCAATTACTTTTTTCAGCGTCGGATTCGGGAATATTTACAACATTCTCTTGCGCTTTGGTTTTTGTAAATGTTACAATAAGCAACATTAAAAATATTGATAAAAACTTGCTCATAACAAATCAAATTTTTGTTTGTGCAAATGTACGCCATTTTTGTAAATTTATTCAACCATCAAAAAAAATTAACATTTTTTTCAAACTTTTTCCCCTGTTTTCCGTATCTTTGTGCAATAAAATGCATTTGGTAAAAATAATTCATACATCATGAACAAATATTTTTTCGGCTTTTGTATGGTGTCAATTGTGCTATTGACGCTCTCCAATATTGCTGTGGCACAATCGGGACTGACTCAGGCCTCCGACGGCTCCTGGCAATACACTGGCAGCGGCACGGAATCAGGTCTGTACCTACAAGCAGAATATGACGACTTTGACATCACATTTGTCCCCGGCCCATATATTTACTCAGGCAATCCGATAAAATTGGCAATAGACAAAGTGACTTACCCTGACGAAAATGGCAACGATGTTGAAATTCCGTCCACCGATTACCGGTTGGAGGAAGGCGACGAACACGACATCTTATACATCAAAAATAACGGCGGCGGCGAGGCTCAGTTTTGGTTGACATATACCGACAACAACGCCATCGGCGAGGCAACACTCTCAATAACCAACCCGACCGACGCGACAAACATTTACTCCAAAACAATTACTTTCGATATTCAAAAAGCATATTTTAAAATAACCAACGGCTCTGCCGAAACAAAATACGCAACATTAGGAGACGCCATCAACGCCCTCACTGCCAATGTAACACTCACGATGCTTGATGATTACACCGTAGGGACTGATGAAACCATCGGCTCGATTTCCCAAAAAAATATCAAGTTTGACTGCAACGGAACAGGAAACTACACCTTAAACCTTAACGAACACACTCTAACCATCAGTGCAGAAGGCAGTTTAACAATTTCCGGCGGTATATTTTCCAGCACAACGGCTATATTTCAAAATTTTTCATCGAAAAACCTATTGGCGACAGATTACGTTTTTTACGACAACGACAATAACATGTACTCTTACATTGAAAATGGCACTACCCTTTACGAAAAATACTCGACAACAGACAAGTACCTCATTGATAAAGACGGCAATGCGATAACATACGCCGAAATTGACCAAAAAAGCATAGGCTATGCCGTACTTTCAGACAATACCGATATTATTTCTGAAGGCGTCACTGGCAAAACTCTTACCTTCAAATACGGCATAAAACCTGACGGCGCGTATAAATTGGTTTCGGGGTGGAATTATCCGTCGTGGTATAACATCGAAGAAAAAAGCGCAATCACACAAGTCGTTTTTGATGAGAGTTTCCAATACGCAAGACCGACTTCTTGTTGTTGGTGGTTTAGTGGATTCTCAAATCTCAAAACAATAACGGACATAAAGTATCTGAATACAGAAAATGTTACGGCCATGATTAATATGTTCGCATACTGTAGTAAACTTACCGTAATTGACGTAAGTAATTTCGATATCCAAAAGGTTCTGAAAATGAATTGGATGTTCTATGAATGTACAAATCTTACCACTCTTGATTTAAGCAAGTTAAAGACGGATATAGTTACGGATATGGGTGCAATGTTCTACAATTGTAACAACCTTACTATCCTTGATTTACGTGGGTTCAATACCGTAAATGTTACGGATATGGGACACTTGTTTTATAAATGTAAAAAACTTACAACGGTTTTGATAGATGATAATTGGAGTACTGATGCGGTTACGACATCAGGTTATATGTTTAGTCAATGTTCCTCCCTCATCGGCAGCGACGGCACAAAAGTCGGCTCCATTATTAACAAAACCTACGCCCACGCCGACGCAGGCGGCTACTTGACAAAATACGCATACAAGATTTTCTACAAATGGGCGGACGATGCTACGGGCGCATATAAAACACAATATTCGCCGTCATCGTACAGCGGCGAGACTGATGTCAATATAGACAATCCCAATGACAGAGAATATGACTTTTTTTATTGGACACAAGTTTCGACAAATGGAGAACAAATCGGCGGTTCGTCAGCCAATTTGACAATTCCTGCCGGTAAAGGCGGCAACAGAATCTATGTCATGCACTGGGCAATACCGCAACCGTATGCAGAAATATCCGACAATCCCAACGGCGGCAAAAAACTTACATTCAAATACGGCGTCAAACCATACGAGGCGTATGATATTGACAAGTGGGCATCGATACCAGACAGATACAAAACCAATGGCTCGACAACAGAAGTTTTGGGTTGGGACTCAATGCACGACGAAATCACAGAAGTCGTTTTTGACGAAAATTTTGCACAGGCAAGACCTGTTTCGTGCCAAAACTGGTTTTACGATTTCACCAACCTTACTACAATTACTGGCATTGAATACCTCAACACATCTGAAGTTACAAGCATGCGCGGTATGTTCGACAAATGTAAAAGTCTTGAATCCATTGATTTAAGCCATTTCAATACTGGCGAACTTATATCTATGAGGGCGATGTTTTGCGACTGCGGAAAACTTACAACCCTTGATTTGAGCAGTTTCAACACAGAGAAAGTGAAAGAGGCGCCATATATGTTTCAGAATTGTAAAAAACTGACTACCATATTGATTGACGAAAACAATTGGAGTCTGCCACAATCGACTTCCACACAAATTCTATTTGAGAATTGCACAGAAATTATCGGCAACGACGGAACAAAATTAGGCTCAACAATTAACGCAACCAAAGCCCATGCAGGTACCGGCGGCTATCTCACAAAAGGCGATTACAAGATTTTCTACAAATGGGCGGACGATGCATCGGGCGTATATAAAACACATACTCCGTCGTCGTTTACATTTAGCAGCACTGAAAACGTGGAAATTCCAGTACCAATAAGAGAGGGTTATGGACTTTTGTATTGGACACAGGTTTCGGCAAGCGGCGAACAAATTGGCGAATCATCTACAAGTTTGACAATCGCAGCAGGAGAAGTCGGCAACAGGATTTATGTCATGCACTGGGGTGTGCCGTATGCAGTAATGTCTGACAATACCGACGTCATCTCCGAAGGCGTCACCGGCAAGACGCTGACATTCAAATGCAGCGCAACCAAGCCCGACGATGCGTATGATTTGAACACAGCCGACAACAATCCTGATTGGATGAACTCTGAAACATCGCAAATCACGCGAGTAGTCTTTGACAAGTCGTTCCAAAATGCGAGGCCAACTTCGTGTCATGGATGGTTTTTCAATTTTGTGGCATTGAGCGAAATTGTAGGTATGAAAGAATACCTCAACACAGAAAACGTTACCAATATGCAAGAAATGTTTCAAAGTTGCATTATCCTTCCCTCTCTTGATGTCTCCAATTTCAATACAGGAAGTGTTGAGTGCATGAGAGCAATGTTCGCAGGTAGCAGAGGTCTTACCACACTTGATGTCTCCAATTTCGATACAGAGCAAGTTACTGACATGGCAAATATGTTCGCAGGTTGCAGCGGACTGACAACTCTTAATCTTTCCAATTTCAACACAACGAAAGTTACGAAGATGGAAGAGATATTCTACAATTGCAGCAATCTAACCACAATATTGATTACCGAAAACAAATGGGATGTCTCAAATCTTGAAGAACATTTTAGGGATGGTATGTTTAGCGGTTGCCCCGAACTCATCGGCAACTATGGAACAAAAGTTATCAACAACGTTGGTCCGACCAACGCACATGCTAACCCTGGCGGTTACCTCACCACCGGCAATTACAAAATCTTCTACGACCTCGACGCAGACGACGGCGAAGTGAAATTGGAAACCTTTGATGACGCAATAACCGAATTCCTCGACGAAGAAGTAACATTGGAAAATCCCACAAGAACAGGCTACACATTTGGGTATTGGACAGGCACGCCAATTACAGGCTTGGTGGACGGCTCCACGGCATCCACGGTAACAATTGCCGCAAACGAAGTCGGCAACCGTATCTACACGGCGCACTGGGTGGAAATCCCGTATGCAATCAAACTTCCCGCCGGCTGGACTGCCTACGCCGCCGACGACACTGAACATACAACGCCCCTCACCACCGCCACTGCCGGTACAAAAATCGTTGTAAAATACGACGGCACAACACCACCCGTAGCTAAGGTGGAAGTATCCCCTATACCAGAAGACATCACGATAACCAACGACAACCCTCTGGCACTGTCGGCAGGCGAAACAGCACAATTGGACTATACAATCACGCCCGCCAAGGCTGGTGACGAATACAAGGTGATAAAATGGACATCGAGCAAAAAGTCAGTGGCAACGGTATCATCAGAGGGCGAGGTGACGGCAGTCGCCGCCGGCACAGCCACCATCACCGTCACCATCAACGGTCAATCGGCGACCATTACCGTAAACGTCACAGAATGAACTCGACACTTTCATAATGCAAAAATATTCAATTTTTCAAGGGAAATTAACTTTTTTTTGATTATTTTTCTGTATTTTTGCATTGTCATTCAACCTTAATAAGATTACCAAAATGAAAAAAATATTCAACATACTGACATTGTTCTTCGCCATATTGCTCTGTGCCGCCAATACAGCCGCTGCGCAAACGGAACAGGCATACGTCGTACTTTCTACCGACGGCACAACACTCACTTTCAAATATGGCGTACCACCCCAAACCGGCAAGACTTACAACCCTCTCAATACTGGAACTTCTTTGCCCGGTTGGTTTGATGATGCCAAAAACACGGTTACCACAGTTGTATTCGAGGAATCATTCAAAGATGTCACCCCAACCTCTTGCCATGGATGGTTTTGGACATTTGAAAAACTTAATACTATAACCGATATCCAATATCTGAACACGTCACAAGTTACGAGTATGTATGCGATGTTTTTGAAATGCTACGAACTTACAGATCTTGATTTAAGCAGTTTCAACACTGCAAATGTTACTGATATGAATAATATGTTTTCGAATTGTAAAAACCTTAAAACCCTTGATGTGAGCAATTTCAACACAACAAGTGTTACGAATATGAGTGCTATGTTTGCTAATTGCTACGAACTTACAGCCATTGATGTTAGCAAATTCAACACAGCGAGTGTTACAGATATGTCTTCGATGTTTTCTTCTTGTAAAAGTCTTACAGACCTTGACGTAAGCCACTTCAACACAGCGATTGTTACGGATATGCATGGTATGTTTTTTGGTTGCAGCAGCCTTACTAACCTTGATTTGAACAATTTCAACACAGCAAGAGTTACGAATATGAGTTCAATGTTTTATGATTGTATAAATCTTGAAAATCTTAATGTAAGCAAATTCAATACTGCGAATGTAACGAATATGAGCAATATGTTTTATAATTGCCACTCATTGGAAACCATTGATGTGAGCAACTTCAATACTGCGCGAGTTACGGATATGAGTAATATGTTCAAGTATTGCAACAGGCTTACTACCCTTGATGTGAGCAAATTCAACACAGCGAGTGTTACGAATATGGCATCTTTGTTTTTGAATTGCTACACCCTAAAAAACCTTGATGTTAGCCAATTCAACACAGCGAGTGTTACGGATATGAGTAAAATGTTTTGGGGATGCACCGACCTTGAAACAATAACAGTAAGTAGCGGATGGGAGACAGGCTCGCTTACAGATGGCAGCCAAATGTTCTCTAATTGTACTTCACTCAAAGGCGGCAAAGGTACAACATACGATGCAGACCATACAGATGCCACCTACGCCCGCATTGACGGCGGTCCAACCTCTGCCTCCCCAGGCTACTTCACCGAAGCCGTACCTTACGTAGAACTTACCAACAGTACAACCCTCACCTTCAAATATGGCGAAAAAACCGACGGGGCGTATGATTTGAATGAGGGAGACAACTTACCTGCCTGGTTTTTTGGAAGTAGTAATATCACAAAAGTAGTTTTTGATGAATCGTTTAAGTATGCAAGACCGACAACTTGTTATCTGTGGTGTTCCGGTATGAATAACTTAACTACAATAGATGGAATACAACACTTGAATACTTCCAAAGTTACGAATATGGAGAGAATGTTCGACTATTGCAGCAGTCTTACCACTCTTAATCTTTCCAATTTCAATACAGAAAATGTTACGAGTATGAAGAATATGTTCGACCATTGCACCAGTCTTACCACTCTTGATATTTCGAATTTCAGTACAGGAAATGTTACGAGCATGGAGGAAATGTTCTTGAGTTGCAACAGTCTTACCACTCTAAATCTTTCCAATTTCAATACAGGAAATGTTACGAGTATGAAGAGTATGTTCTCGAGTTGCTCCGGTCTTACCACTCTTGACATTTCCAATTTCAACACAGGAAATGTTACAAATATGGGGAGTATGTTCGCCGCTTGCTTCGTTCTTACCGATCTTGACATTTCAAATTTCAATACAGGAAATGTTACGAGTATGAAGAATATGTTCTTGAGTTGCAACAATCTTACCACCCTTGATGTTAGCAATTTCGACACGAAGAATGTTACGGATATGAGTTGTATGTTTAGCGGTTGCAGCGGACTTACTTCCCTTGATGTTAGCAATTTCGACACGAAGAATGTTACGGATATGGAGAGAATGTTCGAATATTGCAGCAGTCTTACCACTATTAATCTTTCCAATTTCAACACAGGAAAGGTTACAAATATGAGCAATATGTTCTCGACTTGCGGTAGGCTTACCTCTCTTAATGTTGCCAATTTTGAAACTGGAAATGTTACAAGTATGAGCGAAATGTTCTCTAATTGCGAAAACCTTACCACTCTTGACCTCTCAAATTTCAATACTGGAAATGTTACGAGTATGGGTAAGATGTTCTCTACTTGCAGGAGCCTTGAAACTATAACAGTAGGTGACGGATGGAATACTGACAAAGTAGGAGATGGCAACTATATGTTCCAATACTGCACATCATCCCTTGTTGGCGGCAAGGGCACAACATACGATGCAGCCCACATAGACAAAACCTACGCCCGCATTGACGGCGGCACAGACTCTGAAACACCCGGCTACCTCACCGAAGCCGTACCTTACGTAGAACTCTCTGATGACGAAACCCTCACTTTCAAATATGGTGCGAAACCCACTTCCGGCACGGTTTACGACCTCAATTCTGGTACAAATACACCTGCTTGGTTAACTCATGCAAATACGGTTACCACAGTTGTATTCGACATGCCTTTCCAAAATGCAAGACCAACTTCTTGTTGTCAATGGTTTTACAGTATGACAAACTTAAAGGGAATCGTTGGTCTGACCAACTTAAACACTTCCGAAGTTAAGATTATGGGATCTATGTTCACTGGTTGCGCACAACTTACAGTGCTTGACCTCAGAAGTTTTAACACAGGAACAGTTCAAAAGGCTAACGACATGTTTGAGGCTTGCGAAAAACTTACAACTATAATGGTAGGTGATGAATGGACAAATGGTATGTCTGGTACTACAGAAAATATGTTTCATGATTGTCCCGCCCTTATCGGCAACTACGGTGCAAAAGTCGGAACATCCCTCGACAAAACCTATGCCTACGCCACCGCCAGCGATGGCAACAAAAACGGCTACCTCACCACCGGCAAATACAAAATCTTCTACAACGGCATTGATGACGACGACGAAACATTAGACACCTACGATGACGCAATAACCGAGTTCCTTGACGAAGAAGTTACTTTGGTTAATCCCACGAAAGCAGGTTATACCTTTGACGGCTGGACGGGAACGGAAATCACCGGACTTACAGAGAATACCACGACAGTAACAATCGGCGCAGACAAAGTGGGCAACCGCATCTACACCGCACACTGGAAGGCAAACCTATACGACATCAACCTTCCCGACGGCTGGAAAGCATACGCCGCCGACGACACTGAACAAAAAACGCCACTCACGTCCGCCATTGCCGGTACAAATATCGTCGTAAAATACGAAGGCACAACAACACCGGTAGCAAAGGTGAAAGTTATTCCGATACCAGAAAGCATAACGATAAACACCAGCAACCCTCTTACACTGACGGCGGGTGCAGGTGTAACGATACAATTGGAATATACAATCACGCCTCTCGACATTGCTGACAAATACAAGGTGTTAACATGGAAGTCGAGCGACGAGTCTGTGGCTATTGTGTCACCTGACGGCAGAGTATTGGCAGGCGCCACTGGCACCGCCACCATCACCGCCACAACTGTCAACGGCAAGACGGCAACGATAACCGTAAAAGTAATAGCGGAGTAAAGATAATCTTTTGGTGTCATTTCCCAAAAAGATTATCTTTACGGAGCATAAAGTATAACATACAATAAAATATACAAAAATGAAAGCAGTCAAAATATTCACCATATTATTCGCACTGATAATTGGTGCGGTGATAGACGCCACGGCGCAGAACGACATAGAGGTCACAAAAGTTGCTGGCAAAGACAACCAGTGGACTTTCACTATGCCCCAAAGCGACGTGAGCCTCAAAGCGACGTATGCGACAGAGATTGCCGCCGGCTTGAACGCCAAAATTAAAATCGCCGCACTTGACGGCCTTACTGGGACTATCACCATGGACCCGACAGTTGCAGGCGTAGCCCTCACAAAGGAAGGCTCATCCTATTATCTCACCACCGACGAGGAAACAGTATCTGAAATTACAACAGCGAAAGCCATAACCGTGAAAAATGGTGACCAAGAAGTTGCCTACCTCAGCCTCACCGTCACCGACTACGCATCTTACATTCCAACTGATTGGACACCAACAGATGTTACAGTCAAGTATAATGACAATGTGCCGACAGGCTGCACAGTATATGTTGGCAACGAGGCATTGACCGCCGACAAGAAATACAGCGCCGAGGGAGAAACAACATTCACCTACCAAATCAAAAACACAGGTGGTGACATCATCCATTCCACCTCTCATACCGTCAAGATAGACAAGACTAAGCCATCCACACCATATATTACATACACAGACATCAACGGAGACGAACAGACCGCCGAAGGCAGCACGGACAGCGAAAACCCGACAGTGATAACGCTTATAACAGGCACTAAGGCAACATTTACCGCAACAGACCCGCTGCCTGATGAAGTAGTAACCAACAGCGGCCTCGACAAAATATTGCTTAACGGTACAGCCTCAACAGGTTTTACAACATTGACGGAAACCGACGGCGGCACTTGGGCTTTGCAAGCCAAGGACAAAGTCGGCAACGAATCCAGCATAGTATATTTCAATGTTACCGTTAGTCCGAAATACACTGTAACATTTATGAACGGAGATGAAGTGTTCGCCAAAGCCTCAGTTATTTCTGGCAGTTCGGTTGAATTGCCGTCTACCAACCCTACAAAAGAAGATAATAAATTTTTGCATTGGGGTATTTATGCAGACGCCAACGACAAGTTCATACCGTCAGAACAGCCGATAACAGATAATACGACATTGTACGCAAAGTGGGAGGCGTATCGATCTTACGCGGTTTTGTCTGACAACACAACTGGTACAGGCAAAAAGCTGACTTTTAAATATGATGCAGAAATATCCAGTTACAATTTTCCTGGTGACGAAGTGTTTTATTTGAATACGAGCGATTATCCTGATTGGTCAAGGGGTAGGGATGAAATTGCAGCAAGTATAAAAAAAGTAGTTTTTGAAGCATCATTCCAAAAAGTACAACCTACGTCTTGCAAAGGGTGGTTTAATGATATGACTACTTTGGAGGAAATTGTCGGTCTGTCATACTTGAACACTTCCAAAGTTACGGATATGAGTTACATGTTCTCCAATTGTGGCATTACATCACTTAATTTGAGCGGTTTTAATACAAGTCTTGTTACTGATATGAGTGGTATGTTCTCTAATAGCAGCATTACTTCGCTCAATTTGAGCGGTTGGAATACGAGCAGTGTTACTAATATGAATGGTATGTTCTATAATTGCGTCATGACTTCGCTTGATTTGAGCAGTTTTGATACACAGTTGGTTGTGGATATGGAGGGTATGTTCAGGTCTTGTAAAAACCTGACAACTATCAATTTGAGCAGTTTCAATACGGCAATAGTTGAGAATATGATGTATATGTTTTCCGAATGTGACAACCTAACAACGCTTGATTTAAGCAGTTTCAGCACGGCGAAACTTAAGTATTTGGTGGAAATGTTCTCCTCGTGTAAAAAACTTACAACCATAAAAGTCGGTTCAGGTTGGAACTTAGGAACAGATAGCAATAGACGCGATATGTTTGTATCTTGTAAAGAACTTATCGGCAACCAAGGAACCACATACACAGATAATTATCAAATGGAAGAGTCTGACAAAATCTACGCCCGCATCGACGGCGGCACAGAAACTCCCGGCTACCTCACCACCGGCAATTACAAGATTTTCTACGACCTTGACGCAGACGACAACGAAGAAAAACTGGAAACTTTTGACGGTGCAATAACCGAGTTCCCCGGCGGCAGCGAAGTCACATTGGTAAATCCCACAAGAACAGGCTACACATTTGGGTATTGGACAGGCACGCCAATTACAGACTTGGTGGACGGCACAACGGCATCCACGGTAACAATAGCCGCAAGCGAAGTCGGCAACCGCATCTACACCGCGCACTGGGTGGAAAAACTGGATCCTCCTACAATCACGGCAGCAAGCGACTTGGTTTATAATGGCTCTGAGCAAGCGCTTCTGATTGTCGGCACAGTCCCCAACGAAATGACCATACAGTACAAAATAGGCGATGGTTCCTATGTCAACAACACAATTCCAACGGGTACAGAAGCAAAAGAATATGCAGTATGGTACAAGGCTGCCGAAAGCGAAAACTACAAGGCGATAGAGGAAACTTCGGTAACGGTAGAAATTGCCAAGGCAGAAATCGCCGCCACCGCCGACGGCTACGATGCTATTTACGACGGCGAAGCCCACGGCATCACCGTAAGCGTCACCGAACCCGCAAGCGGCTACACAATCACATACGGCGAAACCGCCGACGGCACATTCAGCACGTCTGAAATCACAAAGACTAATGTCGGCGAATACACCATCTACTACAAAGTCAACGCTCCGAACTACGACGAGAAGATCGGCTCGGCTACGATAAAAATATCCAATGCGACCATCGCCGCCACCGCCACTAACTACGAAGAAGTGTACGACGGCGAAGCCCACGGCATCACCGTCAACGTCACCAAACCCACGAGCGGCTACACCGTCACATACAGCGAGACAGAAGACGGCACATTCAACACGTCAGAAATCACAAAGACTAATGTCGGCGAATACACTATCTACTACAAAGTCAACGCTCCGAACTACGACGAGAAGACTGGCTCGGC
>JAEEGL010762363.1_pt1 | contig 13924 bp, 14 predicted proteins | sample 9134231 | NCBI WGS metagenome assembly JAEEGL01 (sample SAMN16246548, study PRJNA631951) | gut metagenome | biome: gut microbiome; feature: rumen; material: fiber-attached | host: Bos | place: Iran: Karaj | collected 2018-10
GTAATTGATTTTTTATTTACGGATTTTAAAGTATCTGATGATGAAAAAAAAGATATTATTAATAATGTTTTAAATTTTGCTGAGTTTTTGGAAGATAATGGAATGGATACTATTATTTATTCAAAAAAATTATGGCATTCTTATTTTAAAGATAGAAATTATAATGTTATGGCTGTTGAAATATTAATTAATTTATATTATGATATTGTTAGATTTAAAAATAATTTAAATCTCATTTATTTTAATGATGAAATTAATATTGTTAAAAAAATATCTGATAGTAATACTACAGATAATTTGATTCGTAAAATTGAAATATTGGACAAAATTAAAAATGATTTTAAGTATAATTTAAATGTAAATTTACTTATTGATAGAATGATTATAGAAATGTGTGGTGAAATAGATGAAAATAGCTGGAGTAAAAATTAATGGTAAAGGAAAAGTTTTATATTATGATCCTAATGGTTTAAATTTAAAAAAGAATCTTACTGTTATAGTAAAAGATGACAAGGGATTACAATTTGCTACTGTTGAGGAAATAATAGAGGTTCCTTTATCATCTAAATATGATAATATTGTTAGGATTGCTACGAAGAAAGATTATAATCAACATTTAAAAAATATTAGTGATAGCGAAAAGGCTATTATTAAGTGTCGTGAACTTGTTAAAAAGAATGATTTGAATATGACTATTTTAGATGCAACTTATAACTTTGATCGTAGTCAACTTTTATTTAGATTTTTATCTGATGAGCGAGTTGATTTTAGACAACTGGCTAAGGATTTAGGTTTTATGTTTAAGACGAGAATAGAACTTAGACAAATAGGTATTAGAGATAAAGCTAAGGAATTAGGTGGTTTTGGTCCTTGTGGAAGAATTTTATGCTGTAATACTTTCCTTACTTCTTTTGATAGTGTGTCTATTAATATGGCTAAGAATCAATCTTTGGCTTTGAATCCGACTAAAATTAATGGAGTGTGTGGAAGGCTTTTATGTTGCTTAAATTATGAGAATGAACAATACATGGAAGCTAAAAAGGATTTACCTGATATTGGTAGTACTGTTAAAGTAGATGGTAAAGAAGGAAAAGTTATTGCTATTAATTATTTACTTGGTAAATATAGAGTAGATATTGATGAAGAAGTAGTTGAGGTTGATATTAATGATTCTAAAGAATCATCTTCTTAATTATTCTAATACTTATATTATTCAAGATACTAATTATTTTATGATGTCACTTGACTCTTTGCTTCTTGCCAATTTTGTTACTATTAATTTAAGTGATAAACGTATTCTTGATATAGCTACTGGTAATGCACCAATACCGATGCTTCTTACTTTTAGAACGAAAGCTAAAATATATGCTATTGAAAAGCAAAAACCAATTTATTCTTTGGCATATTTATCTATAGTAGAAAATAAAATGCACGATAGAATTGAACTCATTAATGATGATGCTAAAAATCTTACTGATTTATTTAATTCGGATTATTTTGATGTTATTACTTGTAATCCACCATATTTTAAAACTAATAATCTTGTTTTTGAAAACGATAATCCTATTAAGGCTAATGCTAGACACGAGAAAAGTTTAGATATAGAGGATGTTTTAAAAATTAGTAAATATTTACTTAAGACTAATGGTAGACTTGCTATTGTTCATAGAACAGAGCGTATTATTGAAATTATAGAACTTATGAAAAAGTATAATTTTGAACCTAAAAGGATTAGATTTGTTTATCCTAATAAGAAAAAAAATAGTGATTTAGTCTTAATTGAGGCTATTAAGAATGGTAAGCCTGGCTTAAAATTATTACAACCACTCATTGTATATGAAAAAGAAGGAATTTATTCTAAAGAAGTTACTGAAATGTTTGGAGAGTGATTTTATGATTCAAAATAGTTATAATGATACGGCCACTTTATACTTAGTATCTACTCCTATTGGTAATTTAGATGATATTACTTATAGGTCTGTTAAGGTTTTAAATGAAGTTGGTGTTGTATTTTCTGAGGATACTAGAGTTACTATGAATTTACTTAATCATTTAAATATTAAGAAAAAACTTATTTCACTTCATGAACATAATGAGGATATGGTAAAAGAAAAAGTTTTAGAGTATTTAAATAATGGTATTTCTTGTGCTCTTGTTACAGACAGAGGTACTCCAATTATAAGTGATCCTGGTTATAAGACTGTTTCTTATATTATTGAAAATAATTTTAATGTTGTCGCTTTACCTGGTGCTACTGCTTTTGTGCCAGCACTTATTGTGTCTGGTCTTGCTCCACAGCCATTTTTATTTTATGGTTTTTTAAATAGTAAAGATAGTAAAAAAAAGGAAGAATTAAATAGCCTTAGTTCTAATAGATGTACAATGATATTTTATGAGGCACCACATAGGATAATTAAGACTCTTAAATTAATGTTTGAAATATTTGGTAATAGAAAGATTAGTATATCAAGAGAAATAACTAAAAAATTTGAAACTGTTTATCGTGGTAATATTGAAGAAGTATTGAATAATATTCCTGAAAAAGGTGAGTTTGTTATTATAGTTGAAGGTTGTAGTAATAATAATCAGGATAATGATATTGATATTATTACTGCTGTTGAAATGTATATTAATGATGGTTTAGATACGATGTCGGCAATTAAAAAGGTTGCTAAAGAAAGAAATATTACTAAGAATGAAGTATATAAGGAGTATCATAGTAAGGAGAATAAAAAATGAAGTTAGTAGTAGGACTTGGTAATCCTGGTAAAGAATATGATAAAACAAGACATAATATTGGTTTTGGATTTTTGGATTATTATGCTAAGTGTAATGATTTAAAATTTACTTTGGATAAAAAATTTAATGCCTATAGTTGTGAATTTGTTTTTAATGGAGAAAAAATATTACTTATTAAGCCTTTATCTTTTATGAATTTATCAGGTATTATAGTAAATAAATATATGAAATTTTATAATTTAACTAGTGATGATATTTTAGTTATACATGATGATTTAGATATGGCTATGGGAAAAATAAGAATTTCTTATAATAGTTCAAGTGGTGGTCATAATGGTATCAAGAATATTATTGAAAATATTGGTACTAAACAATTTTATCGGTTAAAAATTGGTATTTCTAATAATAAGGAAATTGATACTAAAGATTATGTACTTGGTAAGTTTAATCGTAATGATATAAGTATTATTAATGAGGTATATGAGAAAATTGAAAATATTGTTACTGATTTTACATATTTAAGTATGAATGATTTAAAACAAAAATATAATAGTATGAATAATTAATTTAGATACATATTAAATGTATCTTTTTAGTCTTTGAAGGGAGGGATTATATGAGCTTTTTTAGTAATTTGTTTAATATAAAAAATAAATATGACTATGCTGTTACTGGTTTAAACAAAGAACTTAACTGTATTTATATTTATGATGCTTTTATTAAATCAAATAGAAATATTATTTTACTTGCTAATTCTTTATATGAAGCAAACGATTTATATGGTAGACTTCTTTGTTATACTGATAAAGTATTGTTTTTTCCGATGGATGATTTTATTGCCAGTGAAGCCATAGCTATTAGTCCTGAACTTAAAGTAGAAAGATTAATTACTTTAAATAATTTAACTAATGATGACAAATATATTATTGTTACTAATTTAATGGGTATTTTAAGATATTTACCCTCTAAAAGAATATATGAAGATAGTATTATTAATATTATTAATGATAATGATATTAATAGGGATAAATTGCTATCTGAACTGTCTAAAATTGGTTATGAGAGGGTTTCTATTGTTAATAAAAGTGGTGAATTTGCAGTTAGGGGATATGTTATTGATATTTTTCCTATTGGCTATGATAATCCTGTTAGGATTGAATTCTGGGGTGATACAGTTGACGATATTAGAATTTTTGATTTGGAAAGTCAAATTTCTAATAAAAAATTAGATAGTATTAAAATTTATCCTTTTACGGAATTTTTATGTAATAGTAATGTTTCTTTAGAATATAAGAAACAAAAGTATTTAGCTAATTTTTCTAAAGATGTTGTTGGTATTTGGAATTATATAGATAATCCTATATTGTTTTATTATGATTATAATCAAATCATGCTTGGATATAATGTTTTGTATGAAACAATAACTAATTATGATAAAGAAGTAAATGATGATATTAAGACTAATTATATGTGGAATATTTCAGATATAGTAAGTAATGATAATGTTTATTTAATGGATGTTGATAATTTGTTATCTAAGATAAATATTACTAATTATTCATATACGTCTTTTAGTATTGATAACTTTGAAGGTAACTTAGAAAAAATTAAATCTTTCTTTGATAAATCTATTAAATGTGGTAAGACAATTATTTTGTGTATTGACAATAAAGATGTAGTAAAAAGAATTGTAAATTATTTAGATATACATGATGATATTATGTTAACTAAAGAAAATGATATTGTTAATAATAAAATTAATGTTATTAATAAATATATATCTAACGGTTTTATATTTAATGATTATATTGTTATATCTAGTAATGATTTATTTGGTAAAAATAAAAATAAAAAGAAATTAAAAAGTAATTTTAAACTCGGTACTAAAATTAATAATATTGATAATTTACAGAAGGGTGATTATATTGTACATGTTGATCACGGAATTGGAATGTATATTGAAATATGTGCTCTTACAAAAAATGGTTTAAAGAAAGATTATATTAAAATTGCTTATGCTGGTGGAGATATACTATATTTACCTGTGGAAAAAATTGATAAGATCACTAAATTTGTTGGTAATGATGGTATTAATATTAAGCTTGATAGTTTGAGTGGTGATTCTTGGGCTAAGAAAAAGGCTAGAGTTAAAGGTAAATTGGAATCAATAGCTGCTGATCTTATCAAAGTATCTGTGGAAAGAGAGGCTTCTAAAGGGTTTGCCTTTTCTCCAGATGATGAAGAACAAATATTATTTGATAGTAAATTTGAATATGATTTAACTCCAGATCAAGAAAGAGCAATTAATATAATAAAGACTGAAATGCAAAAAGATAAACCGATGGATATGCTTTTATGTGGTGATGTTGGTTATGGTAAAACAGAAGTTGCTTTTAGAGCAATGTTTAAGGCTATAAATGATGGAAAACAAGTTGCTTATTTATGTCCGACAACTATTTTGTCTAATCAACAGTTTAATAATGCTATGGAAAGATTTGCTGATTTTCCTATTAATATAGCTCTTTTAAATAGATTTACGCCTATTAAGAAACAAAATGAAATATTAAGTAAATTAAAAGAAGGTAAAATTGACATCTTATTTGGTACTCATAAAATATTAAATGATAAAATTGATTTTAAAGATTTAGGATTACTTGTCATAGATGAAGAACAGAGATTTGGTGTTGTTCATAAGGAAAAAATTAAAAAATATAAAAGTAGTGTTGACGTTCTTACACTGTCTGCTACACCAATTCCAAGAACTTTACAAATGTCTATTTCTGGTATAAGAGGTCTTGCATTAATTGAAACACCACCAGAGAAGAGAAGACCTATTCAAACTTATGTAATGCCCCAAAATTCTAATATTATAAAAGATGCTATATATAAAGAATTAGCAAGAAAAGGACAAATTTATATTTTATATAATAATATTGATAAGATTGATAGTAAACTTCTTGAAATAGAAAGTTTAGTGCCTGAGGCTCGAGTTAGATATGCTCATGGACAAATGTCAAAAAATGAGATTGAGGATGTAATGAGTGATTTTATCAATTATGAATTTGATGTTTTACTTTGTACTACTATTATTGAGACGGGTATTGATATTCCTAATGTTAATACAATTATTATTTATGATGCTGATAATTTTGGTTTATCACAGTTATATCAAATTAGAGGTAGAATTGGTCGAAGTGATAAAATTGGTTATGCATATTTAATGTATAATAATAAAAAAGAACTTAATGATTTGGCTGTTAAAAGACTTAATTCTATTAAGGAATTTACGGAACTTGGCAGTGGCTTTAAAATAGCTATGCGTGATTTATCAATTAGAGGAGCTGGTGATATACTTGGTAGTGATCAATCAGGTTTTATTGATTCTATTGGTATTGATTTGTATATGAAAATGCTAAAAGATGAAGTTGATAAATTAAAAGGAATCGAAGTAAAAGAAGAAGAAGAAAGTAGTATGCCACTTATTGAAGTAGAAACACATATTTCAGATAATTATATACCTGATGATGAAATTAAGATTCAAATACATAAATTAATTAATGATATTAATACTAAAGAAGATATTGAAAATTTGAAAGAAATTTTGGTTGATAGATTTGGCATGGTAACTGATGAAATGATTATATATATGCATGAGGAATGGTTTGAAAAACAAGCTAAAAAGCTTGGTATTACAAGTACTAAGCAAACAAATAATTATATTGAAATTGTTCTTCCTACATATATTTCTAATAAAATAGATGGGGAAAAGTTATTTTATACAGTTTATGAAATTTCTAAGAATTTTAAATTATCTTATAAAGATAAAATGATTCATGTTATTTTAGATACTAAAAATTTAGATAGACATTTTATTTATTATTTAAATGAATTGTTAGATAGATTAATTAATGATTTAAAAGATTAAAGATTTGTTTCTTTAATCTTTTTTGTATATTTATTTGTTTATAAGGAAGAATATAAGAAGAAAGTAAAAGGTGATATATTGAAAACAACAGGTGTTATTAGAAGAATAGATGAACTTGGTAGAATTGTTATACCAAAAGAGATAAGAAAAAATTTAAGAATTAAAAATGGTGATAGTTTAGAAATATTTTTAGAAAGTGATAATATTATTTTAAAAAAATATTCACAAATAGAAAGTATTGAAGATATTTCTTTTAATTATGTAGAAGCTTTTAATCAGATTATTAAACATAATATTATTGTGACAGATAGGGATAAAGTGGTATCAGTATCGGGACCACTTAAAAAGAAATATTTAGGTAAAAGCATTAACGAATTTACCGAAAGAAGTATTGAAAGAAGAGATTCTTTTTCTGAAAAACAAAAGAAACCTTTTAGTATTATAAAGAATGAAGAGGAAAATGGCTATTACTCATTTTCTTCAATAGTGGATAATGGCGATGCTATTGGTAGTGTTATTATTATTTCTACAGATGTTCCTATTACTGATGTTGAAGATAAGATGGGAATTATTTTAGCTAAACTTCTTAGTAAGCAATTTATTGAGTAAAAATACTTGAACTATTCTTTTTTCTGTGTTAAAATACCTATGAAAGCGACGAAGGAAAGAGTAATATTTGAATTATAAAGAGAGTCTATGCTGGTGGAAATTAGATTAAGGTGAATATTATAAATGGTTCTGGAGCAGTTATATCTAATAGATATGAACGGTAGTTACGTTATAGCTTAAAGTGTATAATTAATTTAATTATAAAATAAGGTGGTACCACGGCTATGTTCGTCCTTTGGGTGCTATCTTATTTTTTTATGGAGGATATTATGAGAAAATTTGAAAAAGTAGATAGAGAAGTATTTGAAAGGGATATTCCTAATGGTAATTATGATGATTTGAAATTACCTATAAGGGGAACTAAAAATTCTGCCGGTTATGATTTTTTTAGTCCGATTTCTTTTGAATTAAAAGCAGGTGATTCTAAAGTTATTCCTACGGGTATTAGAGTTATGATGAATGATGATGAATTTTTAGGAATATATATTAGGAGTAGTCTTGGCTTTAAGTATAATATTCGAATGTGTAATCAAGTTGGTATAATTGATGCAGATTATTATAATAATAAAGAGAATGGCGGACATATTTTTGTTAAGATTAAAAACGAAGGAAATACTGATGTTTCTTTTGAAATAGGAGACAGAATTGTACAAGGTATATTTACTAAATATTTAATTACTGACGATGATAGTGTTACTAATGAGAGACTTGGTGGTATAGGTAGCACAGGTGAAGGAGATGATATTAATGAATAAAAAGTTTTATATAAGTACGGCAATTGCATATACTAGTGCTAAACCACATATCGGAAATACGTATGAGATAGTATTAGCGGATGCTATTGCTAGATATAAAAGATTAGCTGGTTATGATGTTTATTTTCAAACTGGAACTGATGAGCATGGTGAAAAAATAGAAAACAAAGCTAAAGAAGCAGGTATTAGTCCACAACAATATGTTGATAATGTGGCTAATGAAATTAAGAATATATGGGATTTAATGAATACTAGTTATGATAGATTTATTAGAACTACGGATAAAGAGCACGAAGAAAAAGTTCAACAGATTTTTAAAAAATTATATGATCAAGGTGATATTTATAAAGGGGAATATAAGGGATTATATTGTACTCCTTGTGAATCTTTTTGGACTGAGAGTCAACTTGTAGATGGTAAATGTCCTGATTGTGGAAGAGAGGTTCACGAATCTAAAGAAGAAGCTTATTTTCTTAGAACTAGTAAGTATTCTAAATGGTTAGAGGAGTATATTGAAAGTCATCCTAATTTTATTGAACCAGAATCTCGTAAAAATGAAATTATGAATAATTTTATTAAACCGGGATTACAGGATTTATGTGTATCTAGAGCTTCATTTAAATGGGGGGTTCCCGTATCATTTGATACTAATCATATTATATATGTATGGATAGATGCCTTATCTAATTATATTACTTTTTTAGGGTATGATATTGATGGTAATTCTACTGATGAATTTAAAAAGTATTGGCCTTGTGATGTTCATTTAATTGGAAAAGATATTCTTAGATTTCATACAATATACTGGCCTATTATTTTACATTTACTTGGACTTGAACTTCCTAATAAAATTTTTGGCCATCCATGGCTTTTATTTGCTAATGATAAAATGAGTAAGAGTAAAGGAAATATAACATATGCTGATGATTTAGTAAATGAATTTTGTGTTGATGCTGTAAGATTTTACCTGTTACATGAAATTCCTTTTGCATCTGATGGTAATTATACTAGAGAATTACTTATAGAATCTATTAATAGTAATTTGGCTAATGTTTTGGGTAATTTAGTTAATAGAACTATAGGAATGGCTAACAAATATTTTGGTGGAATTATTGAAAATAAGAATATATCTGAAGATATTGATGATGAATATATTAGTTTTATTTTAAGTAAGAATAAAATTATTGATAATAAAATTGATAATCTTAGGGTAGCAGATGCTCTTGAAGAAGTTATTGAGATATTTAGAAGATGTAATAAATATATTGATGAGACTATGCCTTGGGTACTTGCTAAAGATGAAAATAAAAAAGAAAGACTTGCTACTGTTTTATATAATTTAGTCGAAGGTATTAGAATAGGTACTGTACTTTTAAGACCATTTATGCCAGAAACTAGTGAAAAAATATTTTATCAAATTAATACTAATTTAAAGAATTTTGATACAATTAATGAATTTGGTAAATATATAAGTGGTACCAAGGTAAATGATCCTGAAGTTTTATTTAAAAGAATAGAAGACTAGAAAATGTCTTCTATTTTTTGTAAACTAGTAAGTGTAAAGCGAGCTAAAAACGTTTACTTAATATATAAACTATGTTATATTTTGTTTGTAGTATCTAAAATTATTATAGGAGAAACAAAATGATTGCTACTAAAAAAAATTTAATACATGGTGTAGTTATAATGTTTTTTGGTATTACCTTTTTTGAAAATATTAATATTATTTGTCTATTATATATGGATATAGTGATGTTATATTTTTTGCTTTTTTGTATTGATATATTAAGAAAATAATTGTACTATATTATTAGTATAATTTTTTTATGGAGGATTTTATGTTTATTGATACACATTGTCATTTATACAAAGAATATTATGAAAATTTAGATATAATAATAAAGGAATGTTTAGAAAATAATATTAATAAGATTATTGTAAGTGGCTGTGATATGAAATCTAATTTGGAAGTATTAGAACTTATAAATAAATATGACATGGTATATGGTACGATAGGTTTTCATCCTACAGAATTAGATGATTTTTATGATGAATGTTTTACTTTTTTAGAAAAAAACATTAATAATAAAAAAATTGTTGGTGTTGGTGAAATTGGCCTTGATTATCATTATGATAATACTGATAAGGAAAAACAAATATATGTATTTAAAAAGCAACTTGAAATAGCTGAAAAATATAATAAGCCAGTTATAATTCACAGTAGAGATTCAATAGGAGAAACATATAATATATTAAAAAGTTGTAAATTAAAAGGCACTATTCATTGCTTTAGTGGTTCATTAGAAATGGCAAGAGAATTTATTAAATTGGGATTTATGATTGGCGTTGGTGGTATTATTTCTTTTAAAAATGCTAAAAATATAAAAGAAGTGGTAAAAAATATAGATTTATCATATATTTTATTAGAAACAGATTCTCCTTATTTAGCACCAGAACCATATAGGGGTATGCAAAATAGTCCTAAGAATATTCCTATTATTGCAAAGTGTATTGCTGATATTAAAGGAGTCTCAACTGATGAAATTGCTAGGGTTACTTCTCTTAATGCTAATGGTGTATTTGACTTTTTTTCTAATTGATGGTACAATTAAGTTACTTTAAAAATATTAACGAGGTGATATAATGAAAAAAATAGTTGTAAAAGTTGTTACTATTTTTTCACAATTATTTGTTGTTACTTTGTTTGTTTGTTCTCTTTTTAAAGAGACTTCTTTTGATGAAAAAAGTTTAGTTGTTAATAATAATAATTTTAATAAAATGGCAGAAATGACCACAATTCTTTTTGAAGAAGAAGATAGTAATACGAAAAGTATAGATGAAAATGTTGTTTCTCTTTTTGAAGAAGAAATAGTAGAGGAAGAACCTAAAATAGAAGTTCCTGCTATGCCAGAACCAGTTATTAATCCTGTTCCATTAGATACAGATGTTTTAGATACCGTAGTTGGTCCACTTACTGGTTATGGTGCAGATTGTGTTGGTTGTTCTGGTATTACCTATAGTGGTTTTGATTTAAATAAATCTATATATTATGATGATTATCAATATGGTTCTATTAGAATTGTTGCTGCTGATCCAAGCTTTCCTTTATATTCTGTTTTTAGAATAAGTAATGTTCCAGGTATGGATACATTTCTTGCTATTGTTTTGGATAGAGGAAGTGGTGTTGGTTTTGGTAGAGGAACTTTATTTGATTTAGCATTTTTTAAAGAAAGTGATACTTTCTCAGTTGGTAAAATACAAAATGTTACTTTTGAATTATTAAGAAGAGGAAATTAATTTTCTTTTTTTTTGACATTATTTTCTTTTTTTTTAATATATAATGTTATGGATGAATATGAAAAAAATTTTATTTTTAATTTTGATAATTATATTTTTACCTTATATTATCGTTAACATTTATAATATTAATGATAGTGAAGAATTGAAAATTAATTACGAATCAAATATTATAGTTCGAGTAAAACGAAATAATAAGGGTATAATAGAGTGCATTCCTTTAGAAAAATATATTGTTGGTGTTTTAGCAGGTGAAATGCCTATTTATTTTGAAAAAGAGGCTTTAAAAGCACAAGCGGTTGCAGCGCGTAGTTATGTATTAAAAAGAATCGAATATAATAAAAATAGTGATTATGATGTGGTTGATTCTGTTTTAAATCAAGTCTATTTGGATAATAATTATTTAAAAACAGCGTGGCAGGATAATTATATAACTAATATTAATAAACTAATAGAAGTAGTTAATGAAACTAATTCTGAGTATTTAGTATATGATGGTCAAATAATAGATGCTCTCTTTTTTTCTACAAGTAATGGATATACAGAAAATGCCGCTACAGTTTTTGATATTGATTTACCTTATTTAAAGAGTGTTAAATCTTCTTGGGATGAAAAAACAAGTTCGGCTTTTAGAAATAGAGTTTCAATTAATATTAATGATTTTTATAATTATTTAGGATTAGAATACTCGGATAAATTTGATGTTAATGTTTTAAAAAGGAGTAGCACTAATAGAATATTATCTATTAGTATTAATGGTAAATCTTTATCTGGAAAATATTTATATGATAAATTAGGTTTAAAGTCCCTTGATTTTTCATTAAAAAAGGATGGCAATCAAGTAATTATTGATACCATTGGTTATGGTCATGGTGTTGGAATGAGTCAATATGGTGCTGAAGGAATGGCTGAAGAAGGGTATAATTATGAGGAAATTTTAAAATATTATTACAATGGATCTTCTATTAAAAAAATTAAAAATTAATGTATATATTTTTCTCTTTTGTAAAGACTTATATTAGAGGTGATAAAATGTATAGTAGAAGATTAATCAAAGCTTTTATTCCAGTTATTTATAGTTTTTGTGTTATTTGTTTTTTTATTAGTATGTATTTTGCTGGTAGAATTGCAAAAAATTATTTATCTAATCATAATGGTGATTTACAATATGTAGATGGTGAAATTACAGATGAATATGTACAAGATATTCCTGTTGTTAATACGGATGATGTTATTGTAAGACCCTATTTAAATGAAAAAGTAGAAAAAATTAAATCCTTTTATGATTACAAAGAAAGTGATAGTGAACAGGAAAGGGCTATTATTTATTATGAAGGAACGTATATACAGAATTCTGGAATTGATTATGCTTTAGATGAGACTTTTGATGTTATTAGTATATTAGATGGTGTTGTTATTTCCGTTGAAAAAAATGATATATTAGGAAATACTATTCAAATAAGACATTCTAATGATTTAATTAGTGTATATCAGAGTTTAAGCGACATTATTGTGAAACCTGAAGATAAGATAATTCAAGGACAAATTATTGCTAAAAGTGGTAATTCAAATATTAATAATGAGCAGAAAAATTATTTACATTTTGAGTTATATCATAATGGGGAAGTAGTTAATCCTGAAAAATATTATGATAAATCAATTAATGATTTATAGGCAATGTTTGCCTTTTTTTGTATAATGGTATTATTGTATTTACAAATTAGTAAAATTTATATTAAAAAAGACATTATTTGCTATTAAAAAAAGGTAATCTGTGGTAAAATGAAAGTGGGAATGGTGATTTTATGTTTAATAAGGATATTGGTATTGATTTAGGAACTGCAAATGTACTTATATATATTAAAGGACAAGGTATTGTTTTAAATGAGCCATCTGTTGTGGCAATAGATGCTGATACTAAAAAACCACTTGCTGTTGGTTCTGAAGCACATGAAATGCTTGGTAGAACACCAGGAAAAGTAAAGGCTATTAAACCAATGAAAGATGGTGTAATTGCTGATTTTGAAACAACAGAAATTATGCTTAATTATTTTATTAAAAAAGTAAATGGTAAAAGTTTCTTTTCAAGACCTAGAATTCTTATTTGTTGTCCATCTAATATCACTCAAGTAGAAAAAAATGCTATTAAAGAAGCTGCTGAAAGAACTGGTGCAAAAAAAGTTTATTTGGAAGAAGAACCTAAGGTTGCTTCTATTGGCGCTGGTATGGATATTTCTAAACCTAGTGGTAATATGGTAATTGATATTGGTGGTGGTACTACTGATATTGCTATACTTTCTTTAGGTGGGGTTGTAAATAGTGCTTCAATTAGAATAGCAGGGAATGTTTTTGATAATGATATTGTTAAATATATTAAAGATAAATATAAGTTACTAGTTGGTGAAAGAACAGCAGAAGATATAAAGATTTCTATAGGAACTGTTTTTCCTGGATCTAGAAATGAAAAAATGGAAGTTAGAGGAAGAGATCTTGTTACTGGGCTTCCACATACTATAACGCTTACTAGTGATGAAGTAGAAGAAGCGTTAAGGGAAAGTGTTTTTACAATTATTCATGCTGTTAAAGGAATTCTTGAACA